>WBZN01000395.1_pt1 | contig 37157 bp, 45 predicted proteins | sample 5204281 | NCBI WGS metagenome assembly WBZN01 (sample SAMN12344347, study PRJNA552823) | activated sludge metagenome | biome: Activated sludge suspended growth; feature: Nitrification reactor; material: Wastewater; isolation source: activated sludge from nitrification reactor of wastewater... | reverse complement strand
ACCGCTTCCATCCCAACCTTCGCCTTGAACTCCGCGCTGTGTACCGTGCGCTTCTTGCCCTCACTCATGCCATCATCCTCCTGGGATAACAGCTTAAACCAGTGTCTCAAATTTGGGGTCCACTATAATATTCGAGGGACAATTCAGAAAAAAATCACCGCTCCCACGAAGTTCAAGTCCTATATCGCCCGAGCTTCCAAGGAGGAGCCGCAATATTTCGTGAAAAGCGACAAGACTGGTCACCTGGCGATGCATAAAGGGACCGCACTGAGAAAACTTCCTGTGCGATCCGGCTAGACGAACCGATCACGATCTGTTGCGCCGGGGATGCGGCAGGTCTGAGCTTTCCCCATCAGCCGGTACCGGTGGCGCGCCACATAATCGTACAGGATGTCCCGTAACCCGCGCGGTATGAGCATCAAACCATACAGCAATGGCCACCAGCCAGACAGCTGTCTGGCAATCCTCAAGGCCGCGGTGGATTTGGTGAATACCTGCCCTCGCTCCAGCAGCAGAAACGTCTCGAAATCCTGGGTGGACAACCCTAACAGCTTCAGCAGCTCTTGCCCCTTGTCGGACTGCAGCGTCGCGAAGTGAAAGCGGCCATCGTCGCGCGCCATCGTAAAATCGACCCAGGCATTGCACCAGTTGCAAATGCCGTCGAAGAGAATGACCCGCTCAAGCGCCGCCCATTCATGTGTGGTGGGATCAATCTTCCTCATCGATCACTCTACGTTGACCATTCCATGCTGCTATTGTCAGTCGCCGGAGAAAAGAATTCCAGCGAAGATTCGAAGCCGGGTCGAAAATCGAGCCGATGAAAGGACAGACGTTGAAGGAAGTCGCAATACCGGCCGCCCTTGCGCGGCTGGAAAGCGCAGACTTCTTCCGCCGCCTGCAGTGCGATTTTCATTTGCCACGGGGAAAGAAGGAGTCGGTACGGAAAGGGCCCAAACGGTAGCCTGACGATTCCTGTCACCATGTCTGTGCATTATAGAGGTGGTGTGAGTCTCGGCGGTTAGGCCGCGGCCCCCTGTTCTTTGCCCCAGAGACTCCTATTGTCGATCACTACCGAAGGTAAGAGCAGAACGCCGAACATCACGATCTCGAGCGGCAAACGATTGCCCGGTCCTTGCGTAAGCAGCATGCAGGTGGCGTGTCCTGAATACAGATCGGAATCCTCTGCCTCGCTTCTGTGTCAGATTCTCGAAATGAAACGCCTCACAACGATCCCACCGGTCATCACCCACACATACGGCCAGGTCCCCCGTGTCATCGCAGGCTTTTGCCCAACTGGATAAGCGATCTTGGATCGCGTCGCATCGCCAGGCTATCGGTGCTGCTCGTTACGGCAAGCACTTTTCGCCATCTGCCGTTCAGACTACTGAGGGCTAGTCGGAGAATGAGGGCGAGAGGAAGGTGCGGGGAAGTAGCAGCAGGAATCCGATCGAACGGCTGTACAAAGCGCGCACAGTGCGACCTGTGCGAGTGCGCTCGATATTTCGGTGACACCGCCACAATACTGAAGAAATACGCAAGGCCTAGGCGGGCACATAGATTGCTTCGAAGGCGGCAGCTAGCGAGTGGTTTCTCGGTAGGTGGTGCTCATGGCTCACTCACGCCGCCCCTTTGCAATACTCCCTTATGTCGTCGTTCTGTTCGTGATCCTTCCTGTGCTCTGTGTCTGTCTTCTCGGCATTGTTGAGTTGATGCTCGATAGAGAGCATGCGAAGGAGTGGGTCGAACTGTCCAAGCAATCCAAACCATACTATTGGTGGCATTTCGTAACTCACGACGGGCGGGATCTTGGGTATGAGCACAAGGGACCCTTAAAACTCGCATTACATCCGTTTGCGATTTACTCCAATTTGCCGAATCAGCACTCCCATCACTTTTCAACCGACGATCACGGGTTCCGAGGGAGTGGACGTGATCGACCGCTCGGCATGCACGCGCGAGTGGTTTTGGTGGGAGGTTCCACGGCGTTCGGGACGGGCCTTGAGAGCGATAGAGAGACGGTTGCGTCTCAGCTTGCACAAAGGCTGAACGCAGAGGTCATCAATGCCGCCGTAATCGGCCACGCTTCCGGACAAGAACTCACCTACTTGCTGACCGAATTGGTGGATTGGCATCCTGATCTGGTCATCGCCTTGGACGGATGGAATGACTATTACAAACGCTTGGAGGTCAGCGATCCACGTCTACTTGGGATGAACGGGTTCGACGAGATCGAGGACCAGTTGGTCGCGTCGGCGCAACTAAGTGATTCCGCTTTGTTCACCCGCCTCTGCAGCGTTCCCAGGACGTTGTTCCCGAGACTCACGTCTCGCGTCCAACAGTCGCGAATCGGTCTTTGGATGGGATGGCTCGCGCGAAAGGAGTTGCAGCCACAATCTCTGGATTTGGCCGCCGCACGATATGCCGACAATCTCATCAAAATGCACAAGCTTGGCCGTGCGTTTGACTTTCAATTTCTTGCCGTCATGCAGCCTGATGTGAATCACGGGACTGACTATCAGCGGTTTCGTGCCAGGACCGAGTCTCTGTTGGCCCGTGACGGAGTCAGAGTTTTAAACCTGGGTGAGCGTCAGGAATTCGTTCCATCCATGTTCCTCGATACAATGCACCTTGACGGGATTGGACACGGTCTTATGGCGGACCTCATTGCTCGAACGATTCAGAGCGAATACCTGCTTGCGCGCGTGCATGGGCCAACGGTGCCAACAGCCGTTCGGCTATCAACCGGGGTGGAACCGATCCCGCAGTAAGACGTGACGCGTTCTCCCGTTCAATAGCCATCACGTCCTATAAGTACGCGTGTGCGTGGGTTGCGCATCCTGGATCACCAGTTCCGTTACGTTGTATACGTCCGCTTCACCCAGGCAGCACCACACCTCCGGCGCAGGTCACATCCTCATTGCGCCTGAGCCCGGCGCGACAGAGAGACGATATACGAGGCGGAGCGCGCGGCAATCATCGGATCGGCGGCTTCGATACCCGGGACCACCGCTCCCGGCATGAACAGCAATTTCTTCTCTGCGGCCTGGCTGTCAGCAACGGCTTTGGTGATGGTGATTGTGCCCAATTCGATTTGCTTCCGAGTGTCCGGCCAGGCGATCGAGGGATCATCGATCTTGCCGTCCTTCTCGGCTACCTGCAGGAGTAATTTGAACTCCGCGGGACTGCGACGCACTCGTTCGCGAATTTCACTGCTCAGATAATCGGGTGCCATGGTGCCGAGTTGTTCCTGCGTGAGGAACTGCTCGCCGGCCACGGGTCGGAGCTGATAGCGGCCGAAAGTGACGGCTCCTTTCGCATTCGTGAATTTGAATGAGTTGATCCCGAAATAGGGCAGGCTGGCATAACTCACCGGTTGTGGTGTCGGACGTTCCAGAAAATTTCTGGCGGCTGGATGAGTCTCGAGAAACGTGTCGATGGGAGTGGGTTTCGCTGCATCAGGTCCGCTCGCCGCCACGGCAAGCAGAAAGGCCCTGAATTCTTCTGCCGTGGCCACGGGGAATCCGTTGAAGGACAGAACCACAAGATCGGTCTTTGATCCGTCGGGCAGAGAAAATTTTACGGCCATGCCCCTCGGCATCTGGCTGGTGTCCGGAACGGATGGTTGTCCAGAACCGGCAGAGAATCGTACCATGATGGGAACCGGCGTCTTCCTTTTCTGCAGATGAGCAGCCTTACTCACTGAGGCTGCCGAAGCGCTTGGCGTGAACGTGCCTTCCAGCACAACCCCCTTCGGATGGTTCGCGCGCATGCCGGGATGAACGCCAAAGACGCCATTCAACGCATTGACGAGTTGTTCAGCCAGCGATGTCTGGCTCGTGGGGCCATCTTGAGCCACGACAGCAAGGGGGCTGAGTAGCGCAATGGTGATCGCAGCCGTGGCCAGGAGTGATTTCCACATAGCTGTATTCCTCCTAAAGGATTGGAGATACGTGATGCACAGCGGCATGCCATCTCACCAGCTCAGGACGGTCAATCGATAGGAAGAGGGTCGGAAGGGCAAGGAATCCCTACGCCTCCATACCGGCTGAGTCAATCGGCCAGCGAGGCTGAAGGGAATGGACGGGAAGAAAAAGGCGATCGCCCGATGGCCTGTGGTTGGATGGCTTCAGCGAGCTGGATGTTAACGCGAATGATCCCCTCGTTGAGATTCCGGTAGGGATAACGATCCGTAATAAGCGGCAGGTTATCAGCGACCTCCTGGGTCGTCACGACTGTTAGCGCGGGAACGTACCGGCCTGAGGCAATCTTGACGCCGATGATCTTGGCCCCCGGTTCGACGACGACGCGATCTCCCACTTCCGCACGAAAGACCAACGCCTGCATGCCGATGAAGGTATCATTGCCGACTCATGCCGGCCCATGCACTTGTGACTGGTGCGCAAGCGAGACGCGGTTGCCGATGTAAACGGAGTACTTCATGCCGTCGACTTCGACTTCATTTTCCGGGAGTTCGTGATCCCCCTCGAACGTTTCCAGGCCGTGGACGACCACGCCGTCCTGCACGTTGCTGTCATTGCCGATCCGGATATGCCGGCCCTCGTCACCCCGGACCGAGGCGGCCGGCGCCACGAACACGCGATCACCCGAAGTGACTGAGCCGATCACGATGCCGAGCGGGTGAATTCTGGTGTGGTTGCCAATGACCGGCCCTTCGACTTCCGGCATGAATGTCGTTTTCACACTCGGGCCGACATAGCCGGTGAGAAGGAAGGCGAGCAGGGTGACGTTCAGACACAGGGAAAGCTTCAAAGCGTGACACGTGGATGGGCGTCTCTCCTGTGAGGGGAATGTGAGGTGAAGCGACTGTGCCGGTTCCCCCAATTTCCTATTGGCAGTTCCATTTTGCGGGCGTGTAGCTGTGCTGTATTGCCAGGCTAGCGTTCTTACCTGCTTGCAGCAAGCATTTTTCTGCATCTGACGTGGCAGATCCGGAAGGGGTTCGGAGGACTGTGAGGTGGAGGCATGGACTCGCTGCGCTGACGGAGAGGGGGCGAGACTGGTCCTCACGCCCCGCTCTCCGTCCATTGCGGCGCCGCTCAGAAGAAGAGCTAGCCGAGTCCTGGCAACGTGCCCACACTAGTTTTGGCCTGCTGGCCTCCCTTCTCCAGAGTTCCCAGCAGATACACCTTGAACCCGCTATCCCATTTCACCTCAACCGTTATCTTGGACAATGTTTTGAGTGTGAGCAGCCAATGGTCCGCAGGAGGACTAAAGTTAAACGTGCTCTCCGTCCAGCCCTTACTCGTAGCCTGTTTGTCCCAATTGGTTTTGATCTCTTTAAACACTTTGGACTTATTCTTGGATTCTGCGATTGAAAGCGGCATCTCGCTTCTCCTCCTGTCGTGTCACGAACGAATGTGCACTGCGAAGTCTGTGAGGGCGCCCCATGCTCATGAAGGTGACCCTTCATTTGCTCTGTCAGCCTGACAGTGGCGCCATTTCCTGCAGATACCGTAATTGATGAACGCACTCTTTACCCGGTTCCTGGGAGCTCGCCAACGGTAGCTTTTGTCTGGCCACCATCCTGTGCCGTGCCGATCAGGTTTACCTTGAATCCGGCATTCCATTTCACCTCGACGGTGATTTTAGACAAGGTTTTGAGTCCGAGCAGCCAGTCGTCTTTGGGTGGCTTGAATTTAAAGGTAGCCTCCGTCCAGTTGTTGCTCGCGGCCTGTTTGTCCCAATTGGTTTTGACCTCATTGAACACTTTGGTCTTATTTTTGGACTCTGCGATTGAAAGCGGCATTCTGACACTCCTTGTGTCGTGTGACGGAGAGGGCGCTCTGCTCACGTCCGTAAAGCCGCCCACCCAGTCGGGGTGCTTATCCTTCTTTCTTGTCCGTGAGCCTGACAGTGGTACCATTTCCGGTGATACCGGAAATGTACATGGGTTTGGCAAACGATTTTTCCGGGACGCCGGCATCATGGATGACGGCTGTCAGTGTGATTTGTTTTTGAAGACAGTCGATGGGCTGAGGAACGGTCCATTTGATTCCCTTCGTGAGCTTCACGGTGGCCCGATCCGTACTGGCCTCACCTTCCGTCGCGCTACAAATGGCGCTGTTCCCTTGCTTCAGTTGGATGACCGTCAATCGATTCGGCACATCAGGCTCCTTTCTGTTTGAGGATGGTGGACAGGTGTCAGCTTAGTCCCATGTATCGTCTCTGCTCACAGCTACTGAAGTCCCAGCTTGACGCACTCGACCTCCCTCAGTGGCACAAAGGCCGTGACATCCGCGCTCATGATCCGGAGCGATTCGCCGCGACCTTTCGGGACCTCGCCCATCTTGGCCGTGCCGACATGGATGGCGCTTGTTGTGTCGGGTGAATCGTTCTCGCATTTCATGTACAGATGAGCGACCAATGTCGCGTCACCGCTCAACTCGATCGCAGACTGCAATGTCCCGCGGTACGAAAGGCCGAAACTCTTGGAATCGGGTTCTCCGATCAATCGGACCGTCGAGTTCAGGACTGTGACGTCTTCGGCGATCTCGATCTCATTATTGGTGAAGGTCTTGACGAAGGATGGTGTCTTGTCAGGCTCGTCGATTCGGAGCGCAAGCGACACGCATGTGATGCTGGCCAGCGGCACGAAGGCGGTCGCCTCTCCGATGGCCATCACCGCGCGAGCGGGCTGCGCAGGTTTGAGCACACCCAGGTCGACCGTGCCAACGGTAACGCGACTTCCGGGCTCCTGCCCGTCGCATTTGATGTACAGCGAGGCCACGAGCTTTTCCTTGCCGGTCAGGCTTGCGGAAGCGGTGAGGGTCCCATTGAATGAGACGCCGAACGTTTTTGAATCCGGTTCGCCGACCAAGCTGACCGTGCCACCGCCAAGTGGACTTGGTAGCGCGGTGCTTCCGTAAATGGATGAAAAGGATGCTACGACAAAAGGCGGTTTTACAGATGGGTCGGCAGGCACGTCCTGAGCGTGCCCTGACCCGAATGAGAGCACGACCGCCAATGTACCAACTGCCGCCAGCATCATGCGTACAATCATGGTTATTGCCTCTTGAAGAAGACCCAGAATTCGAGTGCTCTGACCTTGAACGATTTTGCGCTCTTTTTCTTCGCATAGTCGTTAGTGGTGATGTCGAGTCCACCGTCCAGCGTTAAGGTGATCTCGGAGGTGAAGCCCGGCCGATGTTCGTGCAACATCTTCGCATCGCTCTCTGTTCCCGGTTTGTATTCACGCAACAGGAACTGCACGATCTGATCGTCTTTGGCCTGCTCATCTAACGTGATTGTTTGCGAGCCCGCCGCGGCGTTGTAGACCATCCGCCAGGAAATAGGTTGGTCGCTGACCCATTGCTTGGTTTTTGATCCGTCCTGTGCTTCTATTGGATATTTGCCGATTTGAAAAAAGTACTGAAAGCCACCCGGCGCGGTGATGAGATGTTTGCCTGAGTGCGTGAACTCAACATCCAGCGAGAGGCCCCTGTCGGTAGTGGCAATGTCGAGTGTTTTGAGTGCGATGCCGATGATGCGCGCGCCGATCACGCTCTCTGAATTCCCGCTCGTCTTCGCAAAGTCCTCGACGATCCTAAACGTGAATCGCCAGGTATCCGTGAGCTGCGTGAGCTGTGCGGGTTTCAACGTGCAGAGGTATCGGTTTTCCATGCTTGCTCTGACGCGTTGCAGGTCGTCGGTAATTTGCTGCCCGAGTTGTGCGAACTTGGCCTTGAAGACCGTTTCATAGATTTGGTTAAAATCGTTCTCTGCGAGCGTCTGGTCCAGCTGTCCGGCTGCCAGTTTGGCTTCCTCAAGTTGCTTGATCTTTTCGATCATGCTGGTTTGGAAAAAGTCTTGAGGGACCCGGCTCAACGTGTGATATTCGTACGACTTCACCACGTGGTACAGCGACTTTCTCAGGCGCTCCTCCGAACGCTGCCGGAGCGCGCGCGCGTACAGTTTCACTTCCAGATCCAAGGCGTTACCCATGGTCTGCATCTGGCGGCCGATGGCCGCGCTTTGCAGCAGACTTTTGGAGATGGTGGCACAGGATTCCGACAAGGTATGCTGGGCCCGTTCTACCCCCTCCATGAGTTGAGCCTTGTGAGTCCCAAGCTTGTCGAGCGAGTCCATCAGCCCCTGAAATTCCGCCTTGTACTGAGCACTCTCGGCGATTTTGTTCTTAATCGCCTGTACTTCCGGGGAGTTGCGGTCAACCGGCACGACGAGCTTCGTCAAACCGGCGGCCATGGTGCTCACCCCCTGGCCGATGCGTGCCGCATGCGTCATGGCCTCGCCGAGAAACTTCTGTTGATCCGCTTGTTTCTGCTTGAGCGCGGTAGAGTTCTTCGCGAGATCGTCCTTTTTCCCCTGAAGGGCGGCCACCTGCGTCAAGAGCCTATCCTTCGCATCTCGTTCCGCCTTGGTGAGGGCGTTTGTGTCGGCATCGGCAATTTGTTGACGCAGCCGTACTACTGCTTCATCGAGTTTTCGGTTCTTGTAGAGCGCCAGCTCTTCCTTGAATGAGAGGGCCTTGGCCTTCTTCTGTTTTTTCTTGGCTTCGTCTGTAATGGTCTTGGCTTCTTCCTCCAGAGTCGCGATCTCTTTTTCCAGGTTGGCCTTGTAGTCGCCGACCTTGCTATCGAATTCGGTTTCGATCTGACCGTTGATTGTGGAGATTTCCTCTTCCGTGGCGTTGAAGTTCCCCTCGATCCGTTCGAGCTTCTTGGTGAACGAGGTGTCGGAGGCTGCGAGGACATCATCTCGGTTGTTGGTCACGAAGGTCGTGATGCCTTCGCCGAGCCCTCCTGCGAATTTGAACGCCTCCTCCGCAGCATTCGGGTTCGAGAGATCGATCTGTGCGAGTGGTTGAAAGACCGCATCGCCGGCGGCGCCGAGAAACGGTTGGCCGACGGGAATGACCTTGCACAAGCCGGAGGCAATCCCGCAAATCCCGGTGAGAATGGCCTGTTCCTTCGCCTTGTCCTGAGCCTGTTTCGTGATCGTCTCATCCAGCGCTTTGATCCGGCGGCCGATTTCCTGTGCCTGTCCCTGCACGGTAGCCAGCTCCTTGCGGCTCGATTCGAGCAAGGCGAGACCTTCGCTGTAATTCGTTTTCGCCAGCGCAATGGCCGCAGACAGCGCTAGGCGGGTGCTCTTGAGCAACTGTGCATGGTTCTGGACCTGAGCCCAGGACTTCTCGAGTTTGTAGGCAAAATAGAGAAGGCTCACCGCATTTTTCTGGTCTTCGAGGAACAGTTGCAGATTCGACATCAGCGACAGGCGAGGCAGCCAGCCCGGTGGATTGCCGTAGTAGTCGAGATTGTCTTTGAGTTGCGTCAGGAGCAAGGCAATTTCGGTCGCCTGTCCGACCAGCGCCGCACTGCGCGCGTCTTCCGGAACCCACGCAATGACGTCGCGATAACATTCGAGCATCTCGCGCGCCTCATCCCGGTACCCGTTGAGATAGGCATCGCGCGCATACTGCAACGCCGGTTCTATAGCGAGATGATTCGGCCAACCGTTGGGGTAACGGTCCAGCAATTGTTTGCGCTGCTCAGGCGGGGTGTCGATGGGGTACGGATTCACCTCTAGATAGAATGGTTTGCGCGACCCGGGCTGTCCCCTCTGACCATTACGAGAGGGAGCCCCCTGGCCTGCAAGGATAGGGAACGGACACCGTTCAATCGAATGGGAGGGTTGAGTTTTGGACGTGAACAGCTCGTTCTGGGCTGTGACTTGGAGGGTCACGAAAGCCGGTGGCCTGCTCGAATCGGTTGTCGCATGTGGTCGACGAGCCGCTACTGCTGAGGCCATTCCTGGTTCACCGCTTTCGGTCTGCACATAAAGCGCTGTGCTCGCCGCGGTCTGCGTACCAGCAACGGCAACACCGTTTTTCGCCCAGAAGCACCGGAACATGCCTCCATCACCACCGTCTCCTGCTTTGCCTGAGGGAAACGCGCCTGGAACCCCACCCGGCCAGACGCGCTCTCCCTTCTCATACGAAAGCGCCTCAATTTTCCCAAGCAGGTCATCCATCATCACGACTTTGACATGTATGACGGAGTAGGACTTGTCGAGCAGGTCCCTCCATCCACTAGGCCAGTTCAATCGATGGCTATTCTTGAGGACATACTCGATATCCTTCGATTCCCAATACTTGAGAGACTCTTTGTCGCCCGCGTTTTTCCGTTGATTCTCTTTCGGCACATAATCCAGATAGCCGCCGCTCTCAGCATCCTGGCCTTTTCCGCCTACCGCGATGAATCGTGGCACCGGCGTGGGTGATGCAGGGACAACGATATTGGCACTTTCCGGCAGGCACAGCACGATATGGCCGCCGCGTGCTCCATTGAGGCCGTTCTTTGCCTCGATTTGGCCTTGCTCGTTCAACGGTCTGCCGCTGTTGTCGCGCTTCGTCGTATAGGCGGGAGGATGAGGAATCGGAGTTGTGGTGATACTGCCGTTCCCTTCAAAGACAAGTTTGCGCGTGCAGATCCAGAGATCGGTTTGCGGAAAGACTATCGGACTCCGGATGATGATTTCGTCCGCATACATCTCCAACGATTCGATGTCGTTGCTGCCGCTGTAGTTGAATAATTTGGTCGTCACCTCATCCGGGTTGCCGGTGGGATTGGTGTTTTCGTACTCATCCCAGATCAGCTTCACGCCGCAGACGCGGATCTTCCGCGTCGTCATGCCCGCAACGCCGTTGAATATCCGTTCCGTGTACCCCTGTGTCACGCTGACGGTGGTATAGCGTTCCTTCTTGGGGAGCTCTCCCTTTTGGCCGATCAGTAATGGCGCAGCAGTCTCTACCATAGTGCGTTCTCCCATCGAAGCGATATGTTCACGTGGTGCCATGCCGAGAGCCGGTTGACTGTGTCATGCCATCGGCGGTTCCCGACAGCGTCAGCCACGGTGTGGACGGCGGTGTGACGTCAAGAAGGTTCGTGAAGAGGTGCTCGTGCCGGTCGAAATCCTGACCGGAAAGGCCGGGATCATGCTCTGAAGCGGGGAGGGGGAGGAATTGCCGCCGCTGATTTCGGGGAGTGGTGTACCCATGGTCCAAGACCGCTGGGTCTACTGAGTGATGCCTGTGGCAGAAGGGGATCTCGGATCTTTTCATCCGCACCTCACGGCGATTACAGTGTAGCTGGTCACGCGAAGGTACGTACCCAAGCCGGAAACCCATCCGGCCGGGGGGCCACAAGATACTTAAAGCTCACTCTAATTGCAAGTATGTAAGTGAAATACAGGGCGTTGATGTGTTTTGTGTGGCCGCAAGGCGAAATGATCAGGGCATGGAGCCTTATCAGGAGTAGCACGGAGTACGTATGGAAGATGAGTAGAGTGGCTAAATGGCCTGACAAGTCATTCGGGGCGCCCCGCGACATCAGGCACTCGGACACAGGCGTTACGCTTTGGGCCAGATCATGGCGCGAATCGGTCTGGTGTCTTCCCCTGCTCCACGAGGACGCTCACTGCACCCTGGCGCAGCGATTTCGGCCCCTGCTTGTGCCAACGGACGAGCTGGGGTAGGGTCGAAGCCAGATCATGACCCGCATGCAGCCCAATGCCTTCTGGTGGCAATCAGCCATCGTCTATCAAATCTATCCCTGGTCCTTTCAGGATTCCAACGGGGATGGCATCGGCGATCTCCCGGGCATCATCAACCGACTCGATTATCTCAACGGGTCGGCTGACTCGCTCGGTGTGGATGCCATCTGGCTCTCTCCGATCTATCCGTCGCCCATGCATGACTTCGGCTATGACGTCAGCGACTACTGCGATATTGATCCGCGATTCGGCACGCTGGCGGACTTCGACCGCTTGACCGCGGAAGCGCATCGCCGCGGGATATGAGTCATCATGGATCTGGTCTTGAACCACACGTCGGACCAGCATCCCTGGTTCGTCGAATCGCGTTCGTCCCGCACCTCTGCGAAACGCGACTGGTACTACTGGGTTGACGGCAAAGGCGGCCGGCGGCCTCCCAATAATTGGGCGGCGCGGTTCGGCGGGTCGGCCTGGACGTATGACCCGCATACCGATCAGTATTACTTACATTCATTCCTGCCGGAACAGCCGGACCTGAACTGGACCAATCCCGCCGTGCGTGAAGCGGTCTTCGATGTCGTCCGGTTCTGGGTCGACCGCGGTGTCGACGGCTTTCGCTTGGATGCAATCAATTGGCTGGGGAAAGACACCAGCTGGCTGGATAATCCCTGGCGTTTCGCTTGGCGCAGCTACTATCGGCAAGTCCATCGGCACGACCGGGACCAGCTGAACACCCACGAGGCGCTGCGTGCACTCCGGGCCTCACTCAAGGATCGAGGCGACATTTTCCTTGTCGGGGAAGCGTCTTCGGATACCCCAGGCGGACCGGCGGCGTTTTACGGTGATGGATCGAATGAACTCCACGAGGTGTTCGATTTTCGCCTGCTTCGATCCCTCTGGCATCCGGAAGTATTTCGCCGGTTGATTGTCGAAAGCGACCGCGCGGTGCCACAGGGTGGCTGGCCGCCGGTGGTGTTCAGCAACCATGACCAGTCCCGGCACATCGATCGTTATGGCCCTGGCGGAGATCCCCTCCGGCGCGCCAGGGCCACAGCCCTGCTGCTGTTCACGCTTCGCGGCACGCCCTTCGTCTATTACGGAGAAGAATTGGGCCTCCGCAATGGCAGGCTTCGGCGAGCCGATCTACGCGACCCCTATACCATCCGCTACTGGCTGTGGAAGAGTGGCCGCGATCCGGCCAGAACTCCCATGCCCTGGGATGCAAGTGCGCAAGCCGGGTTCACAAGCGGCAAGCCGTGGCTGCCCCTCTCACAGGATTGGCGGCAGACCAACGTGGCCTGCGAGCAGCAGGATCCCAGGTCGATGCTGTCGCTCTACAAGCGACTGATCCGGATGAAGAAAGAATCGAAGGCTCTTGGTGCCGGAACTTATCAACAGATCGATGACGTCCCCAACGAGTGCCTGGTATTTAGGCGAGAGAGTCATGCGGGAGGTCGGGGAGAAGCCCTGTTGATCGCCGTCAACTTCAGCGCGCAGGCGCGGGAGATCTCGCTCCCGGGGGGGGCCATCTCAGCTTGCGCATAGCGGCAGGCTGATTCTCTCCACCGATCCACTGGGAGCCGAAGAAGGGGGCCGTGCCGACCGATTTCCTCTTGGCCCCGACGAAGGAATTGTGGTGAGCGTAGAATGAGCAACGGCTCAGCGAGCGTTTCTTCGGCAAGCGGCTACCAAACCAGGATATTGTAGGACATGCGGATTGCGACGTGGAACGTCAACTCATTGAAGGCGCGTCTCGAAAAGGTCCTGTGGTGGCTGGATCGGACGAAGCCGGACGTGTTGTTGATGCAGGAAACGAAGCTGGCGGATGCCGATGCGCCCGTCGATGCGTTCACACAGGCCGGCTATGAGTTGGCGCACCACGGTGAAGGTCGATGGAACGGCGTCGCGATTGCGAGCCGGTGCGGCATCGGTGGCGTGGTCACGAATTTCGGCGAGCCGTTGCGGCCGTCACGCTCGACGGATATGGGTGACGATGAGCCGCTGGCAGAGGCCAGGATGCTGGCGGCCGATTGCGGAGGCCTGCGCATGGTCTCCATCTACGCGCCGAACGGTCGCGAGGTCGATTCGCCCTTTTATCACGCGAAGCTGCTTTGGTTCGACAAGCTGGCGCGATGGATGACGCACACGAATGCCGCGCAGACACCCTGCGTCATCGGCGGCGATTTCAACGTGGCGCCTCAGGATATCGACGTGTGGGACCCGGCCGCCTGTCACGGCGGCACGCATGTGTCCGATCGCGAGCGGCGGGCGTTCGAACGGATTGTGAGCGAGGGATTCATCGATGCGTATCGAGTGCATCATCCGGAGCCAGGACGGTACACATGGTGGGACTACCGCGCCGGAAATTTTCACAAGAACATCGGTATGCGCATCGATCACCTGCTCGTGAGTGGACCATTGAGAGATCGCCTTGTCTGGGCCGAGATCGATCGCGAGGCGCGGAAGGGGAAGCCCTTGCCCTCGGATCACGCCCCGCTGGTCATCGATCTGGATACAGCCGGCCATCCGTTCGATGCAGGCTGGACCTCGGCGGAGTCACGCATTGCGGCTCGGACTGGAAAGAAAAAATGACGACGAGTCGGCAAGGCGCTCGTCTCAAGTGATCTGTCGAGCGGTTGATCCCGGAAGGCCTCTCTTGGCCGCAAGCGCTCTCATTTCTGCCGTGACGATCGAGGGCAGGGCAAGGACACCGAACATCAGGATGTCGAGCGGCAACATGTTACCAGGGTGTTGTGGCCGCAGCATCACGAGCGCTTGCCCGACAGAAGGTGCCGCTCCCCGGCGCCAGGGGTTGTTCGGTTCAAGGTCGCCTAGCAGGGCAGACAGCAGGAAGACCGCGGGCATCCCCGGCGTGAAATACAGATCTGAATCCCACGCCTCGCTCTGGTGAGAGCAGGTTGCCACCAACGTCCACGCGACGATTCCGCCAGTCACCGCCGTCACGAAAAGCCAGGTATCCCGCTTCATCACGTCCCTCGTTCAACGCGAGTGAGAGGCTCGTGCGATGTCGTTTCACCGCCAGGCTAGCGGGCTTACCTGCGAGCAGCAAGCACATTGCGCTATCCGGCCGGGCACTTCTTTCAGCGGGAGAGGGCCGCGAGGGCAGGGAGAAGAGGAGGGTTCGCAGGCTAACGCGATCCTGCTGACCGGCGCGACTCCATCGACGAGTGGCCGTCATACTAGTCGTCTCGCGTTAAGGGCAGTCCCGCTACCCCATCTCGCGTTTTCGCAAGCAGCGTTTGATATAGATTGAGCTTGCCTGTGGCAAAACCATGGGCGGCGCTGGCGAGATAGAGGCGCCATAATCGCCACGTGGATTCATCCATGCTGGAGTGTCGCGGCGGGACATTGCTCTCCAGGCGCCGTCTCCATCGCCGAAGCGTGAGGACACAATGCTCGCGCAAGCTTTCGACATCTCTCACCTCGAAGCCCGCGGTCTCAGCCAATCCGGTGGCAGTGGAGAGGGTGACCAGTTCGGCATCGGGAAAGACATATGTATTCACAAACGGCCCGAAGGCACAGCGTTCTCCCTGCCGAATCCCAATACCATGATTCAGAAACGTGCCGCCTGGCTTCAGCAGATTCCAGATATGGCGAAAATAGCCTGAGAGTTGAGCCGCCCCCACATGTTCGACCATGCCGACACTGACGATCTTGTCATACCGATTGGGAGTGCTCAGTTGTCGATAGTCGCGCAGTTCGACCCGGCAGCGATCCATGAGCCCGTGTTGTTGAATACAGGCGTCTGCAAATTCAGCCTGCTTTTCGCTCAAGGTAATGCCACAGGCCTGAACTCCATAGTGCCGGGCCGCGTGAAGGATGAGCGCGCCCCAGCCGCACCCAACATCAAGCAATCGGTCGCCACGTCGGAGACGGAGTTTTCTGCAGAGATAGTCGAGTTTTTGTACCTGCGCGGCATCGAGGTCTTCGGTGGAGGAAAAATAGGCGCAGGAGTAGACCATCTGTCGATCCAGCCAGGCGGCGTAGAACTCCGGGGGATGATCGTAGTGATAGGCGATAGCCTGTCTGTCTCGGTTCAATGAATGGTTGGGACCAGTGACTCGTGCGGCCAGACCATTGGAGAAATAGTCAAATGTTGTGTACGCCGAGAGGCTCAGGCGGCGATCTTCTGACGGCGCTCCTTCTGTACCGCTACTCCATTGTTGAATTGCACGCCGTGAATGATTCTGGCGATCAATTCGGCCCCCCGTAACTTCAACCAACGACGCTCGGCGCTCTTGGCGAGCATGAACACCATCGAGCGGATGCTCGTGCGCGAGACACAGCCGCGAGTTTTCGCCGTGCGCAGCCGCACACTGGCGAAGGTGGACTCGATCGGATTTGTGGTTCGGAGGTGATGCCAGTGCTCAGCCGGGAAGTCGTAAAAGGCGAGCAAGGCCTGCTGGTCCTTCGCGAGACAGTCGGCCGCCTTCGGGTACTTGGGCGCGTAGGCCGTGAGGAAGGCCGCGAACGCCCGGGACGCCTGCTCACGTGTCGGCGCCATCCAGATCTGCTGGAGATCGCTCTTGGCTTTGGATTGCAGGTGCTTCGGCAGCTTGTTCAGCACATTTCCCGTTTTGTGCACCCAGCAGCGCTGGGTGCGGGTGTGGCCATAGACCTGAGGCAAGGCCTTCCAGAAACCGAGCGCCCCATCGCCGATGGCGAGGTGGGGATCGATGGTCAGGCCACGGCGCTTCACGTCCCGCAACACCGTCTTCCAAGAGTCCTCGGATTCCCGGAATCCGTCGGTGAGTGCCAGCAGTTCCTTCTTGCCCTCGGCCGTGGCGCCAATGATGACGAGGATGCACTGGTTCGCTTCTTCCAGGCGCACGCCGAAGTGAATGCCCTCCACCCACAGATACACGTAGTGCTTGCTCCCCAGGTCACGCCGCTCCCAGCGTGCGTGTTCGTGTTGCCAGGCCGTCTTGAGCCGGCTGATCGTCCCGGCCGACAGTCCTGGCGCATCGTGGCCCACGAGCGCGGTGAGCGCCTCGCCGAACTCGCCCGTGGAGATGCCCTTGAGATACAGCCACGGCAGCAGTGCCTCGATCGTCTTGGTGCGCCGCAGATACGGCGGCAAAATCGAGGAAGTGAACCGAATCTCGCTCGCCCGATCACGCACCCGTGGAGCGTTCACCGGCACGGCCCCAATGCCGGTCTGGATCAAACGGGGCGGGAGGTAGCCATTGCGCACGATGCGCCGTCGGCCCCCCCTCGTCGCGCGTCTCGCGATACCGCGCCAGAAACTCCGCCACTTCGGTTTCAATCGCCTGGGTTAACAACTGGTGGGCTCCCTGGCGCAACACGTCCGTGAGCGCATCTCGGACCTCGCCGGAAACCCCTGGATTCTTCCACTCCACTCCCGTATCGTTGTGCATGCGGCGTAGTCACTCCTTGCAAAAGGTGGATGATCGTGGTTGACCATCAAGAATACGCCGCCCTTTTCTCTCCTGCCATACACAACTTTTGATCATAACTCCGGAGCACTCCTGTGACTCCTACTGTGCCCGTCGAACGAGGTCCTTCTAAGGGCGCGCGTTCCGGGAGCAAGGGAGTCACAGGAGTGTCCCGCCTCCACCTCTTGACCCTGTTTCTCCCAGGCCCGTACAATGACGCGATTCCTGAGCCTCATTCACGATCTCAACAGGACCTTCGGCCCCGTCTTCGGGGTTGAGTCATAGATACATGCGGGTTGAGTATACAAAGGGCGAACGGGCGTCGCGCGAGCTGATCATGCTCCAGCGCCAATCGTCTGAGGCTGCCGCCGGCCGGAAGATGAAGGTCATGCTCATCTTTCCGCCCGACTGGTTTCCGTCCGAACCCTATCTGAGTCTTCCGTCCCTCACCGCCGTCCTCCGCCAAGCCGGGCATCAGGTCGTTCAAAAAGACATCAATCTCGAGATGTGGGATTGGTACTTCAGCGAGGACTTTCTGAAGAAGGTCTTGCGCAAGGTGCCGCAACAGCTCGATCGCCTCCGGAAGCTGGCGAAGAAGCGCGAGTTGGAAGATTGGGAGCAGGATCTCCAGCTTCAACTGTGCGAGGTGAGCCGCCAGCGGATCGACGAGCTGATCAAGAAGGCGGAAAAGGCCAAGTCGATCATTCGCGGAGAAGTCTTCTACGAAATCGATCAGTTAGAGTGGGCTATTCAAGTGTTTCGTGAAGTCACGACCGTGATCTCGCTGGTCTATGCGCCGGCGCGGGTCTGCATGCCGCCCATGGAGACCAACCTCTCCTATAAGGTGTTCGTGTCGAGCGAAGTGATCGAGGCGGTGAACGACACTCAGGTGAACATCTACCGCGATGTGTTCGATCAGCTGGTGAAGCCGGCCATCGAGGCGGAGCAGCCGGACGTGATCGGCATCTCGATCGTGTTACAGCAGCAGATGTTTTCCTCGATGACGTTTTGCGCGCTCATCAAGCAGCACTTCCCCCACATTCATGTGACGATCGGCGGCAACACGGTCACGCGTTTGCGCGACGTGCTTCCGCTGTCGCCGCTGTTCCAATACTTCGACAGCGCCGTGGTGTATGAAGGGGAGACGGCGTTCGTGCAACTCGTCTCGGCGGTGGGTGCGAAACAGAGCCTGGCCGATGTGCCGAACACCATCTATAAGGATGCGAGCGGCGTGCATGTCTCCGCGACGAGTTTCGCCGAAGACATGCAGACTTTACCGCCACCGGACTTCGACGGGCTGCCGCTGGAGAAATATTTCGTCCCTACGAAGATTCTGCCGTACCTGGCGACGCGCGGCTGTTATTGGGGGCGCTGCGAGTTTTGCGATCACGGCGAAGGCTACACGGCGGGGTATCGCTCGAAGAAGATTCAAGACGTGTTGGCGGAGATCACGTATCTGCGCGACAAGTACGGGGCCCGGCATTTTCATTTCACCGATGAATCCTATCCGCCGGCCCTCTTCCGGAAACTCGCGCGCGGCTTAATCGACAGCAACATGGGGATCGTCTGGACGACTCATATGCGATTCGAGAAGAGTTTGCTGGAAGATCAGGTCTGGCAGGATGCAAAGCAGTCCGGCTGCAAGTATCTCCACTTTGGCTACGAGTCGGGCAACGAGCGGGTGCTGAAGCTCATGGACAAGGCCACGACGACGGCCATCATGACCGAGCATCTCAAACGCACGGCCGAAGCCGGTATCTGGAATCACTGCATGGGGTTCTTCGGATTTCCCGGTGAAACGCGTGAGGAGGCCTGGTCGTCCGTCCAGTTCCTGGAGCAGAACAAGGAGCACGTCCATTCGCTGGGTTTCGGCACGTTCGATCTGGGCCGGCACAATCCCGTGGCAAAGAATCCGGAGAAGTTCGGCGTGACGGCGTACAAGAATCCTGAGTGGGACCTGGCGCTGGACTATTACTTCACGGTGAAGCAGGGCTTGAGCATCGAAGAGGCGGAGCGCGTGTTTGAAGAGTTCGAGCGGAACCACAACCCGGGTTGGGATCTGCGACTGTTCATCCGCGAATATATTTTCCTCTACATCGCGCGCTTCGGATTGCAGAAGCTGCCGGATCTGCAATATCGGTCGACGAAAATCATCGGAGCGTCGCCGACGCTGGCGGGGAAGATGTGATGGTCAGGACATTGAAAACAGTCTGCGGCTGCGTTCTCGCTTCGGTCAACGACTCGAGGTACTGCGGTGAGTACGCCTCGTCCTTTCCCTCGCTGCAGCCTTGTCGGAGATCCTTTTTGAACATGTTGAAGGATAACGTGCAGGTGACCGACCATGAGTAGTAATGGTCTCGTCCAGATCGACGGCCTGACGCCGATCAAGAAAGAAGAACGCAAGCAGTCGAAGGTCATGTTGCTGTTTCCGCCCGAATGGGTGCCGACGGCGCCGTACCTTGCCCTGCCGATGTTGACGGCCGTGCTGCGCGAAGCCGGGCATACCGTCGTGCAGCGCGACATCAACATCGAGATGTACGACCACTTCTTCAGCATGGAGTTTCTGATCTGGGTGAAGGGCCGCCTGGGCATGCACCTCAAGCCGCTCCAGGATAAGGAGAAGGCGGGGACGCTGACCGAGCAGGAAGCCAGCCAGAAAGCGGTGCTGGAAGACGCCTACGCTGTCGACGTGTTCGACCTCGCGGAGCGGGCCGAAGATGCCAAGCTGGTCGTGCGCGGGGAGCGGTTCTATGAAGCCGAAAAACTTGAGCGCGCCCTGAATACGTTTCGTGAGGCCATGCAGTATATCTCTGCCGCCTACTATCCGGCCTCGCTGGTGTTTTACCCGATGGAAAGCAACCTGGGTTATCGTCCAGGCGTGTCGAAGGAAGTGTTCGCCTGCCTCGACGATGAGCAGGTGAACGTCTACCGCGACATCTGTAATCAACTGGTGCTGCCCAGTGTGAGCAAGGAAAAGCCGGCGGTGATCGGGATCTCCATCGGCACGCAAATGCAGCTGATGGCCGGCCTGACGTTCTGCAAGATGATCAAGGAAAGTTTTCCGGAGATTCGCGTCGTCGTCGGCGGGAACGTCGTGACACGATTGCAGGAAGAATGGGCGCACCATGAGCGGTTCTTCACCGAAGTGTTCGACGCGGCCATCTTGTACGAAGGCGAACATGCGCTGCTCTGGTACCTGGAGGCCGTGAACGGCCAGCGGGCGATGGAGCAGGTGCCCAATCTCATGTATCGCGATGCGGAGGGCGTGAAGCAGAGCAAGGAAGTCTACACGGAGAAAACCACCGCGCTGCCGCTGCCGGATTTCGACGGGTTGCCGCTCGATAATTATTTCGTGCCCGAGCGGATCATTCCGTACCTCGCCACGCGCGGCTGCTACTGGGGCCGGTGCACGTTCTGCGATCACGGACAAGGTTATTTCGACCAGTATCGCGGAATGAGTGCCCAGCATGTGGTCGACCAGGTGACCGCACTGCGGGACAAGTACAACTGCCGCCACTTCCTGTTTTCTGACGAGTCCTATCCGCCCGCGTTGTTCAAGAAGGTGTCGCAGTTGCTCGTGGACCGAAATGTCGGCATCAAGTGGACGACGTTGATCCGCTTCGAAGAGACCTTACAGGATCAGGCGATCTGGGACCTCGCGGCGAAGGCTGGTTGCTGCACCTTGTACTACGGGATGGAGTCGGCGAACGAGCGCGTCCTGAATCTCATGGACAAACATGCGCGGAAGAGCGTCATCCAGAACAATTTACATCAGGCGTCCAAGGCGGGGATCTGGAATCACGTGATGGCCTTCTACGGGTTCCCCGGCGAAACGCGCGACGAGGCGCTGGAGACGCGGCAGTTCGTCATCGACAATCAGCCGGTGATCCATTCGGTCGAACTCTTTTATTTCGTGGCCTACCGCCACACGCCGATGGTGCGCAATCCGGACAAGTTCGGCATCACGATCCATAAGCAGGAGGAGTACGACCTCCCGCTGGATTACTATTACACGCTGAATGAGCCGGTCGGCATCTCTTGTCTCGACGCGATGCAGCTCTGCGAAGAGTTTTATAAGAACGACTTTCAGCCCTGGGCGGTGCGGGTCAATAGCCGCGAACACGTCTTCCTGTATATCTCCAAGTTCGGCACGAACAAGTTGCCGCAGATCTACGCGGCGACGAAAGACGGAGCGGCGACGGAAGGCGTCTCAGGTCTCGTCACCTGGCCGATGGCCGTGGCCGAAGGGGCGGGAGAGAAGGATGGGGAGACGTCGTTGTCACGGGTGGTCTCCCACGGCGTTGAGTAACACGGATGATGAAAACGCCATCTCACGGCGTTCTCGGTCGGATGTCTCCCTGCGACGTACCGCAAGGGTACGCCTCAGTCGCCATCCTCCCTGCGGCCTTGTGACCTGACGTTTTGATCATCCGGGGGGAGTGAGTGCTCGAAGCGTATCTCGCGATATACGAAAGACGAGCGACGAGCGACAGTGTTCTCAGGGGACGTCGTCGGGAACGATTAACTCCACAAGCAGGGCGTACGAGGCTTCCACCAGGCGGGTCATCTCCTCGGCTTTCGTATAAGCCTGCATGTATTTCTTGGGGTTGTTCGTGAGATTGGCAAAGCGCTGAGGGGCCCAGGTGTGGAGAAGGGCGTCGCGCTGTTGATTGAGTTGTTTGAGGGTATAAGGCTTCGAGAGTGCGAAGAGCGCGAGAGCCTGAGCCAGCCGGTCGTCGGTCATAGTGGAAGTTTCCCGGTTTGACCATGACATTGTCAATGGAGCCTTTGTCGTCCGAGTGTCGATAGGCAAGGGATGTCACCTGTGGCCACCACTCTCCCGATATTTCAGCCGACTCCCATCTTCAAGGATCGCACCGACTATCGGCAGGTGCTCATCAGGGAGATGGACGCGGGGAAAATTCCCCTGAGTCTCGGCCGGGACTGTCCGGTTAAATGCGAGTTCTGCTATGAGCTCGACCACTCCTACCGCGAAACGCTTGACCCCCCGAAAACCAGCGATGAGGATTGGAAGTTTATCCTCGAGTACATCAGCCGGAAACCGACTGACCCCACACAGTTCTGGTGTCTCGGCGGCAACGAGTTCATGGAATGGACCGATCTCTTCCTTCACCCCAAGGCGATGGAGTGGGTCGAAGACTTTCTGAAATACACCGACAAGAGCATCCAGTTTTTCACCGTCGGCTTTGTCCATGTGCCGAAGATCCATCAATTGGCGGCACAGTATCCGGGCCGGATCAACTTTGAATTGTCGGTCATCACGCTCAGCGACTACCGGCAGCGATTAATGCCGCATGCACCGTCCATCAAACATCTCATGAAGGTGTTGGATGGTCCCGCCGTGTCGTCCGCAAACTTCTACGCGTTCGACCAGCACACGATGTCGAAGGACGCGGCGACGATTTCCGCGATCAACCAGCACTGTGTGCTGTGGATGGGGACGCTCACGCCTGTGCGGGGGCTGAAGGAGGAGACGGCCTCGCTCATGCGGCAAGGACGAAAATTCCTGCCTGACGAAGCGACGAAGATCTATCACTTGGGCTTGCCGAATCTCCAGACCATCCACACCGAGTCCTACACCACGGCGTTCTTGAGCCGACGCCGTATCGTCAGCCTGTTCGATTCGTTGGAATTGGAGAAGAAGGATACGGTCGTCATGGCGGGCAGCGTCCATAAAATTCTGACCATGTTCCGGAAGAATCGCGCGAAATTTCTCTATGTACCCAATGCCTTGCTCAGCGGCGATTCGGATTGCACGGTGCTGTTGACCTTCGACGATATCGCGCGGCGGTTGACGAAGGAGAAAGTCATCCACGTGCCCAAATGCATCATGCAATCGGGGCGCGGCCCCTATACCGATATCACCGGGGTAAGCCTGGAGCAGTTCACGAAGAAGACCGGTGTGCGTGTCAAGGTGCTGCACAAGATCGATACGCGCTTTGCCAATCAACAGCTCTACCGCCACGGCTCGTTGCAGAACTTTGTCGAGCAATACCTCAACAATCCGTTGAGGAGTGCGTATGAGGCCATCCCCCGACCCGTTTGACAGGCTGCTGAAAACGGCCTCTGCCGGCGTTCTCGGTCGGGTGTCTCCTTGCGACGTACCCAAAGGATACGCCTCAGGCATCACCCTCCCTGCGGCCTGGGACATGCCATTTTGACCAACCTGTGGTTCCGATTCGCTGGAACGCCTCGGCTTCCCTGCGGCCTAGTAGGATGCCCTGTTCAGCGCCGTGCGACCATCAATCCGCGTGAGTGGAATGTAGTCCTTGGTGCTACTCACTTAATTCCTACTGCCGACCTGTAGAGCGCTCTCGCCACTTGCAAAAAATGCTGGCTCGGGGCAACATGCCGCCAGCATCTTCTCGAGGAATCTATGGCCGGGGAACGGCGACTGCAGTTTTATCAAGCCGACGTTTTTACTGATGAACCCTTCGGTGGAAACCCCGTGGCGGTGTTTCCGGATGCCGACGGGTTGACCGACGTCGAACTGCAGCAGATCGCCCGCGAGATGAACCTCTCCGAAACCGTGTTTGTGTTTCCTCCCACCGACCAGGCCGCAGTCGTCAAGATGCGCATCTTCACGCCGACGCAGGAAATTCCCTTCGCCGGCCATCCGGTCATCGGGACCTTCTTCGTGTTGGGCACCTTGGATCGCCTCGCGCTTCGGGAGCCGGTCACCAGGGTGCTGCAAGAATGTAATCTGGGGCTGTTCCCCGTCGATATCCATTCGCATGACGGCGTGATCGAACGGGTGGTGATGGCGCAACCGAGCCCGGAGTTTCTGGATGTGATCGAGGAGCCGGAGGCGTTGTTCGCCATTGCCCGCTCTTTGGGTATCACCAAATCTGCGATCACCGAAAGCCGCTTTCCCGTGCAGGTGGTCTCGACGGGGCTTCCGGTCATTATCGTGCCCGTGCGCACGCTGACGGCGGTGCGATCAATCGTGCCTGATGTCGCGGCCATCGCCGAGTTGTCCCAGCAATATGGCGCCAACGGCATGATGGTCTTCAGCACGATGACGGTCGAGCAATCCTCCACTGTGCATACCCGCATGTTCGCGCCGTTGATCGGCATCGTGGAAGATCCGGCGACCGGCAGCGCCAGCGGCGCATTGGGGGCGTATCTCGTGCAACATGGAGTGGTGGACATCAGGCCGGAGACTGAGATCACCGCTGAACAGGGCTATGAGATCGATCGCCCGTCACGCATTTTGATCCAGGTGAATTCTGACGACGACGCGATTCAGGGGGTGATGGTCGGGGGAGAGGCGGTCATGGTGGTGGAGGGAGTGCTCACTTTCTAGCAGGATGATGAAAACGCCATCTCACGGCGTTCTCAGTCGTACGACTCCCTGCGACGTACCAAGCGTACGCCTTAGTCGCCGCACTCCCTGCGGCCTTGTGACACGGCGTGTTGATCATCCTGTGAGGAATGGGGCTAGAGCGAACATGTAGTCACGAATCGCGTAAGGCAGATGAACTGAACCCTGCGCGCTTCCTATCCGTGAACTGAGGACGCACAACTCAACACTCAATTAGGTTGTTGTCTACACTGAGGTGTTATGAACGCGGTGGTGTTTCACGAACATGGCGGGCCGGGAAAGCTCCAGTATCAGGAGATGCCGATGCCGACGATCGGCGTCGACGAAGTGCTCGTGCAGGTGAAGGCCTGCGCGTTGAACCATCTGGACATTTGGATCCGCCAGGGGAGTCCGGCCTATCCGATGCCGCTCCCGCACATTCCGGGCTCGGACATCGCCGGGGTCGTGCAGCAGATCGGCTCTCACGTGGAAGGGGTCGCCGAAGGCGAACGGGTCTTCGTGTCGCCGGGTGTCGGGTGTGGTCGATGCGAGCAATGTGTGGGCGGTCGTGACAATATGTGCCGCTCCTACGGGCTGATCGGGGCCATGTGCCATGGCGGGTACGCGGAGTATGTGAAGGTGCCCGCGAGAAACGTGCATCCGATTCCGGGGCCCTTGTCCTTCGAGCAGGCCGCGGCATTTCCGCTGGTGTCCGTGACTGCGTGGCACATGTTGTTCGGACTTGCCGACGTGCGACCGGGCGAAGACGTGCTGATCATGGGGGCGGGCAGCGGAGTCGGCCATATGGCGATTCAGATGGCGAAACTGGCCGGCGCGCGTGTCTTGACCACGGTCGGGAGCGAGGAGAAAGTCGCGAAGGCGAAGGCGCTGGGCGCCGACGAAGTCATCATCCACAGCCGGGAGCAGGTCAATCAGCGGGTGCGGGACCTGACGCAGCGCCGCGGTGTGGATGTGGTGATTGAGCACATCGGTCCGGACGTGTGGACGCAGTGCATCGATTCGTTGGCGAAGGGTGGGCGGCTCGTCACCTGCGGCGCGACAACCGGCGCGGAGGTTAAGCTTGATTTACGCTACGTGTATTCACGGCAACTCACGATCAAAGGATCGTACATGGGTTCGCAGAGTGAGTTGTTGAAAGCGGCTCATCTCGTTGGCGAAGGCAAGTTGCGGCCCGTGATCGATCGCACCTTTCCGCTGTCCGAGGCGAAAGGTGCGCAAGAATATCTTTTGAATCGGAAGTTTTTTGGTAAAATCGTGATGACTGTTTTGTAATCGGCCTCATTATCGGCTCTCTTGTCCCAACGGGCAGAAAGGTATGTGACATGGCGACTGTTGCGCAAATCATGAACAAGAAACCTCAGAGTGTCGGTCCGACGACCTCCATTCGCGGTGCGGCGAAGAAGATGCGCACCCTGCGGGTCAGCTCCCTCTTGATCAAGAAGGGGAAGAATCATGTGGGGATCGTGACGGACACGGATCTGGTTCGGAAGGGATTGGCCACCAATCAGGATGTGGGCAAGTTGACCGTCGAACAGGTGATGACCTCTCCGTTGTGCACCATTGAGAGCAATCAAGCTGTCGATGATGCCCAGGATATGATGGGCGATCTCGGCGTGCGCCATCTGGCGGTGACCAAGGGCGGATCGATCGTTGGCGTTGTCTCGGTTCGCGACCTGTTGATGCACTACAAGCGGTATGCGCAGTCGAGATTGGCGGATAAGCAGACGTATTCGGAACCAAAGATCAGCCAAGACTAAAGGATGTTGAAAACGGCTTCCAGCAGCGTTCTCGGCTCATCAAAATCCTCAACGTACCCCCGAGGGTACGCCTCCGGTTTTGCTTCGCCTGCGGCCTTGCTGGAAAGCCGTTTTGAACATCCTTCTTCATACGGATGCTAAACACGGTCTTCAGCAGCGTTCTCGGTCGCACGGCTCCCTGCGACGTATCGCAAGGATACGCCTCAGTCGCCCTGCTTCCTGCGGCCTTGCTGGACGGCCATTTTGAACATCCTTCACTGGGCGGATGCTGAAAACGGTTCCCAACTTCGTTCTCGGTCGCACGGCTCCCTGCGACGTACCACAAGGGTACGCCTCAGACGCGGTGTTCCCTGCGGCCTTGTTGGATGGCCGGTTCGAGCAGCCTTGATGTGACAGATGCTAAGAACGGCCTCGAGCAGCGCTCTTGGTCGCGCAGCTTCCGGGAGCCTGGTTAGAGCACCGTTCTGAACAGCCTCCATCAGATAAGCCGACCGGGGTAACGCCGCGAGTGACCAACACACAGCATCACCTCGCAGCATTCAGTTCTGGCAACTCCAAAACCTGCAGGCTGATTGCTGAACGCTGACGACGTACTACTTCGTGAGTTCTTTGACGAGGTGACCGAGTTCGGGGAGGATAAGCTTTTCCATCGCCAGGCGTACGGCGTTTTCTGAGCCCGGAGTGGAGAAGAGTATGCGGCCTTTGATGATGCCCGCGCTGGCCCGGCTCATGATGGCCGGTGAGCCGATCTCTTGATAGGTCAGGTAGCGGAACACTTCACCGAATCCATCCAGCCGTTTTTCCAGCATCGCATCGACAGCTTCAAACGTGGAGTCTCGCCGGGAGATTCCTGTTCCGCCATTGATGATGATGGCTTGCACAGCGTCGTTCGCGATGCCCTCGGTGATCCGCGCCTTGATCTCAGCCGGTTCGTCCTTGACGACGTGGTAGGCGGCTATCTTGTGCCCCTTCTCCGTAAGCAGCTTCTGGATTAATTGGCCGCTGGTATCGGTGTCAGGTGTGCGGGTATCGCTGCAGGTGATAATCATGCAACCGACGGAGCGGGGAGCATGGTGTTTGTGTTCTTTGTGGCTTGGGGTGCTCATAACAAGCGGATGATGAAAACGCCTTCCAGCGTCGCTCTCAGCTTCTCACACTCCTCAACGTACCCCTGAGGGTACGCTTCCGGGTGTGAGTCGCCTGCGGCCTCGCTGGAAGGGCATGTTGATCATCCGTGAAGAAACGATGATTCTGCGCTACTTCCAGATGCTATCTGGGTTCAGCTTTTCGGCCGGTTTGCCACCCTTGATGTGTTCATCCAGGATGGTCGCGACATCGGCTTCCGTGACTTTGGAATACCAGGTGCCTTCGGGATAGACGACCACGGTCGGTCCCTGTTCGCACGGGCCCAGGCAGGAAGAACCGGTGACCAACACCTCGCCCGGCATGATCCCGCGTTGCATCAAGCCCATGTTGAAATTCATGAGCAGCTGCGCGGAACCTTGGCCGCCGCAGGACGGCTTCGGGTGACCCGGCGGTCGGGCGTTGGTGCAGACAAGGATATGATGTTTTGGCTTTGGCATCGTGACCTCAATGTATGGGTAAGTGACGATCTGTGGCGTTGATCAGGCCGGCTTATACGCTTTCCACTGCTCGCTGCATTCTTCCGGCAACTTCCATTGCTTGATGCCCTTGAGCACCCAGTCGATATAATGTTCCTTTGGTTTGAACTTGCCGATGGGATTGGCCGCATGGGTCGTGACCAATAGCTTTTCACCCTCTTCGGTGATCACCGTGACCGGCAGGTGTCGGTATGCGCCTTGCGGCACATCGTCTTCAAACTCGTCGAGGATCTTGAGATCTTCGTCGGTGATTTCAAAGACGGCTCCCCAGACCTTCTCTCCCGGCGACGGGACGACGCTTGCCAGGCCGCAGCGCCACTGCGTCGACCAGCGGCAGAACTGCACGCTATGGTCGGGCAGATAGGCCGCGAAGAGAAACTTGTGTTCCGGGGCACGGCGCTTGAGTTGGGACGGGTTCAAATTGTCCGCGTAAAAGAAGAACTTCATTGAACGGTGAGGCTCCCATGGTGTCTTGTAGGTTGACCGGTACTTGTACCACAGCGCTGCGCGGCCTTGTCAAGCGCGACGAGGATGCGGCGCGTCTCAGTTGATTCACGTCCTACGAGTTCGTGAGCGATTGACAGTATAATCACCTGCCACATATAGTGATCAGTTCCTTCATCGTGCATCGAGGGTGATCGTCACAGCTTATGAGTAAAGTCATTCATTACGCGGTGCTCCTGCTTCTCGTCGTCGGGGGGCTGGTCTATTGGTGGATGAAGCCTCCCGGCATCAACCCGATCACCGATCCGCGTGCGGCGGAGGCGCTGGCGCTGGTGCAAACGCACCGCGCTGCCGGCTATCCCACAATCCTTCAGGCGTTCAACGAACGAGTGCGAATTTTAGCGGACCGCAAACTGGGACTGCGACTAGGGGAATGGCAAGTGATCAAGCAGGATGAGCAGCGATACGAAGTTCGCATTTACATGCGCGAGCAGGGGACGACGCAGTGGTTCGAGCGTGATTTTATTTGGCACGTGGATCTGGGCACGAAGCGCGTCAATGCGGCCTCCTTGCCCGCGGATGGATTGATGCCCGAAGGGCCGGACAGCGGACGTGCAGGAACACCTCCCGCCGGTGCGCCTCCGTTCCCTCCTACAATGTAAGCGGCACTTTCACCTGCACATTGGTCCCTTCTACACGCACTTCCACACAGGGAACACGGATTTCCTGATTTTCCGGCCGCTCGCCCGTGCGAACATTGAATCGCCACCCGTGCCAGGGACATTCGATCACGTCACCTTCCAGGCAGCCTTCACCCAGCGGTCCGCCTGCGTGCGGGCAGGTGTTGTCCACGGCGCGAAACGTTCCATCGACATTGCACAGCGCGAGGAAGATGCCGTCGACTTCCACGGTGCGACAGGTGCCCGGTGGCACCTCGTCGACCTGTGCCACGGTCACATAACCGGTGTGAGCATCCATGCGGTCCTTCTGTGTGTTACAGTTCGGTAGAGATTGGTGTGCGACGGAGTACCATTGTGCGAGTAGAGCCTAAGCGCTTGATTTCATTAGTGGCGTATGGCATAGATGAAGCGGGAACCATTCAGAGAAGGGTCATCACCGCGCCGTCATTTGCTATGCTGTAAATAGTGTTCTCATAGGAGACCGCCGGAGCCACTATGGAAATGACCTTGTTGCTCAACTCCACCTATGAACCGCTGCGTGTCCTGCATTGGCAAAAGGCCATTACCTTGCTCTGGCAGGGGAAGGTCGAAGTCCTCGAAGTTTACGACCGTCAAATCCACGGCATCTCGATCTCGATCAAGCTCCCCTCCGTGATGCGGCTCTTGAAGCTGGTTAAGCTCAAGGATAGTCATCGCGCCGTCAAATTCTCCCGCATCAACATTTTCACGCGGGACGGCTACTGCTGCCAATATTGCAAACACAAATTTCGCACCGAGGAACTGACCTTCGACCACGTTGTGCCCATCGCAAAAGGCGGGCGCAAGACCTGGGAAAACATCGTGACGGCCTGTTGGCGATGCAACAACCGGAAGAGCGGGCGGACGCCGGAAGAAGCCAACATGCGCCTGATCAAAAAACCCGTGAAGCCGCGCTGGAGCCCCACGGTGACCATTACCATCGGGATTCGCAACACGCCGGAAAGCTGGCGGGACTATCTGTATTGGAACCTGGAACTGGACGCCGACTCGTCGGAGACATAATGGTCTCAGTTGTGAGAGCTGAGTTGTAAGCGTGTGAGTTGAAGCAGCCCCCGCAACTGAACATTCACCGCTCACCACCTTCCTGCTTAGTACACTTTGTCGATGGTGATGTTCACGTCCTTCCCGCCCGGTAGTGTTGGATTCTTCGGATAGCGCCCTTCGATATCACCCGGCTGCGGTGGCCCGGCTTGGCCATCGCGATCCAGGCGCGCAATCACATCGACCATTCCTTTCAGTTCGCTGCCCTTCACCATTACGTCGTCGTTCGTGATCTCGAACTGCACCGGAAATTTCGGGCCGTCGAATCGTTTGGCTGCGATGGGGCGCGGAGGGCCGGTCGGACGGCGCACGATCACGAACAACACATCGGTCGGTTTGACTTGGTCGGCCAGATTGGGCGCGATTTGCACCTGTCCGGCGATCGATCCTCCGCCCTGATCCGGCTCCCCGATGTGGGCGATACCGAAATAGGCTGCCACAGCCGCGAGGCCGATGATCCCGCCGGCCATCGCGAGGGACCGTCCTGTATATCCAGCCACAATACACTCCTTTGTTGGCGCGAGCGCGTGACGCGTTCCGTCTTGAACTGCGGGCGCATTATACCCAGCTCGCGGCGGAAAGGGGAATGGGATGGACGGTTTACCCTGCGAAATCCCCTGTTGTATGATACGCGCTCATGTTGTTGTCGGCTTGTTGGAGGAAGATCAATCATGGCTGCAAATTCCGGGTTTCAAATTTCATTGGATGTGCGCGGGTGGCCGGTCCTCGTCATCGGCGGCAATGAAGAAGCGGCTGACAAGGTGCAGCGGCTGCTGGATGCCGGCGCCAAGGTAACGGTCGTCAGTCCTACGCTCCACGAACTACTCCGCAAACTCGCGGCGTCCGCCAAGATCATTCATCGCGGAAGACATTTTCGCGCCAATGATTTGGAGAGCGTCATTCTTGTCTTGAACACCTTGCGCGACGATCGCGAGCTCGCGCACTCGCTGATTCGATTGGCTCGTGAACAGAAATTCCTGCTGTGGTCGGTGGACCAGCCCGATGTCTCAAACGTCGTCATGCCCGCCGTCGTCAGTTCGGGCCACGTTCGTGTGGCGATCAGCTCGAGCGGGCAAGCGCCGGCCTTGTCCGGATTCATGAAAGAAGATCTGGAACGGATTCTCGATAGTGAATTCGCCGCCTTCGTGGATTGGCTGGCCCAGCTTCGCGAGCAGGCGAAGGCGAATGAGCCGGATGCCGAAAAGCGGCGCGCACTCCTGCGTGAAGCGTTGGACGGGTTCCGCCTCTTGGGAAAGGTGCAGTACCCGAAGGTGTGGCAGGAACAGCGCGCCACTCAGCAGGCGCCCGCGGCCCCGGCAACTACGACGTAGGGAGGACAACCGGATCATGGTGTTATTGGAATTCAGCATGTCGCCGCTGGGTAAGGGCGAAAGTGTCAGTAAATATGTCGCGCGCTCGCTGGACATCATCGACAAGAGTGGAGTGGATTACCGGTTGAATCCGATGGGTACGGTGCTGGAAGGGGAGTGGGACGAGGTGATGGCGGTCGTCAAAAAATGCTACCTGCGCATGCGCAAGGATTGTAATCGCGTCTCGTGCAGCATCAAGATCGACTATCGCAAGGGACCGAAGGGGCGGCTGGCCGGCAAAGTGTCGAGCGTCGAAACACAGCTCAAGCGGAAGCTCAAGGTCTAAACCCCTTCACGGCGCGGCGACGTCTGGACGGGCATCGTAGCGCAGCGTGCCTTCTGTCTTAAATCGTACGGAGAGACTCGTGGGCTGTACCGCGAGGTCTTCCAGCGACAACTGGCTGACCGTTCCGCGCAACCGTCCCCCGGTGAGCTCGCGGTTGAGCCCCTTCTCAAGCGCCTGCCGCATGAGATCCAGTTCCTCACGAATCGGCAAGGACAGTCTGCCAGCCAGCTCTTCCCGCAGTGGTTCGTGCAGCCATTCTTCGGCCAAGTCCGTGGCGGGGGTGCGTTCCTTGATGGTGTAATCGACCCCCCGGAACAAAATACGCCCCGAGGATTCGTCATAGGCCGGTGTCCCCTTGAGGCGAAGGGTTAGCGGCAGCAAGCCTCGCAGGACCAATTCGACTCCCACCTGATTGCCCAATGGATAGAGCGTCGCGTTGACGATCTTGATCGTCCCGACGCCCAGCGACCATTCTTGGCCGATGACGGCCTCACGCAGCCGTTGATTCGCTTCTTCGATCGGCACTTGCAGCGCGAAATCGACATGAAACCCGTCGTCACGGAAGTGATCCTGGGGTTCAGGGAGCGGCAGATGGCGCGACGTGGGTTTAGTGCCGCGTACGACCGTCGGCCGTGCGGTGACACCATACCCGGCTGCGGGACTGCCGGATAGCGGCGCGACTCCGGCCGCGGCGGTGGTGTCAGGGTTCAGCATGAGCCACAGTTGCTCTGTTTCATCCAGCAGCAAAGGCTCTTGAAGATCGTTCCAGATTTTGGTGACTGCCGGTTTGATGGGGAGGAGGCCGGCCGCTTTCCGATCAACCGCAGGCAGGACCTCCAGCAAGTCGCTTCGATAGACTTGCATCATCAATGGGCTAGCGTCCACGCCTTGTTCAGACAGCACGCAGGACTGGGTGGACTGCACGGCGTTGACCTGGCTGGCGGGGAGCACCGTATAGCTGCGACCCTGCTTAAACATCGTCGCCACGGTGACCGAAAGCCGTCCCGTTCCGGTGGCCGCCTCGCGCTGTCCGCAGTCGGCGATTTTGGTGATGGACCCTTTGATCTGTTTCGCATATTCCACCCCGAACGGCACGGTGCTCTGGGACAGCAGCCGGTCGCCCGCTGTGGTCGAGCTCTGTTCGTCAGGCCACAGCCGATACTTGAGAAACGCGCTGCCGCTTCCCAATGTGATCCATTCGCGTCCGCGGCTGCGATGTGTCGCCAGTTGCTGATTGACGTTCCCGTACAGCTCTGCGAGCGGAGTGACCGGAATCGGAATGTGGATGGTCATGGCGGAGGGTGTTGTGTTCGCCGGCGGCGCTGCTTCCGTGCCTGCAGCCATCGCCGTTGTGATCGGGGTGACAAGCAGGATGAAGGTGCACCATCGAATCAGGCGGCGCTGCGGCAGCGGGATCCAGGAAGTCATGTTCATACCCTCATGCCATATGCGAGGTGGATTGTGATCAGCGTATGCGTGTGCGGCTACGTATCGACTATGAGGGAACCGGGGTAGGGAAGGCAAGCGGACGCCGAGCCGCCACGCGACAAAGTCCTGTGCTCAGTATCGAAGCTGTCAGCTGGTTCAGGATGCTTTATCCGTCGGAGCTATGAGTGGCGATATCGACGCGGCACGCGGGGACCGATGGCACAGAGAATCTCGTAGGGAATGGTCTGTTGCCAGGCGGCCAGGTCGGCAGCGGTGATGCGCTCCATCCCCTGTTGTCCGATGAGGATTGCCTCCTGTCCAACTTGGACGGCTCGCACGTCCGTGACGTCGACCATCGTCATATCCATGCAGACTCGTCCGATGACCGGCACTCGTCGGCCTCCGATCAATACCTGCCCACGATTCGAGAGGAGCCGATTATACCCATCGGCATACCCAACCGGCAGCACCGCCACATGCGTTGTCCGCGCCGCGATGAAGGTCCGGTTGTAACTGACACTGCTACCCGGTGGAATTGTATGCATATGCGCGATGGTGGTCTTCCAGGTGAGGATCGGTTGCAATTCATGACCCTGCGTGTGATTCGCGAGAGTATGGTAGCCATACAGCATGATTCCTGGGCGCACGAGCGAGTGGAGGCTCTTGGGATATTTGATGATGCCTGCGCTGTTGGCCACGTGAATCAGCGGAATCGCGAGGCCGCGTTCCTGTATCTGGTTGAGGACCTGCTGAAATCGCGCGAGTTGTTCTTCCGTCTGTCCGGCATCCGGATTGTCGGCGTCGGCCAGATGGGTCATGAGGCCTTCAAGCCGCAGAGGCGCGCGAAGTTCCGATCTGGAAAGGAGTTCGGGCAGTTCGTGTGGCAGCACACCCAAGCGGCCCATTCCGGTTTCGACTTTGATGTGGATGGGGTAGGGCGCGATACCGGTCTCGACCGCTGCGGCAAAGGCTTGGACCAAGTCTGCACGATAGAGGACGGGAGTCAGCCGATGGGCAACCAGATCCGAAAATTGAGCCGGCATGGTCGCGCCTAAGACGACGATGTCATCACGGATACCGGCCTGGCGGAGTGCGACGCCTTCATCCACCGTAGCGACGCCGAACCGGCGAACGGCCAATTGTTGCAAAGCGCCGGTGATCTCGATGGCGCCATGTCCGTATGCGTTGGCCTTGACGACGGCCAGCACATCGGCATGTGGGGCCAATCGCCGCACGAGGGCGACATTCTGAGCAAGGGCGGTCAGATCAACGGAGGCGGAGGTTGGGGAGGATTCGGACGGCTGGTACACGCAGTGTCTGACAACAGAATTGGAGCGCTACACTTCCAGAATTTCGCCTTCTTTTTTCTTCATCATGTCGTCAATCTTCTGCACATACTGGTCGGTAAATTTTTGAATCTCTGTTTCGGACTTTCGCAGTTCATCTTCGGTCAGCTTGGCGTCCTTCTGCAGCTTTTTCAGCTCTTCATTGCCGTCCCGTCGAAAGCCACGAATCTGGACCTTCATTTCTTCGCCGTGTTTCTTACAGACCTTGATGAGGTCCTTGCGCCGCTCTTCGGTCAGCGGAGGCAGCGGAATGCGAATCATCTTGCCGTCGTTCGACGGCGTCAGTCCAAGATCGGACATTTGAATCGCTTTTTCGACTTCCCGGATCAGGTTCTGTTCCCACGGCTGAATCGTAATAAGGCGAGCTTCCGGTGTGGCGACGTTGGCCACCTGCTTCAAGGGCGTCAGCGTACCGTAATAGTCGACTTTGATGCCGTCGAGTAAGGCGACTGAAGCGCGACCGGTGCGGATTCCCGCCAAGTCGCGCTTCAAATGCTCGATCGCATGGTCCATTTTTTCGGTGACACGCTGTTTGACTTCCTGCGCCGTCGACATCTGGCTCTCCCTTAGCGGCTTTCCACGGTGACCAGGGTTCCGATCGGATCACCCTGGACGACACGTTTGAAATTACCCTTTTCTTTCAAGTTGAAGACGATCAACGGCAGTCGGTTGTCCATGCACAGGCTGATGGCGGTCGAGTCCATGACTTTGAGATTCTGGGTGAGAATCGAGAGAAACGGAATCTCATTGTACTTTTTGGCTTGCGGATTTTTGATCGGATCGCTGTCGTAAATGCCGTCGACCTTGGTGCCCTTCATGATGACCTGTGCGCCGATTTCCATCGCCCTAAGCGACGCGGCGGTATCGGTGGAGAAATAGGGGTTGCCCGTTCCTCCGGCAAAGATCACGACACGTTTCTTCTCCAAGTGGCGGATGGCGCGTCGCCTGATGTAACCCTCAGCGAGTTGACGCATCTCAATGGCGGATTGAACACGGGTACTGATGCCGCGGCCTTCCAGCGCATTCTGAAGCGCGAGCGCATTCAGCACGGTGGCCAGCATGCCCATGTAATCGGCCGATGCCCGCTCCATTCCGCGGGCGCTGGCAGCCAGGCCGCGGAAAATGTTGCCGCCGCCGATCACGACGGCGACTTCCACGTCCATCGCGACGACGTCGGCAATTTCTTCCGCCAGCCCTTCGAGAATCGAGGGTTGGATGCCATAGCCCTGCTCACCGGCCAGCATTTCTCCGCTGACTTTCAGCAGGATGCGGCGGTAGTGGGCAGAACTCATGCTTGGCCTAACTGGAATCGTGTAAACCGGCGGATGTTCATATTCTCGCCGATCTTGGCAATCTGTTGCGCCAGGAGATCCTTGATCACGACGGAAGGATCCTTGATGAACCCCTGTTCAAGGAGGCAATTCTCTTGGTAGAACTTTTCGAGTTTGCCCTCGACGATTTTCGGCCAGGCGGCCGGCGGCTTCCCGAGTTCCTTGGCTTGCCCTTCGTAAATGCTCCGTTCCTTGGCGACCACATCGGCCGCGATTTCTTCCCGTCGCACGTAGGATGGGCTCGCAGCGGCCACCTGCAGGGCGAGGTCGTTGACGAAGGATTTAAATTGCTCGTTGCGCGCCACGAAATCGGTTTCGCAGTTCACTTCGATGAGCACACCGATTTTTCCTCCGGCATGGATGTACGCGTGAATCAGACCCTGGTTGGTTTCCCGTCCGGCCTTTTTCTGCGCTGCCGCCAACCCCTTCTGTCGAAGGTAGTCGATCGCTTTATCGATGCTGTTTCCGTTTTCGGTTAAGGCCTTCTGACAATCCAGAATGCCGGCCCCGGTTTTTTCCCGCAACTCTTTGACTAACTCACTCAAACTTGCCATGGCTTCCTCAGTTAATCGAATACAACAATGTCGTCTGCGACCTGCGGCCCTTAGGAGGCAGACACGCCGGCCAATTTTGCCGCCGGTTTGCCAGCGCCGCCGGCCGGTGCCGATGCAAACTCCGTCTCTTCCCGTTGGGTACGGAGATGAGCGCCTTCGAGGCAGGCGTCCGCAATCCGGGAGATGATCAGCTTGATGGAGCGAATCGCGTCGTCGTTGCCGGGAATAGGATATTGAATGTGATCCGGATCACAGTTCGAATCAACGATGGCAATGACAGGAATTTCCAGCCGGCTGGCCTCAAGGATGGCGATGTGCTCGATGCGCGTATCCAGAATAAATACCGCGCCGGGGAGGGCGCGCATATTGCGAATGCCCGACAAGTTCTTCTGCAGTTTGACGACTTCCTTCTGCATCTGTCCGAGTTCTTTTTTTGTGTGGCCCTGATGGGTCGGATCCGCGAGGGTCGCTTCCATTTTTTTCATTTTGTCGATACTGCGGCGAATGGTCTGGAAATTGGTCAGCATGCCGCCCAGCCAGCGTTGATTGATGTAGAACTGGTTGGCCCGCTTGGACTCTTCTTCCAGAATTTCGGCCGCTTGGCGCTTCGTACCGACGAACAGGACGGAGTCACCGGCTGCCACGGTGTCGCGCGCGAAGGTATAGGCTTGTTCCATGCGTTCGACCGTCTGTTGAAGGTCGATAATGTAGACGCCGTTTCGTTCCCCGAACAGGAATCGCTTCATTTTCGGGTTCCAACGGTTCGTCTGGTGTCCGAAGTGGACGCCGGCTTCCAATAATTCCTTAATCGCAACAACTCCCATACCTTCACCTCCCTCCGAAGCCTGCAGAGCGCCTGGCGAACGCCAACGGCGAGGGGGATGTCCCCCTTGTTCTCAGGCTGCGCAGCGTGCGCATCACGCTGGTGTGGATTTAAATAAGATGTCCCTGATTTTGGATGCCGC
>WBZN01000394.1_pt1 | contig 37308 bp, 40 predicted proteins | sample 5204281 | NCBI WGS metagenome assembly WBZN01 (sample SAMN12344347, study PRJNA552823) | activated sludge metagenome | biome: Activated sludge suspended growth; feature: Nitrification reactor; material: Wastewater; isolation source: activated sludge from nitrification reactor of wastewater... | reverse complement strand
AACGCCCGCTATTTCCAGCTCTTACAAATCGCCATTCCAAAATACCGGACAGGTATTGGTGCGCACCCCAAGCGGCAAAAAGCCCTCAATCTCAGCCCCAGCACGGGGCTATGTCAGGAGGTCTGAAATTCTTCAGCTCGGGCGCCACGTCCCGCATCAAATGACGGAAAGAAGTCTGCGACTGGAGTATCTACGGAGAGTTTCCCATCATCGATCAGCAACATTGCTGCTGCGGCAGAAGCTCTGCTACGCCTTCTGTGTTTCGACTTGCAGTCTCAAATGCCTATACGAGCACAGCTGGCGATTGCCTTACGAACCTGGGCAACTGGGCGACAAGTCCCGGTTCATCAGGTCGGCGCGGACGAGAGCGCGTCAGCCCCAAGGGGCTTGATCTTGGGCCGCTTCTTCTTCGCGGCGTGCCACAAATCAAATGCAGCCTGCATGGTTAGCCAAGATTCAGCCGACCCTCCAAGCGCTGCCGCAAGACGAATAGCCAGTTCGGCGCTGACGGCGGCGTGACCATTTACCACGCGTGACAGCGCAACGCGCGAAACGCCTAGCCGCCTAGAAAACGCCGTTACCGTCATTCCGCCGTCGGTCCGTAGAACGGTGTCCTGAAGTACTTCCCCGGGGTGTGGCGGATTGTGCATGCGCGTCATGAATTAGATTCCTCAGTGATAGTCCTGATAATCGATCAGAACCGCATCGACGCCTTCGAACATGAACGTCAGTCGCCAATTCTCGTCCACCCACACCGACCAGTGACCCTGAAGATCGCTCTTGAGTGGGTGTAGACGCCACCCCGGACGGTTCATATCCTCTGGTCCTCGTGCTGCGTCCAGCTGACCGAGTTGCAGCCTCAACCGCTTCGCGTGCTTTGGTTGAATACCGGCCTTCGACCCAGTACGAAAATAGCGTTCCAGCCCGCGATGGCGGAAGTCTTTAATCATGGAAGAGTGTATCTCATAGCGATACAGTACGCAATTGCGCCATGGTCCACTGCTGTGTCGGCGACATCGTCTACCGGAAGTCGACCGAATGATAGTATTCGTGAACATTACTGAGCGAATAAGCTGGAAATTCCAGCTTCAGTGCCGACCTTCGCTTCAAGGCTGGATTACAGGCGCATTTCGGCAGTGATCGCATCGTAGGGTGCAGTGACACGACCATCCTCGCGCTGACGAAGCGCTTGCCCATCTCTCCAAGTGTGCCGACGTGGACCTTGACCCGCTTACTCATGACTCACCTCGCACGCGGCCGACATCCGCCAGGAAGTCCTCGATCAACTGCTCAGGTGCACTGAAGGCATAGGTATCTTCCTTACCACCGGAATCGGCGCCACGCAAAGCAAGACGACCGGCATGAAGCGGGCCTGTGGGGCAAGAACCTGACCCAGTATTGTTTCAACCGCGGTTCGCTGGCAGGCTTGCGCTTCAGTGACACCGCCACGGGCTGTTCGAACGAGGGCACGCGCTTCTTCGGCCTGAACTTCCACGCGAAATTCGAGTGATCATGAACGCGACATCCCAGACCCGCCGCCATTTCCTGCAGAGCGCTGCGCTCGCCGCGCTGGCCGGTTCACGGCTCGCCGGCGCGGCAGGCACGCGGGCGCCCTGGATGCGGCCGTGTTCCGCGACATGAAGAACGCGTGGGTCACGTGGAACGGCACCATGCTGCCGATCCCGCCGAAGGCCTACAGCCACGGCGTGACGCCGGCCCACCAGGCCGACCACTACGCCCCGAAAGGCATGGACTGATGACACGACGCGGACACCTGTTCGTCATCTCAGCCCCTTCCGGCACCGGCAAGACCAGCCTCGTCAAGGCGCTGATGCAACGCCAGCCGCAGCTGCGCTTCTCGGTTTCCTATACCACCCGCGCTCCTCGCCAGAACGAGCGCGACGGGGTGGACTACCACTTCGTCTCGAAGGACACCTTCCAGCGCATGGTGGCGCAGGGCGAGTTCCTCGAGCACGCGCAGGTGTTCGACAACTTCTACGGCACCGGCGTCAAGGCCGTGAGCGAGGCGCTGGCCGCGGGGCAAGACCTGTTGCTGGAGATCGATTGGCAGGGGGCACAGCAGGTGCGCAAGCGATTGCCCGAAGGCCGCACCATCTTCATCCTGCCGCCCTCCCGCGCTGCCCTCGAGGAGCGGCTGCGCGCCCGCAGCACCGATTCGGATGCGGTGATCCGTCGCCGGCTGCAGGACTCGGTGACCGAACTGTCACATTGGCACGAGTTCGACCATATCGTCGTGAACGACCGGTTCGAAGACGCCCTGGCCACGCTCGAGGCCATCGTCCACAACCGCCCCGTGGAAAGCTCGCCCGGCTCGCCCGCCATCCGCGCGCTCGCCGCCCGGCTGCTGGCCTGAACCATGCCGATTCTGCTATGCTTTTCAACCCTTTATAGGAAAGTGAAGCCGTGGCCCGAATCACCGTCGAAGACTGCCTGCAGAACGAACCCAACCTGTTCAACCTGGTGCTGCTCGCCGCCAAGCGCGCGCGCAAGCTCGCCAATGGCGCTGAAGCCACGGTGGACTGGGAGAACGACAAGCCCACCGTCGTGGCCCTGCGCGAGATCGCCGCCGGCACGGTCACGGCCGCCATGATGGAAGAGCCCGAGGAAGTCATCGAACAGCCGGTGACGGAGATGGACATCCCGTCCGACTTCCGCGCCCCGCAGCTCGGACTCGGGGACTGACGACGCGGTAACCTGAGGTGTGAACCCCGTGAACTACGCCACTTCCATCCTGGGTTTCCTGCCGGGTGGAAGACGCGCCACGGGGATCAGCCAGCTCCTGGAGAAGCTCGAGGCCTTCCTGCCACCCGCGCAGGTGGAGCGCGTGCGCGAGGCCTACGAGTTCGCGAACGACAAGCACCGCGGCCAGAAGCGCCTCTCGGGAGAGGCCTACATCACCCACCCGGTGGCGGTGGCCGACATCCTGGCGGACCTGCGCCTGGATGCGGACACCATCTGCGCCGCCATCCTGCACGATGTCATCGAGGACACGCCCACCGCCAAGGCGGAGATCGCGAACCTGTTCGGGCAGGTCGTGGCCGAGCTCGTGGATGGGGTCAGCAAGCTGGACCAGATCCAGTTCAAGAACCGCCAGGAGGCGCAGGCCGAGTCCTTCCGCAAGATGCTGCTCGCCATGGTGCGCGACATCCGCGTCATCATGGTCAAGCTCGCCGACCGCATGCACAACATGCGCACCGTGGGCGCGATGCCGCCGGTCAAGCGCCGTCGCGTGGCGCGCGAGACCCTCGAGATCTATGCGCCCATCGCCGAGCGGCTCGGCCTGTACACGGTGAAGCTGGAGCTCGAGGACCTCGGCTTCCGTGCGCTCTACCCGCACCGCTACAAGGTGCTCGAGCGCGAGCTCAAGCGGGCACGGGGCAACCAGAAGGAGTTCCTGAGCAAGATCTCCGACAACCTCAAGTCCACGCTGCGCAAGGCGGGGCTCGAATCCAAGGTCGAGGGCCGCGAGAAGCACCTGTACAGCATCTACAAGAAGATGCAGAACAAGGGCATCTCCATCGCCGAGATGGTGGACGTGTACGGCTTTCGCATCGTCGTGGACAGCCGCGACACCTGCTATCGCGTGCTCGGCCTGGTGCACGGCCTGTACAAGCCCATGCCGGGCCGCTTCAAGGACTACATCGCCATCCCGCGCGTGAATGGCTACCAGTCCCTGCACACCACGCTGTTCGGCCCGAACGGCATCCCCATCGAGGTGCAGATCCGCACCGAGGAGATGCACCGCGTGGCCGAGTCGGGCATCGCCGCGCACTGGAAGTACAAGACCGGCGAGCAGACCGCGAAGGAGGAACACGACCGTGCCCGGCAGTGGCTCACCAACCTCGTGCAGATCCAGGAAGGCGGATCTTCCGAGGAATTCCTCGAAAGCGTCAAGGTCGACCTGTTCCCGGACAAGGTGTACGTGTTCACGCCCAAGGGCGAGATCCTGCGCCTGGCCAGCGGCGCCACGGCCGTGGATTTCGCCTATGCCATCCACACCGACGTCGGCAACCGCTGCGTCGCCGCCAAGGTGGACCGGCGCCTGGTGCCGCTGCGCACGCCGCTGCGCAACGGCCAGACGGTGGAGATCATCACCGCCAAGGGCGCGACCCCGAACCCCTCCTGGTCGAATTTCGTGGTCACCGCCAAGGCGCGCGCCGCGATCCGCCAGTATCTGAAGAACCTGAAGCGCGGCGAGGCGGCCGAGCTCGGCAAGCGCCTGCTCGGCCAGGCGCTGGATGAGTTCTCCGTGAGCCTGAAGAAGCTTCCCGCCGCGCGCATCGAGGGCGTGGTGAAGGAGCTGGGCCTCGCGAACGCGCAGGATCTGTATGAGAAGATCGGCCTGGGCGAGCGGCTGGCGCCGCTGGTGGCACGGAGCCTCTTGCCCACGGAAGCGGGCATCGATGCCGCCGCGGCCATCGCGCCCGAGCCGCTGATGATCGCGGGCACGGAAGGCCTGCTCGTCACCTACGCGCGCTGCTGCTTTCCGATCCCGAACGATCCGATCATGGCGTACCTGTCCACCGGACGCGGGGTCACCATCCACCGGCAGAACTGCGGCAATCTCGACGAGTTCCGCAAGCAGCCGGAGAAGTGGATCCCGGTGGCCTGGCAGAACTCCGGCGACAAGCTGTTCGCCTCCGAGATCAAGGTGCAGGTCACCAACCGCATGGGCGTGCTCGCGGCGGTGGCCTCGAGCATCGCCAGCACGCTGACCAACATCGACCATGTCTCGCTGCTCGAGCGCGACGGCGACTCCTCCTCGCTCAAGTTCGAGCTGCAGGTGCATGACCGCCGGCAGCTCGCGCGCATCCTGCGCACCGTGCGCCGCATGCCCGACGTGCTGCGCGTCTCGCGCACCATCGCCGCCAAAACCCGCTAACATGCGCCCCATGAGCAAGCAGGTCATCTCCACCCCCAATGCCCCCGCCGCCATCGGCACCTACTCGCAGGCCGTGCGCGCCGGCAACACCCTGTGGGTGTCGGGCCAGATCCCGCTCGACCCGGCCACCAAGGAGCTGGTGGGCGGCGACATGGATGCGCAGGTGCGCCGCGTGTTCGACAACCTCAAGGCCATCGTCACCGCCGCAGGCGCGAGCTTCGACGATGTGGTCAAGGTCACGGTGTTCCTCACCGACCTCGCGCACTTCGCGCTGGTGAACCGCGTCATGGCGGAGTACTTTCGCGAGCCCTACCCGGCGCGTGCCGCCGTGGGCGTGGCCGCGCTGCCGCGCGGCGCGCAGGTTGAAATGGAGTGCATCGTCGCGCTGTGAACGCCGGTGAGGCGGCCGTGCCCTCGGGCCCGGCCGCGGTTCCCGAGCCTCGCCCGGTGACCTCGCTCCGCGGCGTGGGCGAGGCGCTGGCCCGCCGCCTCGAGGCGCTCGGCGTGCGCCATTCCATCGACCTGCTGTTCCTGCTGCCCCTGCGCTACGAGGATCGCACCCGCATCGTGCCCCTGGGCGAGCTGCGGGCCGGCATGCGCGTGGCGGTGGAAGGCGAGGTGCAGCTCACGGAGGTTGCCTTCCGCGGCCGCCGCCAGCTGCTCTCGCGCATCACCGACGGCTCGGGCTCGATCACCTTGCGCTTCTTCCACTTCACCTCGCAGCAGCAACAGGGGCTGGCGCGCGGCACCCGCGTGCGCTGCTTCGGCGAGGTGCGGCGCGGCGGCACTGGCCTGGAGATCGTGCACCCGGAGTACCGGCGCGCCGGCGCCGCGGGCGAGGCCACCGAGGACCGGCTCACGCCCATCTACCCAGCCACCGAGGGCATCACGCAGGGACGGCTGCGCCTGCTCGTGGGCCTGGCGATGGAGCAGGTGTCGGCGCAGGAGCTGCACGACTGGATGCCGCCCGAACTGCTGCGCCGTTCCGACCTGCCGACGCTGCGCGAGGCACTGACGCTCGTGCACCAGCCGCCGGTGGATTGCGACGTCGAGCAGCTGATGTCGCGGCGGCATCCGGCGCAACGGCGGCTCGCGTTCGAGGAACTGCTGGCCCACCAGCTCTCGCTGCGCCAGCTGCGGCAGAAGATCCAGAGCGAGCCCGGCTGGCCGCTGGGAACGGACGATGCGCTCGAGCGCCGCCTGCTCGCCTCGCTCCCCTTCAGGCTCACCGGCGCGCAGCAGCGCGCGCTCGCGGAAGTCGTCGCGGATCTGGCGAAGGACCAGCCCATGCTGCGCCTGGTGCAGGGCGATGTGGGCTGCGGCAAGACGCTGGTGGCGGCGCTCGCCGCCGCGCGAGCCGTGCAGGCGGGACGGCAAGTGGCGCTGATGGCGCCCACCGAGCTGCTCGCCGACCAGCATGCGCAGAACTTCCAGCGCTGGTTCGCACCGCTGTCGGTGCCGGTGGCGCTGCTCACCGGCCGGCAGACCGGCAAGGCGCGTGCCGCCATCCTCGAGGGCATCCGCGAGGGCCACGCGCCCATCGTCATCGGCACGCATGCGCTGTTCCAGGAGGGCGTGCAGTTCGCGGCCCTGGCCCTTGCCATCGTCGACGAACAGCATCGCTTCGGCGTGCACCAGCGCCTCGCGCTGCGCGAAAAGGGCTCGAAGGATGGCCGGCAGCCGCACCAGCTCATCATGACGGCGACGCCCATCCCCCGGACGCTGGCGATGACCGCGTATGCGGATCTCGATGTCTCGGTCATCGACGAACTGCCGCCGGGCCGCACGCCGGTGAAGACCGTGGCAATGCCCGAAAGCCGCCGCGAGGAGGTGGTCCAGCGCATCCGCACGGCTTGCCTGGCCGGCCGGCAAGCGTACTGGGTGTGCCCGCTGATCGATGAATCCGAGGAGATGCCCTACCGCGCCGCCGAGGAGACGGCGCAGCAACTCGCCGAGGCGCTGCCCGAGGTGCGCGTGGGACTCGTCCACGGCCGCATGCCGGGGCCGGCGAAGGAACGCACCATGCAGGAGTTCAAGCGCGGCGCCATCCAGCTGCTCGTCGCCACCACGGTCATCGAGGTGGGGGTGGACGTGCCCAACGCCAGCCTCATGGTCATCGAGAACGCCGAGCGCATGGGACTCGCCCAGCTCCACCAGCTCCGCGGCCGGGTGGGGCGCGGTGCGCACGAGAGCTCCTGCCTGCTGCTGTACTCCTTCCCCATGTCGGCGCTGGGCCGCGAGCGGCTGGCCGTGATGCGCGAGACCAACGATGGCTTCGAGGTGGCGCGACGCGACCTCGAGCTGCGCGGCCCCGGCGAGCTGCTCGGCACGCGGCAGACGGGCCTGTCGCAGATGCGCGTCGCGGACCTGTCGCGGGATGCCGACCTGCTGCCCGATGTGCAGAAGGCCGCCGAGGTGCTGCTGGCCCGATGGCCGGCGCACGCAGCCCCGCTGATCGCCCGTTGGGTGGGACAGGCCGAGCAATACGGCCGCGTGGGATAGACGGCCGCCTCGGGTAGAATGCGCCGATGCCGAACGAATCAACCGCCGCAGCCCCCCGCGCCGACTGGCTGCCGGCCGAAAGACTGGGCCAGGCGAGCATCGCCGCCAACGTGCGCACCTACATGATCGGCAAGGGCCTGCTCACCGACCGGCTGCGCGAGGTGTGCGGCCCGGCGTTCTCGCACCGGCTGATCGACATGACCACCGGGCTCCTCGACAAGGAGCAGCGGGCACTGCTGGGAAACGATGGCGCCGCGCTGGTGCGCGATGTGGGCTTGTTCTGCCGCGAGGCGCTGTGGGTGTATTCACAGACGCTGATCCCCGATTCGACGCTGGATGCGCACCCTTGGCTCGCCGAGATGGGCGATGCGGCACTGGGCGACACGCTGAACGGCATCTCCGGCACGGCGCGCAGTGCATACGAATACGCCTGGCTCGCGGTGGATCATCCGCTGGCGGCGCGCGCGCTCGCCGGCGCCGACATCAAGCCCGCGGGCCTGTGGGCGCGCCGCTACCGCTACACGCTGCACGAAGCGCCGCTCCTGGTGCAGGAGCTGTTCTTTCCCGCCATCGGCCAGCTCTAGCCGCGGCGCCTGCCATGCGCATGCCTCGTTCCGGCGACGAACTTGCGCAACTGGCGGTGCAGCGATGGCGCTGGTTCGTGTACCGGGTGCGCTTCCACCCGGTGTCGACCACCCACCTGCCGCGCATCACCGCGACCCTCACCGAGTACGCGAAGCTCATGCGGCTGGACAAGCCCATCGGCATCTGGCTGCTGCTGTGGCCGACGCTATGGGCGGTGTGGATTTCGGGCGAGGGCCGGCCCGATCCGCAGGTGTTCGTGGTGTTCGTCATCGGCACCGTCCTGATGCGTTCGGCCGGCTGCGTGTTCAACGACTATGCGGACCGCAAATTCGACCCGCACGTGCAACGCACGCGCGGCCGCCCGCTGGCGGCGGGCAGCGTCTCGAGCGTCGAGGCGCTGGTGCTGTTCGCCATCCTGGGATTCATCTCGCTGATCCTGGTGATGCAGCTCAATCGGCTCACGCTCCTGCTGTCGCTGGTCGGCGCCGTGCTCACCATGACCTACCCGTTCATGAAACGGTTCATTTCGCTCCCGCAGCTCTACCTCGGCGTGTCATTCGGCTGGGGCATCCCGATGGCCTTCGCCGCGCACCTGGAAACCGTGCCGCGCGTGGGCTGGCTGCTGCTGCTCGCCAACATCGCCTGGAGCACGGCCTACGACACGATCTACGCCATGGTGGACCGCGAGGATGATCTCAAGATCGGCGTGCGCTCCACCGCCATCCTGTTCGGCGAATCCGACCGGCACATCATCGCGGCGCTCCAGGCCTTCACGCTGTTCGCACTGTATCTCGTCGGCAAGAACGCACAGCTCGGCGGCTGGTACCACCTGGGCCTGTTCGTGGGCGCCCTCTACTTCGTGCGGCACCTGTACATGATCCGCCGGCGCGATCCGCAGCAGTGCTTCCGCGCCTTCCTCGACAACCACTACTTCGGGATGTCGGTGTTCGTCGGCATCGCGCTGGATTATCTCTTCCAGCCCTGAGTGTGCGCTTGCATGTAGGCGCGCAGCAGCGCGTTCATGCGTGACTGGTAGCCGGGACCTTTTTATGTAGCTACAAGATGACCGGTGTGGCCGTTGCCACCACCATGGCAGTCACCCGTCGGGCACCGCCCGCCTTGAGCACGCGGGCCAGTTCGATGAGGGTGGAGCCGGTCGTGGTGACATCGTCCAGCAGCAGGAAGGATCGCCCGTGCACCGGGCGCCGCACCTCGAAGGCGCCGTGCAGATTCTGCCGCCTCCGATCAGCGCCGATCAGGGTCTGTGGCAGGGTGTCCCGCCGGCGCACCACGGGACCCACCAGCATCGGCAGATGCAGCGCACGGGCGACGGGGCGAGCGATTTCCCAGGCCTGGTTGAAACCGCGCTCGCTCAGGCGCCGGTGGTGAAGCGGCACGGGCAACAGCCCGGCAACCTCGATGGACGGTGAGGCACCCAGGGCGGTTGATGCGCCGAGGACTCCGGCCATCTCGCCGGCAGGAGCAGCACGCAGTCGCCGCAGCAGGGCGAGGCCCAGCACCTGCGCGTAGGCGAGTTGTCCGCCGAACTTCAGCTCGCGGATCATGCCATCCACCGGGAAGGCATAGTGGAAGGCGCACCACAGCGCATCCAGCGACTGGCCGGGAGCAACGGGCTGCAGGGCAGGCTCGCACCGGGGCAAATCGCCCTCGCACCCTTCGCACAGGTCGAACCCGGGAGCGGCTCCCGGATCACCGCACAGGATGCATTCCGGCGGAAAGGCCCAGGCATCCAGCCCGGCGGCGAGCTTGGTTAACCACATTTCGCAACTTTGGTTGACTAGAGGGCGGTGGCCACAGAATACTGTCGCGGCGCGGCGCTCCCGGCGCGCAAATGCCACCGGAACGAGGTGATATGTGAAGACCGCTGCCGTTGATCCGACCGCCGCCGATCTCACCGCCGTGCGCCACGACTGGACGCTCGCCGACGTGCAGGCCCTGTTCGCGCTGCCCTTCATGGACCTCGTCTACCGGGCCCAGTCGGTGCATCGCTGCTTCCATGCGCCGAACCAGGTGCAGGTGAGCACGCTGCTGAGCATCAAGACCGGCGCCTGCCCCGAGGATTGCGCCTACTGCCCGCAGAGCGTGCGCTTCGACACCGGCCTTGCGCGCGAGGAGCTCATGGAAGTGGAGCAGGTGGCGGCGCGGGCCCGCGCCGCGAAGGAGTCGGGAGCGACCCGCTTCTGCATGGGCGCGGCCTACCGTTCGCCCCGACCCAAGGACCTGAGCAAGGTCATCGCCATGATCCGCGAGGTCAAGACGCTGGGCCTCGAGACCTGCGCAACGCTCGGCATGATCACGCCGGAGCAGGCGCATGAGCTGAAGGAGGCGGGGCTCGACTACTACAACCACAACCTCGACACCTCGCCGGGTTACTACGAAAAGATCATCACCACGCGCACCTACCAGGACCGGCTCGACACGCTGGCCGCGGTGCGCGAGGCCGGCATGAACGTGTGCTGCGGCGGCATCGTCGGCATGGGCGAGCAGCCGAAAGACCGCGCGGAACTCCTGCAGGTGCTGGCCACGCTTCCCGAGCACCCGCAGAGCGTGCCCATCAACCAGCTCGTGCCCGTGGCCGGCACGCCACTGGCGGGCACCGCGCCGCTGGATGGCTTCGAGTTCGTGCGCACCATCGCGGTGGCACGCATCCTCATGCCTCGCTCACAAGTACGGTTGTCGGCCGGACGCAGCGGGATGAACGATGAGCTGCAGGCGCTGTGCTTCCTGGCGGGCGCCAACTCGGTGTTCTACGGCGAGAAGCTCCTGACCACCGGCAACCCGGACACCGCGCACGACCGGCGGCTGTTCGAGCGGCTGGGGCTCACGCCGGAGCCACTGCCCGCGGCAGCAGCAGATGCCTCGCAGGTTCCGGCCGCGGGAGTGGCGCATTCCCACGGCGCGTCGTGCGGCGCGGCCCGGGAATGCGCCTGCGCTTCATCGGCCAGCGCCGGCTGAGGACGGCGTCGATCTCCCCGAGGCCATGGGCCCCGCCGGACCTTCCTCCCGCGATGCGCCGTTCCAGGTGGAACCCGCCATCGTGCGCCAGGCGCATTCACGCGCCAGCCGCGGGTTCGATGAGGCCGCGGTGCTGCAGGCCCAGGTGCGCGAGGAACTGCTGCGCCGGCTGACCCTCACCCGGATCGAACCCGGCCTCATCCTGGATGCGGGTGCGGGCACGGCTCACGCGAGCATGGCCCTGCGGCGGCAATATCCAAGGTCACGGGTGATCGCGCTCGATGCCTCGCAGGGCATGCTGCGCGAGGCGCGACGGCGCTTCACGCTGCTGCGGCGCTTCGACCGGGTCTGCGCCGACGCCGCTCGCCTGCCCCTGGCCGATGCCAGCGTCGATCTGGTGTTCAGCAGCCTGATGCTGCAATGGAACGAACCGGACGCGGTGCTCGCGGAATTCCGCCGCGTGCTGAAGGCGGGGGGCCTGTTGGCCCTGTCGACCCTCGGACCCGACTCGCTGCGCGAGCTGCGCGCGGCCTGGGCGCAGGTCGATGATCATCCGCACGTGCTGCCCTTCACCGACATGCATGACCTGGGCGATGCGCTGGTCCGCGAGGGATTCGCCTCTCCCGTGCTGGACGTGGAGCGATTCACCCTCGAATACGATGGGGCACGCGCGGCGCTCGCCGACCTCAAGGCCAACGGGGGCTGCAATCCGCTGCTGCAACGGCGCCGCTCGCTCACCGGGCGCCGGCGCTTCGAGTCGATGCTGGGCCTGCTCGACGCGCAGCGGCGCGGCGGCCGCGTGCCGCTCACGGTCGAGGTGGTGTTCGCGCATGCCTGGGTATCGCCGGGCGCACCGCCGCGCCGCGAGCGCGAGGCCGCCGTGCCGCTGGAGCAGGTGCTGCGCCAGCTGCCGCAACGGCGCGGGCGCGGCGGCCCAGGAAGCGACCCATGAAAGACCCGGGGTCATGACGGCCCGCCGCCTGTTCATCACGGGCACCGACACCGGCGTCGGCAAGACGCGCTGTGCCGCGGCGCTGTGCCATGCGTTCGCGGCGCGGGGCCTCGCCGTCGGCGCGATGAAGCCCGTGGCCTCGGGATGCGCCCGGACGCCGCAGGGGCTGCGCAACGCCGATGCGCTGGCATTGCTCGAGGCCATGACGGTGCGGGCCCGCTACGAGGAGGTCAATCCGTACGCCTTCGAGCCGGCCATCGCCCCGCATGTCGCCGCCCGGCGCGCGCAGGTCCCCATCGACCTCGCGCGGCTCGACCATGCCTTCGAGCGCCTGGCGCTGCGCAGCGAGGTGATGATCGTCGAAGGCGCCGGTGGCTGGCTCACGCCGCTGGATGAGCGGGCGATGCTGGCGGAACTGGCCTCGCGCTGGAACCTGGCGGTGGTGATGGTGGTGGGGCTGAAGCTCGGCTGCATCAACCATGCGCTGCTGACCGAGGAAGCCATCGCGCGCCGGAACTGCACCCTGGCGGGATTCATCATCAACGCGGTGGATCCTGCCATGCAGGCCCCGCAGGACAGCGTCGAGACGCTGCGCGCCCGGCTGAGGGCGCCTTGCCTGGGATCACTGCCCTGGGCGCCAGCCGAAGCGGCGCGCGACAGCGCGCCACACCTCGACATCACCGCCCTGCTCTGAAACCGCCCTGCTCTGAAGAAGGCGGCCCCGCCCTGGCCGGGCCCTATTTCCAGCAGCCGCTGCTGTCCGCCGGCGTGCGATTGCCCTTGTCGTCGATGGTGAGCACCTGGCAGGTCGCGACGTCCTGGGTCTGTCCACCCGTTGCGGTCGCGGTGGCCTGGTAGGACGTGGCGATGCTGCCCGAGGTGCCCGCGGCCAGGGTGATGGTGTAGCGGCCGTTCTGCGTGGTCGCCGCCCCCTGAGTCCCGAGGCCGGTGGGCGGTGCCGAGGTGAAGTCCGTCGTGTAGGTGTTGTTGTTGAGGTAGAACTTCTCTTCGCTCACCTGGATGCGCAGCAGCGCGGAACTGCCTTCCGTGCGGTTGGCGCGCAGCGAGTAGCGCCCGTAGGCACCCACGGCAAGGCTGCCGAGGATGGCGACGATGGTCAGCACGGTCAAGAGCTCGACCAGCGTGATGCCCCGCATCGACGCGCGAAGGTCATGGATCCGATGCCCGTTCATGGTGGTCTTGCTCCTCGATGCAGGCCGGCGCGTCACTGCGCGCTGCCCTCACGCCAGTAGGTCTTCTTGCGACGGTCGTAGTTGGTGCAGGCGCTCAGCACTTCCACACCCTGCAGGCAGACCACCGGACCGCGGCTGCCGCCGGTCTGGCCACCGTTCTGGTTGCCATTGCCATCCGTGCCGTCGGATGCCGGGAACAGGAAGGTGGTTTCCGGTGCGATACCACCCTGGCTGAGGTCGGAGCTGCGTTCATCATTGGTCATCGTACCATCGTGGTTGCGGTCGATGGCGGCGGAGCCGTTGAACACGCTGATGATGTAGCTGCGGTTGATGCCCGACCCCACGCCCTCGCAGGGATCCGAACTCGCCTGGATGGTCGGCGTGTAGGTGGTGAAGAAGATCTGGTCATTGAAGGTACGCGCCGGCACCAGGTCCTTCTCCCCGGCGCCATGCTGGTTGAGCTTCAGGTACCAGCCCTTCGAGTTGCTCGGGATCGTCGGGTTCGTGAGCAGGGTGATGTCCGTGAGGTTCGCCTCGACCGTCAGGTTTGCCGCCAGCATGAGCGTGTTGTACTGCGCCTGGGTCAGTGCGGTGAACGGATTGTAGTCGCGCAGCGAGTACAGCCTGTCGTTCGTGGCCGTATCCAGCGGATGTCCGCGGTACCCCGAACCGATGGCGATGTTCATGTACGTCGTCATGCCGGTCTTCTGGATGGCCGCGACGTCGGGCGCGCTGTAGAAGCGCCGCGTGTTCGCCGCCAGGTGCGGACTCTCCTCGTGGCTGCCTAGCGAAGCCACGACGCCGCCGGCCACCAGGTTCGTCTGCAACTGGCCGTTGAAGATGTCGAAGCGCCAGAGCTGGCCCGCCGTGTCGCCCACGTACATGCGGTCCGCATAGCCATCGCCGTTGGTGTCGAGCACCGTGACGGGGCTCGGGATGCTGTGATCCATGCGCGCGAGCTGCAGGTTCGCGGAGCCGTTGTTGCCCACGTTCCACAGCAACGTGCCGTAGAGGGCATCCACGAAGTAGATGTGGTTGCCCACCGAGTCGGCCGGGACGTAGGTGTAGCCATCCTCGACGGGGTCGTAGCCACCGCCGATGACCAGCGTCAGCTTCTGCGAGTTCTGGGTCACGCCACCACCGGTGATGTTGACGCGAGTCACCTGCGGCGGCGACCAGGCCTGGCCCAGGTCCGGCAGCCGGTTGTCATCGATCATCCACAGGAACTGCGGATTGTTGGGGTCGGTGACATCCAGGGCGTAGTAGGCCTGCGTGTCGGCGTTGCGGCCCGTGCCGAAGTACAGCAGCACGCGGTCACCGGAGCCGATGCTGCCATCGCCGTTCACGTCGTACTTGATCAGCGTGATCTGGCCGTCCAGCGCATAGTGCTTGGTGGGCGAGGAGTCGTTGTCGAAGAGGAGCTTGAGCTTGCTGAGCATCTCCTTCGGGATGTAGGCCCAGTGCTCCACGCCATTGCGCGCGTTGATGGCGTGCAGATAGCCATCGTTGGTGGGCGCGAACAGCCAGGTGTCATCCGCGCCGGTGCCGTAGATGACCACGGCCGGCTGGGTGTGGATGGGGTCGCCCATCACGTGCCGGTCGTCCGTCACGCTGCCGTCATTGTTGTCGTCCAGCACGTCCTGGCCACGGATCCAGTTGAGCAGGTCCACGCGCGAGGGGTCGCCCGTATTGCCGATGGCGAAGTCGGTGTCCGCCGCCGTGGTGATCGAGACCATGGCGGCCGTCGAGCCGGCGGTGGTCGGATTGGCGCCCAGGTAGGTGTAGATCACCCGGCTGGCGGCGGTGGGCAGGTTCTCCGCGGCGCCACCCTTGGTGACGTCGGCGCCGTCCACGGCCGAGCTCCAGAAGCTGCGCGCCGCGTCGCGGAAGAAGCCGGTGCCCGGATCCACCGCTGAGACGGTGGTGGACAACGAATCGGTGATCATGCCGTTGGTCACCTTGTACTTCTTGATGTTGCCCGGCCAGTGATAGGTGCCGCTGGGCTTGAACACCGACACGTAGATGTCATCCAGCGTCTGCGTCCGGTTGAACGCGTTCACGGCGACCGAGGGCGCCGAGAAGCTGGTGTTGATGTTCTGGACCTCGCTGAAGATCTGGTTGAACACCGCCTGGAGCTCGCTGAGGCCCGTGGCCGTGAAGGCCTTGCCGCCGCCGCGGGTGGCCGCGTCCGAGAGGTAGTTGTAGTACGCGGTGGCATTCGGGTCGGTGCGGAAGGTGTCGCCGAAGCCGATGAAGTAGGTGGTCACGTTCTGCTTGCCGCCCACATCGGTGCGCAGGTCCGCCCGCTGCATGTACTGCGACAGCGCGCCCAGGCACTGGCCGCCATTCGCGCCCGGCATGACCGCGGCATCGCAGGAACCGCCCAGCGTGCCGAAATCAGGCAGTGCGCGGATCGTGCGGTTGATGGCGGTGTCGTCGTTGTTCGACTGGCCGTCGGTGAGGAAGATGATGTAGTTCTTCTGGCACGACAGGTCCATGGGACTGTCGTAGGTGTTACTGGACGCGGATCCGCCGGTGCGCGAGGCCGCCACGCTGTTGAAGCGGAAGGCGATACCAGCGCCGCAATGCAGCGCGCCGGTGCCGCTGGTGTACGTCGAGGTGCAGGTCGTGCTCCAGGAGGTGTTGCCGTAGTTGACGGCGCCGCCTGCGTAGTACAGGTAGGCCTCGTACAGCGTCTTCACCAGCGGCGTGTTGCCCGAGGCGATCCACGAGTTCACCGTGTTGGTGATCGGCGTGGCGTTGGTGGCGATGGGCGCCATGGCATTCATCACCATGCCGCCGGCACCCTGCCAGTCATAACGCATGAGGCCGACGTTCACGCCCTGCACGCTGGTCAGGAGCTGGCGCACCGCGTCCTGCATGATCTTCATCTTCGCCTGGGTGACGTACAGCGCCGTGTCGTTCACGTAGTTGATGTAGTTGGCGCTGTAGAAGGTGACGTTCACGCCGGTGTTGCCGAACACCGCCCACCAGCTGTTGGCCGCGTTGTTCCAGATGCCACGGGTCGCGGCGGGGTCGGAGTTCTTGGTGGGCCAGAGATTGGTGGTATCGACACCATCGCCGTCGACGCCGGCATCGTTGAGACACTCGACGTCGGTACCGTTGGTCACCGACAGGCTGTTGGTCCACTTGTAGACCGTGGTCGAGGTGCGGCCCACGCGCGTGGTCACGCTGCCCCAGCGGATGAAGGCATCACCGTACTGGCCGGAGGAAGTCGGGTCATTGCCGAGCTGTGACTTCGCTGAGGCGCACTTGAACTGCGAGACCGGCACGCGGTTCGCGTTGGTGCAGGTGGGCGAGCCGTTCGTGGCCCAGTAGACGTAGGCCGGGTCGCAGGTGCCCGAGGTCGGGTAGGTGATGGAGCCGTCGTAATCCGGACCCGAGGTCACTTCGTCGTCCATGGAGCCGGAGGTGTCCAGGATCAGCAGCACGTTGGCGCCGACGCTGACGTTGGACTGGTTGAAGAAGATCTCCGTGTCGTCGGCGCGGGCGCTCATCGAGGCGAAGGCCAGCAGGACGATCGCGACGAGGGTGGAGAACAGGGTATTGGATTTCATGGTCGATGCTCCCATCGAATTACTGCGCCGATTCCGGCGCCGGCATCATCGCGAGCACGATGCGCGTGACCCTCTGGTCGGCACGGCGGTAATGCACGGTGACGGCGGCCTTGCCCGCGTGGCGCAGCGCGTCGGTCATCTCCTTGAGGCTCGCGGGGCGCCCGCCGAGGATCAGCAGGTGCTCGGGGGCGAAGTAGAAGGTCTGCAGGCTGCAGGTCGGGCAGGAATGCGCGGTGATGATGCCGCTCTCGTTGGCCGGCAGGCTGAGGTCATCCGCGGTGGTCTCCACCGAGGCCTCGATCAGCGTCACCGGGACGCGCGCGATGGCTTGCAGCGCGGGTGCCGCGACACCGAGCAGGAAGGCGAGGATGCAGGCTTGGGTACGGTTCATGGAACTCTCCGTGGAGTGCGTCGCGCCGTCAGTTGAAGGCGTTGCCGAGGCCACTGCCCGGCTGCTGGGTCTGGGAGTCGAAGGGCGCGATCGAGGCCACGCCCTGCACGTTCACCGCGCGCGAGCTGCGCACTGCCGTGCCCGTGCTGGTCACATCGAAGTGATAGGAGGAAAAGCTGTTCCAGCTGTTGCCCCACAGGGCCGGCTGCGGCTGGTTGCCCAGGGGCTTGGAGATCACGGCCGTGTAGGCATCGGTGGGCGAATTGTTGCCGTTGATGGTCTCGATGGCAGTCGCCGCGCCGGCGACCACGAACTGGCCGTTGACCATGGCGCGCTCGATGCCGGTCTCCGCCGCCTGGAAGGCATTCTGGCGGTACTGCTCGTTGCCGGCCATGAAGAATTCCAGGCTGGCCGAGTTCACGCCCGAGATGGCCAGCACGGTGAGCACCAGCAGCAGGATGAGGCCGATGACCAGCGCAGCGCCGCGCTGGTGCGGCAGGGAGGCGTTGTGTGTCGGGCGCGGCATGATGCTCAGGTTCCCAGGGAATTGCGCACTTGGAAGGTCCTGCACACGAGCAGGCGCCGGAAGCGCTTGACCGAGGTCAGCGCATTGCTGGTATCGAGCGAGGGCTGGTAGGCGCGGGCGCGGCTGCCGGTCGCATTCAGCGTGGACACGGCCGCGCCGTTGGCGAGGAGCCGGTCGGCGTAGGCGTAGGTGCGCTGGTCGGTGAAGCCCTGCTCGGGCGCATCGGCGCGCAGCAGCAGCCAGACGCGCACCGAGACGATGGCCGTGCCGGCGGGAAGCGCCGCCACCTGGTCGGGGTTCACGAAGCGCGTCGCGACGCCGCTGATGCCGGTGGTGTCCACGCCGAACTGCACCTGCATGTCCTCGACGCCGGCCATGATCTCCTGGTCCTGGAACTGCTTGGTGCCGCCGATGCTGGTCAGGGACTTGCGGCGCAGGGAAGGCGTGGCCGTGCCGTTGGCCGAGGCGTTGTCGACGTAGTAGGCGTTCACGATCAGGTTGTTCACCTGCGCGGCCGGCGCCGCGCCACAGGCCGAGCCGTCGCTGTAGACGCGCGCCGCGGTGCGGGTGGAGCAGATCTGCAGCACGTTGTTCTGCGACAGCGGCTGGTTGGCGGCATCCACGCTGTTCACCGTGGAGGCGCGGCGGATGGTCATGGTGTCCGAGCTGGTCTGCGGGGTCGTCGCCCAGCCGGTGCCGGCGGCCGTGTTGCAGGCCGCGCCGCGCGAGGCAGAGAGCACGTATTGGTTGTTGTCGCCCTGGATGGTGGTGTTGAGGTCGACGGCGAAGTTGGTGCCGCACACCAGCACCTGGGTGTTGTTGGCGATGGAGGAGGCGCCCACCAACTGTGTCGCCTGCCCGCTGACCATCGAGGCGCCCTTGATCAGGCCCCAGTAGTTGGACATGCGCACGTCGGGTTCGATCACCGACATGGCGTAGCGCGCGTTCTCCTGCAGGCGCGCGATGGCCTCGTTGGTGTTGTAGGCGTTGCGGCTGTCGACGTACACCTGGGTGGCGCCGAAGATCAGCACCACGCTGATGGTCAGCGCCACCATGAGCTCGACCAGCGACAGGCCGGCCATGCGCGCAGCGGAGGCGCCGCGCCGGTTCAGGCGGTTGTGGTTGGGTGCGTTCATATCTGGATGGTCATCACGTAGCTTTGCGCGGTGCCGGCGTCGGTGGTCGTGCTGCTCTGCTCGGTCCAGTTCACCGTGATGGTGTAGGTGTAGGGCGCGCTGGCGCCGGCCGCCACCACCGTCCCGTTGCCGGCGGGCAGGATCTGCGTGAGCTGCGCGTTCCACAGGAACAGGTCGTTCTGCGCCATCTGCTCCGGCGTGCAGTCGGCCACCGCCACCGCGCCGAAGCAGTTGTTGTCGGCGGGCGCATCGTTGTAGAAGAGGTTGGCGTTGCGGTTCGAGCGGATGCGGTCGGCCATGTCGGTGGCCAGGTTGATCGCCTGCATGCGGAAGATGGCGCTGCTGCCCGAGCGCAGCGTCGTCACGTACAGGCCCGCCATGCCGAGCATGCCGACGGCGAGCACCACCAAGGCCACCAGCGCCTCGACCATGGTGAAGCCGCGGCTGCGGCGGGCGGCGGGATGCGCGATCAGGGGTGTCTTCATGGGCAGGACCCGGTGGCGCCGATGGACGTGGTCACATCGGCGAAGAGGTTCGAGACCCGCGCCCGGCCGGTCTGCGAGATGAACAGCGCGCGAGCCGTGGAGAAGGTGCCCACCGCGGTGTTGCCGCGTGAGTCGCAGATGGTGATGTTGGTGGTGGGCAACTGGGTGCCGCAGGCGGGGTTGGCAAAGCCGGTGGTCCCGAAGCAGACGATGCCGCCCTGGTTGCTCTTCACCGTGTTGGTGGCCGCCGCGGCGCCGCGGCCGAGCACGACCTCACCGTTGTCGTGTACGCCGTTCTGGTTCGCGTCATTGAAGACGAACCACTGGCTGAAGTTGCCGTTGGAACAGGTCAGGGAATTGTCGGCCACGCTCGAGTCGGTGGTGGCGCAGACCGCCACCGCGCCTTGCTGGCGCTTGATGGCCTCGGTGCGGGCCACCTGGATGGAGTGCAGCAGGTCGTTGGACGTGCCCGCGATGCGGTTGTTCCAGAGGAAGGTGCGCATGTTGGGGATGGCCAGGCCCGCCAGGATCCCGGCCAGGGTCAGCGTCACCATCATCTCGATGAGGGTGAAGCCGGCGTAGCTCTCGCTTCGGGCTCGTGTCTGCATGGGCCGGCACTTTGCTATCCAGCCCCTTCCCGATCAAAGGCTTTGCGACGAGCGGCCAGCGACCACCGATGAATGGCTGCGTTGCGACAATATAAAGTGATGCGTGTCACAGCGGCCGCCTGGCCTTGCGCAAGCTTCACGCCAGCGTCGGTGAATTCCGCTGCCGGGACCCGCAAGTCGCTGTCTTGCCGGGGAAATCCGCTTCTCTTAGGATGCCCTGACCCAGGCTTGCCGCCCTCGCATGCAACAGCAAATCATTCTGATTCCCAACTGCTCGCTGACCCCGAGGTCGGCGGCGCTGTTCTTCGCCACGCTGTTCATCGTTTCCCTGACCATTGCACTGTTCTTCTGGTCCATGGGTCTGTGGCCGGTCCTGCCCTTCTGGGGACTCGAGATGCTCCTCCTCGGCGCCGCCCTCCTGCTCTCGCTCAGGCGTCGCCGCTACAGACAGGAACTGTTGCTGACTGAGAGCGAAATCAGCATCATTACGACCTCGCCGGCGGGCGAGGACAGGCAGCGGTTTTCGCGACACTGGGCCAGGGTGAGTCTGCGCAGCCCACGCACCAGCCTGCATCCGAGCCGCCTCGTCATCGAATCGCATGGGCGCACGCTCGAGATCGGTCATTTCCTGACCGAGGAGGAGCGCAGGAGCCTGGCGCGACGCTTGAATGCCATGGTGGGGCGGCTCAACGAGTCGCCGCCGCTGGAACTGTCGGGTTGAACGGAAAAGGTCTAAGGGGAACGTCCAGATGAGCCGCATGAGTCGCATCACCGTTTGGGGAATCAGTTCGTTCGCAACCCTCGTGGGCGCGGCGCACGCGGGTTCTCCCTCCGGGTCACCCAACACCTCCAACGGCTACGACCTTCCGGTCGGCGTCAGCGAGCTGGCCAATGAAATCCACTCCGTGCACTCCAAGGTGCTGTGGATCTGCGTGGCCATCGCGGTGGCGGTGTTCGGCACCATGATCTTCTCGCTGGTGAAGTTCCGTAAGAGCCAGGGCGCCATTCCCGACACCACCATGGTGCACAGCACGAAGGCCGAGATCATCTGGACCATCATCCCGGTGCTGATCCTCGTGTTCATGGCCGTGCCCGCCGCCGAGACGCTCATCAAGATCGAGGACACGCGCAATGCGGGGCTCACGATCCGCGTCACCGGCTACCAGTGGAAGTGGCAATACCAGTACATGGATGCGGGCGAGGGCGTCGAGTTCTTCTCCACCCTCGCCACCGACTCGAACGAGGCGCGCCAGCTCCATTCGGGCATCGACCCCTTCACCGTCCCGAACTACCTGCTGTCCGTGGATCACCCGGTGGTCATTCCCAGCGGCACGAAGGTGCGGCTGCTGCTGACCTCGCAGGATGTCATCCACGCCTGGTGGGTGCCGGACTTCGGCATCAAGCGCGACGCCATCCCCGGTTTCGTCAACGAGATGTGGATACGCGTGCCGGCCGGCAAGGAAGGCACCTACCGCGGGCAGTGCGCAGAGCTCTGCGGCCAGGACCATGGCTTCATGCCCATCGTGGTGGAGGTCAAGTCGCCGCAGGACTTCAAGAACTGGGTCGAGGCGCAGAAGGCCCAGGCCAAGCAGGCCGCAGCGCCGGCCGAAGCGCCTGCCGCGGCGCGCACCGCGCAACTCGCGCCTCGCTGATCACCCGCCACGCATCCCAACGCCGAACACCGCACCGGAACATCACAGAGTACCGACATGGCCCACGCAACCACCGATCACGCCCACGACCACCACGACGAGCCCGCCAAGGGGATCAAGCGCTGGCTGTTCACCACCAACCACAAGGACATCGGCACGCTGTACCTGGTGTTCAGCCTGATCATGTTCTTCGTCGGCGGCAGCATGGCCATGGTCATCCGCGCCGAGCTGTTCAAGCCCGGCCTGCAGCTCGTGGATCCGGTGTTCTTCAACTCGATGACCACCAATCACGCGCTGGTGATGATCTTCGGCGCGGTGATGCCGGCCTTCGTGGGCCTTGCCAACTGGATGGTCCCGATGCAGATCGGTGCGCCGGACATGGCGCTGCCGCGCATGAACAACTTCAGTTTCTGGATCCTGCCCTTCGCCTTCACGCTGATGATCCTGACCTTCTTCGTGCCGGGCGGCGCGGCCGCGGGCGGCTGGACGCTGTATCCGCCGCTCTCGCTCCAGGGCGGCGACAGCTTCCCGATGCTGATCTTCGCGGTGCACATGATGGGCGCCTCCTCGATCATGGGCGCCATCAACGTCATCGTCACCATCATGAACATGCGCGCGCCGGGCATGACGCTACTCAAGATGCCGCTGTTCTGCTGGACCTGGCTGATCACGGCGTACCTCCTGATCGCGGTGATGCCGGTGCTGGCGGGCTCGGTGACCATGCTGCTCACCGACCATTTCTTCAAGACCAGCTTCTTCAACGCGGCCGGCGGCGGCGACCCGGTGATGTTCCAGCACATCTTCTGGTTCTTCGGGCACCCCGAGGTCTACATCATGATCCTGCCGGCCTTCGGCATCGTCTCGGAGATCATCCCGACCTTCGCGCGCAAGCCGCTGTTCGGCTACGACTCCATGGTGTACGCCACGGCCTCCATCGCCTTCCTGTCCTTCATCGTGTGGGCGCACCACATGTTCACCACCGGCATGCCGCTGGCGGCGGAGATGTTCTTCATGCTCTCCACCATGCTCATCGCCGTGCCGACGGGCGTGAAGGTGTTCAACTGGACGGCGACCATGTGGAGGGGCTCGCTCACCTTCGAGCCGCCCATGCTGTTCTCGCTGTCCTTCCTGTTTCTGTTCACCATCGGCGGGTTCTCGGGGCTGATGCTCGCGCTCGTGCCGGCGGACTTCCAGTACCAGGACACCTATTTCGTGGTGGCGCACTTCCACTACGTGCTCGTGCCCGGCGCGGTGTTCGCCATCATGGCCGCGGTGTACTACTGGCTGCCGAAGTGGACCGGCCACCTGTACAACATGACCCTCGCCAAGTGGCACTTCTGGCTGTCCACCATCTTCGTCAACGTGCTGTTCTTCCCGCAGCACTTCCTGGGGTTGGCCGGCATGCCGCGCCGCATCCCGGACTATGCCGTGCAGTTCGCCGACTGGAACATGGTCTCCTCGATCGGCGCCTTCGGCTTCGGCCTCTCGCAGATCCTGTTCGCCACCGTGGTCATCCAGTGCGTCAGGGGCGGCGCCAAGGCCAGCGCCCAGGTGTGGGATGCCAACCCGCGGGGGCTGGAGTGGACGCTACCCTCGCCGGTGCCGTACCACAGCTTCCAGACCGCGCCCGAGGTCCGTTAAGCGTGAGCGGCGAGGTGGACTCGCAGCGCCGCCGCATCCGCTACAGCGCGATCGGCTTCGGCCTGCTCGCGCTCGCGTTCTATGTCGGCTTCATCGCCTTGTCGGTGTATCGCGGATCACATTGATGGACGCTCGGGACACGGGGGATGCACAGGAGCAACGGCGGCGGGCGAACCGGAGCCTGACGCGCCGGCTGCTGCTGTTCACGGCCGGAAGCTTCGCCTTCGGCTTCGCGCTCGTGCCGCTGTACGACGTGCTGTGCAAGGTGGCCGGCATCGGCAACGCCGAGGCCAAGGCCGGCCGGGCCGCGGTGCGCGAGGCGGTGGACCCGAACCGCACCATCACCATCGAGTTCCTCGCCAACCCGGCGAGCGTGGGGAGCTATGAGTTCCGGCCCACCGTCGCCGCGATGCGCATCCACCCCGGCAAGCTCTACGACGTGAGCTTCTTCGCGCGCAACCTCACCGCCTCGCCTTCCGTGGCGCAGGCCGTGCCCAGCGTCGCGCCGGGGGCGACGGCACGCTATTTCCACAAGACCGAGTGCTTCTGCTTCACCCAGCAGAAGTTCGCGGCGGGCGAGGGCCGCGAGATGCCCGTGCGGTTCATCGTCGATCCGCAACTGCCCGCCAACGTCGACAAGATGACCCTTGCCTACGCCTTCTACGATCTGACCCAGACCGCTTCACGCTGACCAGGAACGCACAGGAAGACCACGACCATGTCCGAAGCACAAGCGCACGACGCCGGCTCCTACTACATCCCGCACGGCAGCCCCTGGCCCATCTTCGGGTCGGTGACCTTGTTCACGGTGATGTTCGGCGCCATCTCCACGCTGAACAGCTGGCTGCCCGCCTGGTCGCTCCTGCCAGGCTTCCTCATGCTGTTCACGCTGTTCTTCCTGTGGTTCGGCACGGTGATCGGCGAGAACCAGCGCGGCATGTACAACCTCGCGGTGGACCGCTCCTTCCGCATGGGCATGATGTGGTTCATCTTCTCCGAGGTGATGTTCTTCGCCGCCTTCTTCGGCGCGCTGCTCTACGCCCGGCAGTTCTCGGTGCCCTGGCTCGGTGGTGAAGGCACCAAGGGCTTCACGCACCTCTTGCTGTGGGATGCCTTCAAGGGTTCATGGCCCTCCAATGGCCCCGCGGCGCTCGGCCCCAAGGCCGACGGCACCTTCGAGACCATCCCCGCGCTGGGCCTGCCGGCCGTCAACACTGCGATCCTGCTCACCAGCAGCGTCACCGTGACCATCGCGCACCACGCGCTGATCGCCGGCAACCGTGGCGTGCTGAAGTTCTTCCTCGCACTCACCTTCCTGCTGGGCTTCACCTTCGTGTACCTGCAGGCCACCGAGTACCACGAGGCCTATACCCAGCTGGGCCTCACGCTCGGCACCGGCATCTACGGTTCCACTTTCTTCATGCTGACCGGCTTCCACGGCCTGCACGTCACGGTCGGCGCCATCATGCTGACGGTGATCTGGCTGCGGGTGATGAAGGGCCATTTCACGTCGCAGCGGCATTTCGCCTTCGAGGCGGTGGCGTGGTACTGGCACTTCGTCGACGTGGTGTGGCTCGGCCTGTTCACCTTCGTCTACTGGCTGTAGGAACTGGCTGTATCCGCCCAACCAGGTCGCCGTGCCCGCTCGCGGGCCGGCGGCCACACACCTTGGGGGGACGCGAAGGCGAGCTCAGCGGTTCGGCTGGATCCAGCCCAGGGTATACGCGAGGATCAGCAGCACGAACAGCCCGACCGACAGGCCGATTCGCCAGCTCAAGGAACGCACCATCGCCCGCCGGTCGCCCTGGCTGGATGACAGGTGGAACAGGGCCTTTCCCAGGCTGATCACGATCAGCACCAGGATGAGGACGACCAGGTATTTGAATTCCATGTGTTGCATGTGTTCCCGTGGGGTCAGTATAGCGTGCGCCTGAAGGTGGGCCCGAGGGTCTTTTCCCCCACGCTCCTGGGCACCGTGCTCGCGGCCGGGATGCTGGCCGGGCTGGTCTCGCTCGGCCGCTGGCAGCTGCACCGCGCCGCGGAAAAGCAGGTGCTGTTCGACGAGTTCGCGGCTGGCGCGGGCAGCAATGTCGAGCTTGGGAGCTCGACCGGCCCGCTGCAACGCTACCAGCACGTCAGCGCGCGGGGCCGCTACGACCCATCCGCGCAGCTGCTCATCGACAACATGGTGTCGAATGAACGCGCGGGCTACTACGTGATCACGCCCTTCGAGCTGGACAGCGGCGAATGGTTCCTGGTGAACCGTGGCTGGGTGCCCATGGGCGAGAGCCGCGCCGTGCTGCCCTCGATCCCCTCGCCCGAGGGCGAAATCGGCATTCGCGGTCGCGCCGACCTGCTGCCGCGGCCGGGCATCAGGATGGGCACGCCGGCGCCGCTGGCGCCACCCTTCCCGGTGCGCGCCAATTACCCTTCCCTCGAGGCCGCGCATGCCGTGATCGGACCGCGGCGCTGGAGCACGCGCACCGAGGTGATCCTGCTCGATGCCCGCGAACCGGGCGGCTTCGTGCGTGACTGGGCCGCGCCCGGCTTTCCGCCGGCGCGGCACATCGCCTACGCAGTGCAGTGGTTCGGCCTCGCCGCCGCCATGCTGGTCCTGTACATCATCGCGAGTCTCGAAAAACCATGAACCGTGGCCAGCGCATGCTCGTCGGGCTCGCGGCGCTGTTCCTGGCGCCGCTCCTGGTCTCCTTCGTCATCTATTACGGCCACGGCGGCTACACGCCGGGAAAGCAGCTGAACCATGGGGAACTGTTCGCCCCGGTCCGGCCGCTGCGGCCCGCGACGCTCACGCTGCATGACTCCACCCAGCCCAGCGAGGCCTTTTTCCGCCATCACTGGACGCTGGTGTACATCGGCGAGGGCAGCTGCGATGCGCGCTGCCAGCAGGCCCTCCATGACAGCCGCCAGGTGCGCATCGCGCTGGACCAGGACATGCGCCGCGTGCAGCGGCTGTTCCTCGCCACGCCTCCGTGCTGCTACGATGAGGCGCTGCGACGCGAGCACCCGGATCTCACGGTGGCGCGCGCGCAAGCCCAGGATGCCTTGCTCGCGCAGTTCGACGGCGGACCGGGCCAGCTCTACCTGGTCGATCCGCTGGGAAACCTCGTGATGCGCTATGGCCCGCAGGTTCCCGCCAAGGGACTGCTGGAGGACCTGAAGCGTCTGTTGAAGTTCTCGCAGATAGGCTGAACCATGAGCATGAACACGCAGCGCTGGTTCCATCGCATCGCCATCGCCGGCGCCTGCCTCGCAGCGCTGGTGGTGGTGCTGGGCGCGTGGGTGCGGCTCACCGATGCGGGCCTGGGCTGTCCCGACTGGCCGGGTTGCTACGGGCACCTGCATCCGGCGCAGGCCGCGGGTGATGCCGCGGGACTGGCGGCGTATCCGAGCCGCAGCTTCGACTACGCCAAGGCACTGCACGAGATGGTGCACCGCTACTTCGCCACGGGCCTGGGGGTGACCATCATCGCGCTGCTGGCGATCGCGCTGATCAACCGGCGCGATCCGCGCCAGCCGCTGCTCGCCCCGCTCCTGTTGCTGCTCACGGTCTGCCTGCAGGGTGCGCTCGGCGCCTTCACCGTCACGCTGCTGCTCAAACCGCTCATCGTCACCAGCCACCTGCTGGGAGGACTGACCACGCTCGCCGTGCTCGTGTGGCTGGCCTGGACGCCCGAGGCGCGGTCGGCAACGCCGTCCGATCATCGCCTGCGCCGCCTCGCCGTCTTCGCCTTCGCCGTGCTGGCCCTGCAGATCGCACTCGGCGGCTGGACCAGCACCAACTACGCCTCGGTGGCCTGCCCGGACTTCCCCACCTGCCAGGGCAGCTACTGGCCACAGATGGATTTCCGCGATGCCTTCGTGCTCTGGCGCGGCCTGGGCATCGACTACGAGGGTGGTGTGCTGGCCCATCCGGCTCGCGTGGCCATCCATTTCACGCATCGCCTGGGCGCCATCATCGCCGGGACGGTGCTGTTGATCCTCGCGATCCGCTCGCTGCGGGACGGCGCAAGTCCCCGCGTCAAGCGGCTCGGCGCCGTGCTGCTCGTGGCCGTGCTCCTGCAGCTCACCCTGGGGATCTCGACCGTGCTGTGGGCAGTGCCGCTGTCCGTGGCGACCGCACATAATGCAGGGGCGGCGCTGCTGGTCATCACGCTGGTCAGCCTGCTGCGCGCGCTGACACCGGTTCACGGCGAGAATGCGGCCGGTCCGGCCTCCGTCCTCGTGTAGACTGGTTCTCATGTCCGCGACCCCCGACAGTCCCGCCCTCGGCGCCGCCGCCGCTGCGCGCGCGAGCTGGCGCGACTATCTCGAGCTCACCAAGCCCAAGGTCTCGCTGCTCATCGTCTTCACCGCCATCGTCGGCATGGTGCTGGCTTCCCCCGGCATGGTGCCGCTGCCGGCGCTGCTGTTTGGTACGCTGGGCATCAGCCTCGCCTCGGGCTCGGCCGCCGCGTTCAACCACATCCTCGACCAGCGCATCGACATCCAGATGGCCCGCACGCGCTACCGGCCGCTGCCCACGGGACACCTGGACCAGCGCCACGCGCTGGTGTTCGCAGCGATTCTCGGCATGCTGTCGATGCTCGTGCTGACGCTGGGAGTGAACGGCCTCACCGCGGTGCTCACCTTCGGCTCGCTGATCGGCTACGCGGTGATCTACACGCGGTGGCTCAAGCGCGCCACGCCGCAGAACATCGTCATCGGCGGTGCGGCCGGCGCTGCGCCCCCCGTGCTCGGCTGGGCCGCGGTGACCAACAGCATCGATCCGCATGCCCTGCTGCTGTTCCTGGTGGTGTTCACCTGGACACCGCCACACTTCTGGGCGCTGGCCATCGCCCGCCGCGACGAGTATGCGAAGGTGGGCATCCCGATGCTGCCCGTGACGCATGGCATCGCCTACACGCGGCTGCAGATCCTGCTGTACACCATCCTCATGGTGCTGGTGTCGCTGCTGCCGTATCTCACCGGCATGTGCGGCTTCATCTACCTCGCCGCGGCGCTCGTGCTCGATGCGCGCTTCCTGTACCTGTCCATCGCGATGCAGTCGGGGCGGCGCCCTGAGCTGCCGATGCTGACCTTCCGCTACTCCATCACCTACCTGATGGCGCTGTTCGCGGCGCTGATTGTCGACCACTACTTCCTGTTCAAGATCTGAACTACCAGGCCTCGCCTCGCGACTCCGGCTCGGGTTCGCATCCGCGGGACCCACGACGATGCATTTCTGGACAAACACGACCCCAGTCGGCACCATTGGATGCATCGTTTGATGTCATGATTGACACATGAGTGAGGCAGCCGACATGCGCACCACGGTGAACCTGGATGAGGAATTGCTGGCTCGCGCCATGACGCTCACCGGCTCCGACGATCGCACGGCCACCTTGCACGAGGGCTTGCGGGCTCTCATCCAACGGGAGAGTGCTCGCCGTCTCGCGCGGCTCGGCGGATCCAGTCCGCAACTCCGTCCGGTCGCGAGGTGCTCATCCACCCGCTGATCATCGGCGAGCTCGCCTGTGGACACATTGGACTGCGTGAGCGAACGCTGCTCCTTTTGCGGCAGCTTCCCTCCTGCGACGTCGCCGAGCATGAAGAAGTGTTGGCACTGATCCAGTCCCGGCGCATCCATGGACGGGGTCTTGGTATCGTGGATGTCCATCTGCTCGCCTCCGCATCCTTGAGCCGGGCGCCGCTGTGGACGCAGGACCGCGCACTGGCGCGCGTGGCGCGCGAACTGGGATTGGCAGGCGAGATGCGTCATTGAGAGCCGGAGCCTCCTCGCCAGCCGATGCCAAACGGTTTACTCTTCGAGTGTTCCAAGACGGACACACGGCTCCGGCCTCGGGGGTTGACTCATGCATTCGAAGATCGCAGCTTCGCTGCTCCTGCTTGCCTCCAGCGCCGGCGTCTGCGCCGCTGCCCCGAACGCGCACGATGCCTATGCGCGCGAGCTCTTCAAGGAGCTGATCGAGATCAACACCACGGACACCGTGGGCAACGTCACCGCCGCCTCCGAGGCCATGGCGAAGCGGCTGCGGGCGGCTGGCTACGCGGACACGGACATGCAGATCCTCGGGCCCAACGAGCGCAAGCGCAATCTCGTGGTGCGGCTGAAGGGCACGGGCAGGCACAAGCCGGTGCTGCTGTTCGGGCACACCGACGTGGTCGAAGCGCGGCGCGAGGACTGGACGACGGATCCCTTCACCTTCGTGGAGAAGGACGGCTATTTCTACGGCCGGGGCACCCAGGACATGAAGAGCGGCGATGCCATCATGGTGGCCGCGATGGCCCGGCTGAAGCAGGAGCATTTCAAGCCCAGCCGCGACATCATCCTGATCCTCACCGCCGATGAGGAGGGCGGCACCTCGAACGGCGTCGAGTGGCTGCTGAACAACCACCGCGACCTGGTGGATGCGGAGTTCGCCATCAACCACGATGGCTGGAGTGTCCTGTCCAGCGATGGCAAGCCGCAGTTCTTCGACATGACCTCCACCGAGAAGTTGTATGGCGATTTCCGGCTCGTCGCTGTCAACAAGGGCGGGCACAGCTCCGAACCCACGCCGGACAACGCCATCTACCAGCTCGTCGACGGCCTCGCGCGCCTGCAGAAGTACGAGTTCCCATTCGAGCTCAATGCCGTGACGCGCGGCTACTACCAGCAGATGTCGACCATCGAGACCGGCGAGCGCGCGGCCGACATGCGCGCCATCGTCGCGAACCCGCCCGACCTGGCGGCCGCCGCGCGGCTGTCGAAGGACACGCTGGATCATTCCACCATGCGCACCACCTGCGTGCCCACGGGACTCGCGGGGGGCCATGCGAACAATGCCCTGCCGCAGATGGCGCGTGCCAACATCAACTGCCGCATCCTGCCCGGGCATCCGCTCGAGGAAGTGCGGCAGGACCTCATCAAGGTGCTGGATGATCCCGGCATCAAGGTGCAGTTCGTCACCGGGTTCGTGAATGGCCAGGACCAGGTCACCGACCAGGCGCCCGACCCCAAGACCTACGCACCGCCGCCGTTGAACCCGGTCGTGATGAAGCCGCTGGAGCAGGTCGTGTCGAAATTCTGGCCGGGCCTGAAAGTGGTGCCCTCGCAGTCCAGTGGCGCCACCGACGGCATCTACCTCAACAAGGAAGGCATCCCGACCTACGTGGCCGCCGGCATCGAGGTGGACCGCAACGACGCTCGCGCCCACGGGCGGGACGAGCGCCTCGGCGTGCAGTCCTTCTACAGGGGCGCGGAGTTCTTCTACCAGTACCTCAAGGCCCTGACCGCGCATTGAAGCCGGACATGAGCCCGCGGCTGCAGCCCTTCCACCTCGCGATCCCCGTGGAAGATCTCGCGGCTGTTCGCCCGGTAGGCGTGCGTACCGCAGGGTGCACGTCAAGCGCGTCGCCAGTCATCGCTTCAACCGCTCCTCCAGCACCTCATTCAAACCGCGCACCAGCTGCAACCGGGCCCGCGGCTTGTCGTCCGCCGGCAGCAGCCGCCACGGCGCATCCTGCGTATCGGTGAGCGCCAGCATGTCGGCGGCCGCGACCTGGAACTCATCCCAGTGCCTGCGGTTCTCCCAGTCCTCGGGGTCGACCTTGAAGCGCTTCAGCGGCTTCGCCTTGCGCTCATCGAAACGCCGACCCTGCTCCTGCCTCGACAGCGCAAACCAGAACTTGGCGACGATGATGCGATGCCCCCGCAGCTCGCGCTCGAACTCGACGATCTCATCGTAGGCGCGGGCCCAGTCGCGCGTGGGGGAGAATCGCCGCACCCGTTCCACCAGCACGCGCCCGTACCAAGAACGGTCGAAGATGCTCACCTGGCCTCGACCCGGCAGCCCGCTCCAGAAGCGCCACAGCCAGGGATGCGCGAGCTCCTCGGCGCTCGGGGCCCCCGTGGGCACGATGCGGTATTGGCGTGGGTCCATGGTGGCGATGACCCGCTTCGTCGCGCTGCTCTTGCCCGCGGCATCCATGCCCTCGAGCACGACGACCAGCGCGGACTTGCGGAATCGCTTGCTCTGCAGCAGGTGCGCAAGCCGTGACTGCTGTTCCGCCAGCTCCGCATCCTGCGGCGGACGCGAGGGCGCGAGTGCCGCGGCGCGCAGCTTCTGCGTCGAGGCCTTGCGGCGCCGCGGCGCCGGGAAACGTCCCTCGGCCGGGCCATCCGGCTGCGCCGTCATCGCCTCGAGCAGGCATCGCGCCAGCGGCACGGCCTGGCGGCCCTCGTGTGCATCACGGAACCGGCGCCAGCCGGCGCCGGCATGCTCGGTGAGTGACTGACAACGGGTGTGGGCCTGCACCACCCGCTCATGCTGCCGGCAGTAGCGCAGGTCCTCCCTGGAGATGCGCCAACTGTTGAGCTCGTCCTTGCGCAGCTTGCGGATGCGCTTCTTCTGCTTGTCCGCGTCGATGTCGAAGTGCCACTTCAACAACCGCACGCCTTCGGCTGCCAGCAGGTTCTCCAGCGCGACGATCCGCGCGGCGCGATGCCCGACTTGCGCTCGCTGAGGATGTGACCAGGCCAGGTGGAACAGGTCTGCATACCAGCCGTCGAACCAGATGGCGATCTCGCCCTTGCGTGGCATCGCCTGCCAGAAGCGATACGTCCAGGGGCGCGCGGATTCGATGTCGTCGCGCTTGCCCCAGGCATGCGTCGCCAGCCGCTTTGGATCCAGCCAGCTTCTCAGGTCGGACAGCGCCTCGGTGCGGCCGGCCGCGGGCAGGCCCGTGGCGATGATCAGCAGCGAGTAACCGCGCTCGCGGTTGAGGTCGAACTGCGCATCGAGCAGGTCGTTGCGCAGCCGATCCAGCGCCCGTGAGTGCGAGGTCAGATGCTCACCACCTTCTGCGTGGCGATGGGCAGGGCCCGGATGCGCCTGCCGGTGGCTGCGAAGATGGCGTTGCACAGGGCCGGTGCGACCAGCGCGGTACCCGGCTCGCCGATGCCGCCGGGATCCTCCTCGCTGTCGAGCAGGTGCACTTCCACCACGGGCATTTCATTGGCGCGCAGCAGCCGGTACTGGTTGAAGTTGTGCTGCTGCACCTTGCCTCCCTGCAGGCTGATCTCGCCCCACAGCGTGGAGGTGAGCCCGAAGACGATGGAACTGAAGACCTGCGACTCGACGATCCGCGGATTGACCATGCGGCCACAGTCGACGCCGCAGGCGATGCGATGGATCTTGAGCCGGCCACCCGCGATGGAGATCTCCGCCACCTGCGCAAGGAACGTGCCATAGCCTTCCATCAGCGCGATGCCCTGGTAATGACCCTTCTCTATCCGCCCCCAGTCGGCCCGCTTGGCTGTCTCTTCGAGCACGCGCTTGTGGCGCGGCTTCTTGCCCAGCAGCTCGACGCGGAACTGGTAGGGATCCTTGCCGGCGGCATGCGCCAGCTCGTCCATGAAGCTCTCGGCCGTGAAGCAGTTGAGCGCATGGCTCACCGAGCGCAGGTAGCCCACGTCGATGCCGATATCCTGGCGCGTGTAGGCCACGGCGACATTGGGCACGTCATAGGGATAGTTGACCGCGGCCTCGATGGCGAAGGGGTCGATGCCCTTGAGGGAGGGGAACATGCGCGCCGTGATCGAGGGACTGGTGAGATGGAACTTCCACGCCGTGAGCGCACCCTTGGCATCGAACCCGCCCGCGATCTCGTGATACGCCGGTGGGCGGTACGTGTCGTGGGTGGTGTCATCCTCGCGCGTCCAGATCAGCTTCACAGGCTTGCCCACCGCCTTGGAGACCTCCACCGCCGCGGGGATGAAGTCAACGTCCAGGCGCCGGCCGAAGCCGCCGCCCAGGAGCGTGGTGTGGATGCGCACCTGCGTTGCATCGAGCCCGGCCGCCTTTGCGGCGGCGGCCTGCGCCATGAGCTGCACTTGCGTGCCGACGTACACATCGCAGCCGTCCGCCTTGACGTCGGCCGTGCAGTTCTGCGGCTCGAGCGTGGCGTGCGCCAGCAGCGGCAGTTCGTACACCGCGGTGATCGTCTTCGCCGCCGACTTGAGCGCGGCAGCGGCGTCCCCGGTGCTCAGCGCCGGCTGGGACTGGCCCGAGGCGGCGCCCTTCTTCAGCGTGGCGCGGATGGCGGCATTGTCGAGCTTCGCGTTGGACCCCTCGTCCCACTGGATCTTCACGGCATCGCGCGCCTGCCGTGCCTGCCAGAAGTGCTGCGCCACCACCGCGACGCCGGAGGAGGTGTTCACCACCTTGACCACGCCGGGCATCTTTTCCGCGGCCGCCGCATCAAAGGACTTCACCTTGCCACCGAGCACGGGGGATTGCGCGAGCGAGGCGTACAGCATGCCGGGCAGTTTCACGTCCAGCCCATATTCGGCGCTCCCGTCCACCTTGGAGGCGGAGTCGGTGCGCGGCAGGCCCTGGCCGACGATCCTGAAATCGCCGTAGGGCTTGAGCTTCACGTCCTTCGGCGCGGGGAGCTTCGACGCGGCTTCCGCGAGCGCACCGTAGGAGAGCATCTTGCCATGGGCATTGACGACAGTGCCTTTCGCTGCGCGACACTGCGAGGCATCCACGTCCCAGGCCTGCGCGGCCGCGGCGATGAGCATGTGCCGCGCTTGCGCTCCGGCGGTGCGCAGCTTCACCCAGGCATCGCGCACGCTGGTGCTGCCGCCGGTGATCTGCGTGCCGAGCAGGTTGTTGATGTAGGCATCACCCGCCGGCGCCGACTCCACCTTGATCTTCTCCACCGGCACCTCGAGTTCCTCGGCGAGCAGCATCGGCAGCGCGGTATACACGCCCTGGCCCATCTCCGAGCGGTCGACGAGCACCGTGATGCTGTCGTCCCCGCCGATGCGCAGCCAGGCATTGGGCTGACCGCCGACGGCGGGCCCGGCCAGCGCGGCCGGCTTGTTGTCGCAGCCTGGCAGGGTGAGGGCGATGACCAGCCCGCCGCCCAGCGTGGCCGAGGCCTTGAGGAATCCACGACGCGACAGATCCGACGGGATCACGTCCTGCTCCTGCGCACTCATGATGGTTGCTCCCCCGTTGATCGGACCTCAGTTCATCGGACCTCAGGCACCGGTCTTCATCAATTCGGCCGCGCGATGCACGGCCTTGCGGATGCGCGGATACGTGCCGCAGCGGCAGAGGTTCCCGGACATGGCATTGTCGATGTCGGCATCGCTCGGAGCCGGATTGGTCTTGAGCAGCGCCACGGCGGACATGATCTGGCCCGACTGGCAGTAGCCGCATTGGGGCACGTCGATCTCCAGCCACGCCTTCTGCACGGGGTGGCTGCGATCCTTCGACAGGCCCTCGATGGTGGTGATGGCCTTGCCCTGCGCTTCCTTCAGCGTGAGGTGACAGGAGCGGGTGGCGATGCCGTCGAGGTGCACGGTGCAGGCGCCGCACAGGCCCATGCCACAGCCGAATTTGGTGCCGGTCATCCCGAGGTGGTCACGGATCACCCACAGGAGCGGAGTGTCGGGCGCGGCGTCGGTTTCGTGGGACTGGCCATTGATGGACAATGTGGTCATCGACATTCCCCTCTGGATGCAAGTCTTTCGCAGGTAATATAGCGCCGATGGAGCCCACCGGCATCAAGGACAGGAACGCATCGGGCGCAGGCCAAGCGGGGTCGGGTACCCCGTCGGGTACCCCATCGGGTCCCCCGTCGGGCCCTCCGTCGGGTCACCCGGGCGGCGGCGCTGCGGGAATCCCTCCGAACGGCAGCCTGTACAGTCGGGCGTTCGGGATCCTGGTGTTCGCGCTGGTGGGGTATGCCGCCGTCCGCATCCTGCTGCCCTTCCTCGGGCCCCTGACCTGGGCCATCTTCCTCGCTTTCCTGCTGCATCCGTTGAATCGCTGGCTGCGACGCCGGTTGGGCGGGGAGGGCCGCGCGGCGGGATTGCTGACCGCGTTGACCCCGGTGGCGATCCTCCTGCCCCTGTCGGCCCTGTCGGTGCAGTTCGTGGCGCAGGTGTCCTATCTCGTCGGCCTGATCCAGCAGGCCGCCCGGCGCTTCGACATCCACAGCCTGCAGGACGTGGCCCAGTTCCCGTGGATCGCGCGGCTCAACCTGTGGGTGCAGACGCATTTCGAAGTCAGCGCCGAGCAGTTGCAGGGATGGGCGGTGACCGGCGCGCAGGAACTGCTGCAGGCGGCGGCGCGTTCGGGCAGCACGCTGTTCCTCGGCACCATGAACACCCTGGTCGCCTTCGTGCTGATGCTGTTCCTGCTGTTCTTCTTCCTGCGCGACGGCGATGCCATGTTCGCGCGTGCGCGCGCGCTGATCCCGATGCGCGAGCATCGCAAGGAACATCTGCTCGGTCACGTGCGCGACCTGACACGCGCCATCGTGTTCGGCACCGTGGTCACCGCACTCCTGCAGGGCCTGATGGTGGGCGTGGGTTTCGCCATCTGCGGCCTGCCCTCGCCGGTGGTGTTCGGCGTCATCGCCGCGCTCCTGTCGATGCTGCCGGTGGGCGGTACGGCCCTCGTGTGGGTGCCGGCGGCGATCACCCTCATCTCGCAGGGTCGCTGGGGCTACGGCATCTTCATGATCGTGTGGGGTGTCATCTCCTCCAGCGCCGACAACGTGGTGCGCCCCATGCTCATCTCCGGTCGCGCCAAGGTCTCCACGCTGGTGGTGTTCATCGGCGTGCTCGGCGGCATCGCCGCCTTCGGTCCGCTGGGCATCATCCTCGGGCCGGTGGTGCTTTCACTGGCGCAGGTGCTGCTGGAGTTCGCCGAAGAGTGAGCGAAGCCGACCGCTCCATCTCCGACATGGTGAACGATGCCGTGAAGGCCTCCCTGGCGGAGGATGCTGAAGACCTCGAATCCTTCTCCTCCCGAAAGACCGAGCGCAGCGAGTCCTTGACCGCAAGGCCGATCGCAAGCGCATCACCGAGCGCATCCAGGATCTGGCGTTCGACCCGCGGCCGCATGACAGCGAGAAGCTGGCCGGCGAGGACGGCCGTTACCGGGTCCGGCAGGGGAATTTCCGCATTGTCTGCTTTGTGCAAAGCCAGGTGTTGGACCCGGAGCGGACACACGTCAGTGACCGCAATGGAGCACCAAAATGTGTCCAAATCACTGGCCACTCAACTCGCGGTCGAGGATATGCGATGCCAGGTCTTCTTCGCTTCTGCCAGCATTTGCCGGAATGCCGCTTGCTCGGCCTCAACACGCTTCCTGTCAATCGTTCCGCGGCTTCCCCAGATGTTAGTGAGACCCGAAGCCTTGGCGGTGGATTCGGCAACACCGTATGTGTAACCAGTTCTCACGTCAGTGAAGATCGCCGAAGCTGTTGAGGTCACAAAAGCATCCCTGTCCGGTGCCAAGCCGAGCGATATCGCGCTCAGCGGACCATACGATCGCCCCTGCACCCGGAACGACGTGTCGATTGTGTAAACCATCACGATATCTGCTTGCAGCTTCGCAGCTGCGAGGCGCAAGTCATCGATGGAATCGAGTTTGGCGGGGAGCAACAGGCGTCCCACTGGAGTTGCCGCAGAAACGCCTGACCAGCTTCCTACCGAACCCAAGTCCTCCTCCGATAGAAGTTCCTGCGTGGGAACCACTGCGAAGTTGCCCGAACCGATCGCTTCCGAGGTGTAGGACCGGTAAGAAGCTGCCTGTATTCGCACAATCGCAAGAACTGCCGGGAACTTTGCGGCAGGCTTTCGCGAGGCGATTTCCGCGATGTCGGCGCGGTTGATCGAATCGAGTCGGACCGCACCGCCAGGAACGACGTAGGATGCACAACCTGCGAGCAGAAGCGAAATCAGCAGTCCACTGTATCTCACGGCATACTCCTTGCCTTCCCACCGAGTCGAAAGATCGCGCCTGGGTCTGTCCACACCTGGAAGCTTTGCTGCGTACGGCCGTATTGGTGTGTTTATCGTGTCTCCCCGTATTCGCAGGGCGTTCCATATCTATAACGGCCAGGTAATCACCGTGCGGCCCGAGATTGCGGGGTGACGATTATTGATCCGTTGCGGTCATTCGGCAACGTTGGCCCATCAGGTCCCTGCCTGATCCGGGCCGCTCCCATCCTTCCGTTTCTTGTAGGCATGGAGAAACCGGCCGAATGCCCGATCCTTCTTGCGCCGATCAATGTAGGACAGTTCGTTGAAATCCGCTTCCTTCCGCAGCTTCAGGAAGTTCCGCAGATGTTCTTCGCTCAACTCGTGTCGCTCG
>WBZN01000393.1_pt1 | contig 37408 bp, 37 predicted proteins | sample 5204281 | NCBI WGS metagenome assembly WBZN01 (sample SAMN12344347, study PRJNA552823) | activated sludge metagenome | biome: Activated sludge suspended growth; feature: Nitrification reactor; material: Wastewater; isolation source: activated sludge from nitrification reactor of wastewater... | reverse complement strand
TTCTGCGGACCGGAGTTCGACTGGTCCGAGATCTCCGATGCCAAGGACGAATGACGTCATACGAGCATGCTGTTGCCGCCACGCAGGGCGCGCGGGACTATCAGGAAGATACGGCTGCGTTCCGGCTATATGGCGCGGCTGCATTTCGCGTTTCTGATGCCGATGGCTCGGATGAAGCCGCCCTTCCCAACGGGGACGGCGGCTTTGCCGTGCTTGCCGACGGAATGGGCGGACACACGGGTGGAGCATTGGCAAGCCGCACAGTGTGCGAGGAGTTTCTCGCGGCGGCCTTGGCGCCCGAGGCGGATGATCTCGATCTGCCATCGCGTCTAAAGGCAGGTCTTGAGGCCGCCAATGGCGCTTTGGCAGCAAAGGTTGACGACAATCCTCTTCTCTCAGGGATGGGATCGACATTGATCGGCGCTGCGTTCTCGAACGATGGCGTGCAGTGGATCAGCGTCGGCGACAGCCCGCTTTATCTCTATCGCCGCGGTGAGGTCGCCGTCCTCAATGAGGATCACTCGCTGGCGCCGGAGCTCGATCGTCTGGTTGCTGCAGGACGCCTCACGGAAGAAGAAGCGCGGCGCGATCCGCGCCGGCATATGCTGCGTTCAGCCGTCACCGGCGAGGAGATCGACATGATCGATATCTCGCGGCGGCCGCTCGCGCTTGAGCCCGGCGACTACGTCGTGCTGGCGAGCGACGGCGTCGAGACGCTGGATTCGGTCGAGATCGCGCGCATCATTCAAGGTTATGCCAACGACGGCGCCGAGGCGGTGGCCAAAGCCATCATTCGCGGCGTGGAAGCATTACGTGAGCCCTATCAGGACAACGCCACCGTGCTGGTGGTGCGAGCCATGGGTTGAGTTTCGCACATTTCTCGCGGACGCCCGTCAGCGGGCACTCGGCTAGGATTTTGCAGTCTTCGCGGCCCTGCCTGCTTCGACAATTTTTCGAATGTGCGCGGCGACGTTGGGATGCTTGATCTCGATGCGATGGAAGTCTTCCTTGTGCAGCTTGAGCAGCCGCGTCTTGGACGCGGTGACGAACGAGCCCAGATGCACGTCATTCTGCAGCATGGCGTGTGCGCCGAAGAACTCTCCCGCCGAGTATGTCGTGCGGCCCTCGGCGTGAAGATGATCGACCTTGCCCGAGGCGACGAAGTACATGGCGTCTCCCGGGCCTCCGTTCGGCACCACCTCCGCATTCGGCGGCAAATTATGAGCCTGCAGCATGGGCATGATTTCGACCGCTTGCTTGGCTTCGAGCCCCGATAGAATCGGAACGCGCGACATCATCGACCAAGTCACGACGAAGTCGCGCCGTTGCAACTCCTGAGCGAAACCCGTCGATATGATTGCAACGGGAAGAGCAAGAATGCTCAAGCCAATGACCATGGTGAGACCGCCGACGAAGCGGCCCAGCGGTGTGATCGGCACGACGTCGCCGTAGCCCACTGTGGTCAAGGTTGCGATGGACCACCAGGCGGCTTCCGGGATCGAGCCGAACTTGTCGGGCTGAGCGGCATTTTCCAGATGGTACATCAAGGTGGCCGAGAAGAGGATGGCCATGAACAGCAATAGGCACGCTCCGATGAGCGCCCTGCCCTCGTTGTGCAGAACGCGGATCAGCGTGTGCATGGCGGGCGAATAGCGCGACAGCTTGAGGAAGCGCAGTAGGCGCAGAACGCGCAGAACGCCCAGATCAACCGACATGATGCTGCTGAGGTAGAATGGCAGGATCGCCAGAAGGTCGATGATGAGCGCAGGGCTTCGCGCCCACGTCAGCCGCGCCTTCCAACCCGCCATCCGTGACAGGAGCGGCACCTCTACAGCCGTCCATAGCCGCAGAAGATACTCGATCGTGAACACAGCAACGGTGAAGACCTCGAAGCTGGAAAGCAAACTGCCGTACTGTGCGCGGACGGACGGCACTGTTTCTAGAATGGCGGCCGCCACATTGAGAACGATGAGCGCGACGATGACCAGATCGAAAAGATGACTTGCCCGTGTCTCGCCCTGGCCGCCTTCGATAACGTGATAGATCTTCTGGCGCAGCGTCACAGCCCGAGGTTCGTTGAACAGCCGGCGCAGACTCGCGCCGAAAGAGGCGCCGGCGTCGTGCGTTTCGCCAGCCGTATCCTGATCGCCCCGCTCTTTGACCCTCGACACAAGCTCCTGCAAGCGTCCTGTCCCTCCCGAAATGCCCCCGCGCTTGCTGCGTTCAGCCGCGCATCACCTCTCATTTTTATACTAGTACGCCCAGCAGGGTCTGTCTCATGGAGCCTGAAGAGCGCAGGTGAAAACCGTGATTATCAGGCCTAAGACACTGATTTGGCGTACTTCCTTCACGCCGTGCGGTGTCGATTGCGTCGCTCCGGTGTGCTGCTTGCCGAGCCCCGTAAGGCCCTGCGAACTTTGCGCGCGGGAGGGGTAATTTTAGCTTCAGGTGCTTGGCGTGGCTTGCGCGAAAGTACAATATCCCGCCGCCCGCACAGTCTTCAGCCCACTTGCTGGGTTGCGAGGAGGGTACGCCGCCTTTGTCTACCCGGCAGATCGCCGGGACAAAAATCATAAAAGCCGTGGAGGAAACCGAGCCGTGTCCGTCAAGTCCGACATCGAAGTTGCACGTGAAGCCAAGCTGAAGCCGATTTCCGAGGTGGCCGCCAAGGTCGGCGTTCCGGCGGAGGCGCTGATCCCTTATGGATGGACCAAGGCGAAGGTCTCCTTCGACTACATCAACAAGCTCCAGGACAATCCGGATGGCAAGCTCATCCTTGTTACCGCCATCAGCCCAACGCCGGCTGGCGAGGGCAAGACCACGACCACGGTCGGCCTCGCCGATGGCCTGAACCATATCGGCAAGAAAGCGATCGCAGCTCTGCGCGAGCCCTCGCTTGGACCGTGCTTCGGCATGAAGGGTGGCGCGGCTGGCGGCGGCTACGCGCAGGTCGTCCCCATGGAGGACATCAACCTGCACTTTACCGGGGATTTCCATGCCATCACCAGCGCCCACAACCTGCTGGCGGCGCTGCTCGACAATCATATCTATTGGGGCAATGCGCTCGGCATCGACCAACGCCGCGTGCAGTACAAGCGCGTGCTCGATATGAACGACCGGGCCCTGCGCTCCATCGTCAACTCGCTGGGCGGTGTGTCGAACGGCTTTCCGCGCGAGGATGGCTTTGACATCACGGTTGCCTCCGAAGTCATGGCGATCCTGTGTCTTTCCAAGGATTTGAAGGACCTGGAAACGCGTCTCGGCAACATCATCGTGGCCTATACGCGCGACAAGAAGCCGGTTCGCGCCCGCGATCTCAAGGCTGACGGTGCGATGACCGTTCTCCTGAAGGACGCTCTGCAGCCCAACATGGTGCAGACGCTCGAAAACAACCCGGCGTTCATCCACGGCGGTCCCTTCGCCAATATCGCGCACGGCTGCAACTCGGTGCTGGCGACCAAGACCGCGTTGAAGCTTGCCGATTACGTCGTGACGGAAGCTGGCTTCGGCGCCGATCTGGGCGCTGAAAAATTCTTCGACATCAAATGCCGCAAGGCTGGAATCGCGCCGTCTGCCGTAGTCATTGTCGCCACCGTGCGTGCGCTCAAAATGCACGGCGGCGTTGCCAAGGATGATCTCAAGACGGAAAACGTCGCTGCCGTTGCGAAGGGGTGCGACAACCTCAAGCGCCACATCGAGAACGTGAATAAGTTCGGCGTGCCCGCGATCGTTGCGGTGAACAAGTTCATCACCGACACGGAAGCGGAAATCGCCGAGGTCATGAAGGCGGCCGAGAGCATGGGCACAAAGGCCTTCATGTGCACGCACTGGTCGGATGGCGGCAAAGGCACCGAGCAGCTCGCCCATCACGTTGTCCGCGTCATTGCGGAAGGAAAGGCCGATTTCAAGCCGCTTTACCCCGAGGAGATGCCACTCAAGGAAAAGGTGCGCACCATCGCCAAGGAGATCTACCGCGCGGCCGATATCTCGTGCGACGGTTCTGTCGAGACGCAATTCAAGGATCTGGAAGCGGCGGGCTTCGGCAATCTACCGGTCTGCATGGCCAAGACCCAGTATTCATTCTCCACCGATCCCAACAAGCGCGGCGCGCCGACGGGTCACATCGTCCCCATCCGCGAGCTGCGGCTTTCGGCAGGGGCCGGTTTCGTCGTCGTGGTGACGGGCGAGATCATGACCATGCCGGGCCTGCCCAAGGTTCCGTCGGCCGATTCAATTCGTTTGGACGACAAGGGCCTCATCCAGGGCCTCTTCTAGGGGCCGCTGAAAAACCCTCCGGCTGGCGGCCGCAAGCTTGCCTTTTGCCCGTCAGCCGGTTAGACACTCGCGGACTTGCCGCGCAGCAGCCGCAGCCTTACCCGGTAAGGTGCGGCGGGGTAAGGTGCCCATCACCTGACCCTTGTCGTGCAAGGCTATGGGGCCGTAGCTCAGATGGGAGAGCGCTGCAATCGCACTGCAGAGGTCAGGGGTTCGATTCCCCTCGGCTCCACCAATTAAATCAATCACTTACGTCGTCTTTCGAAAACCCGAATCGCTCTTGTCGCACACCTGTCGCACACCGATGCAGGTTTGCGCGCGTGATGCGATGTACAGCGACGTTCGATTCTTTTGCCGGAAAGACGCCGCGACACCGCTGACCTCTTCAGCCGCCGGCATACGCGCTAGGAGCGTTTGCGCGCGCTCTGATTGCGTGCCCGAGGCGTGCTCTTCGCAGCCTTGGACTTGGCACCTGCGGCGGTCCTTTTCGGTTTTGCCTTCGACGCGGCTTTGGCGCCGCTCTTGGTTGCAGCGGCGGCAGCAAGCTTCAATGCGACCCGCAGATCATCGTGCTCAAAGGCCGACGCCATGCGCTCGATCTGCGCCGCTGTGAGCTCCAAGGACTTCGCTGCGTTCCTCCAGCCTGAGGTAACGGCGCCGATCTCCGCTGCAAATCCACGCGCACGCTCGAGCTTGATGCCGAACAGCTCGGCCACTTCAAGCGCCGTCTCAAGCGACGAGGCTGCATCCGCCTCATCGATGGCGAGCGCATGCACTCTGGGTTTCACATCGACGGGGCAGGGGTTGAGGTCGTAGACGGGAGAGAGCCGCCAGCCTCGCCCATCATGAAGCAAGGCATGGTTGCGCAGGTGGTCATCGGTATTCGAGACCAGGATATTGAATACGACCCGCTTCCATAGCGCCTCGATGTCCGCTTCGGGTTTCGAGCCCATCTGGCGGATGGCGTCGACGATTTCGAGGTAGCTGCGCTGCGGCCCGTGGTCCGTCGCATCGAGCGCCGTCATGGCCGACATGAAAGGAATCCGGCCGCCGGCCGCCCTGCGGTCGAAGCGCGTGACCAGGAGGACGGGCTTGCCGGCAATCTCTTCCAGCCGCCAGTGCGGAACGTCGAGTCCGGCTTGCTCCGCCAGCTTGAGCAACACTGCCTCCCAGGTTGGGATCGGCCAGTCATCGTCCCGCTTGGGGAATTTAGCGATCAGCAGCCGGTCATCGGCATCGCGGATCGTTGCCTTGGGCCGCGCACCCCCGAGGGATGTGCCGGGAGCGAGCACCAGCAGCAGATCCTCTTCCGTTTCCTCGTCCCGCTCGATGCGATCGGTCGCCGACAACAAACGGGGGAGTGAGATCAGCGGCGGCACCGGCTCGCCGGTCGTAGTCAGGAAGAGCCCGTCCTCCGCGTCCTTGAAGCGCAATGCGCCGATGCGCGTGCGGTCGTCGACGCCGGCCAGGTAGTCGATCTCGAACAGCGTGCGCGGCTGGGTCTTGGCTTTTCTGGCGCGCGCGCGCTCACGCCTGAGCATGAGCTTGCGGCCCCAGCTGTCCGGAGCCGTGTCACCGAAGACATTGGGCAGCCCTTGGGCTTGGAACTGGCCACCCGTGAGCATCAGCGTCGGCGAGAGCGCGAAGGCGCCCTTTCGCCTGAGCCACGTTGGGTCATAGGCAAAGGAGGAAGACTCGCGACCCGCACGCTCCCGCGCCCAAAGCCGGCCGACCAGCACAGGCGTTCCCCCGATATCGAGATAGACAAAGAGCTCCCGCTGCATCACGTAGCCCGCCTCGCGTGCACGCGTTTGGGAAGCCGTTCTTCATCAAGCGATTGCCCGAGCGGATCGTGCGCCGGATCAACGAGCGCGGCGAGCCGCTCGGTCATGCCAAGGACGAACAGCACGGAGGCATAGACCCCGAGCGAGACGCCGGGATCGCCGCTTTCGACCTTTGCCAGGGTCGGCCGGGTGGTGAAGGCCCGCTCGGCCATCAGCGTCGTCGAGATCTGCCTGCGCCGGCGCGCGACAGAGATGTCCGAGCCGAGCTTCTTCAGGGCGCGGCGGACGGGGATGGGCAGGGCGGTCTTGGCTCGCGAGGCGCGCATTGCAAAGTAACTTTGTCGTTGTACGCGTTTTCGTAAAACTTACTTTACAATATCCGGCGCCACAGCGTCAACAATCCTGTCGCGGTCTATGATAATTATCTTTTACACAGCGTGTGTCAGTGACAAAGTTATTTTACATTATTGGCCGCAAAATGGCATCCGCCATACTGAAATATCGACAGATTCGGTCGATTTTTCAGTACGATGCCTGTGCCCCAATCTTCCTTTGACGAACTCAAAAAATGTCCGTCTTGAGCGGACATCCGGGCCTATCTGTAAAGACGGCCCATCACCCCGCCGATGCGGCAATCGAACGGCGTCGTTAGGCTGCAACCTAATTCTGCTCCCGCGAATAAGGCTGCAGCCGAATCCCCTATGGCCGCCCGTCGCGCATGCGGCGGGCGAGCTGACGTTTGAAGGCGGCTTAAGCGCGTTCGATCACGACCGGCACCGGCCGGCAGACCGTGTTGCAGACGGGCGAGTGCTGCTGCGCATAGGCGAGCAGGTCGTCGAGCGCCGCGTCGGAACAGTCGGCCTTCACATGCATCTTGATCCGAATCTGCTCGTAGCCGGGCGAGACGCTGTCATCGAGACCGAGCAGACCCTGCAGGTCGAGATCGCCCTCAAGCTGGGTCGACAACTCCTTGATGGCAATCCCGCGCGCCATTGCGTGCAGGACGAACGTGGTCGTCACGCAACCCGCCAACGCATGCAGCAGGAACTCGACCGGATTGGCACCCTCGTTGTTGCCGAGCAGGACCGGCGGCTCGCCATTGGTGAACTCGAATGACGACATACGCGACTTGTCCTCCTGACCAGCACCGTAGAAGTCACGGATGACGGAGCGGTTCTCACCGCCATTGACCCAGGTGTTGCGGGCGCGGAACTGGAATCTGGCGAGGCTCTTGTCGGCCTTGATGGCGGCGATGGTGGCGACGGCGGAATTGACGTCGAGGCCGTTGAGGACGGCCGGCTTCTCGAGGACAGCGGACTGGGTGCTCATGATCGATCTCCTGGGTCTGCGTGGTCGGGCCGAATGGCCCCACCCGACAGAGCCCAAACTAGGTCTGGACATCGGTTTCGGTCAGAGCGATTTTGGCCAGAAACGTTCCTTTCGTGCCAAGAGCTGTTCAGCCGTGAAGCCAGCAAAACCGAGTGCCTTCGATGCGATGATCCTGGCGCTGCCGGAGACGGCGGGCTCGGCGCTCTACGGCATGGTCGACGTGCTGGCGGCAACCGGGACGCTGTGGCGGGAGCTGGTGGGCGAAGAGCCGGGGCATCCGCTGATCCGGCCACGTATCGTCTCGCCGACGCGCCGGCCGTTCCGCTGCGGCAACGACATTCCGGTCAATCCGGAAGTTGCGATCCCAGAAGCCGGCGCGCCCGACATCCTGATCGTGCCCGAGCTGTGGCTGGCGCCCAGCGATGACATCTCCAACCGATATGAGGGTGTGAAGGCGTGGCTGCGCCGCTCCCACAAGGGCGGCACCATGATCTACTCGGCCTGCTCGGGCTCGGTGCTGCTGGCGGCGGCCGGGCTGCTCGATGGCCGGGAGGCGACCTCGCACTGGGGCTATGAGGACCTGTTCCGCAAGAGCTTCCCGAAGGTCCGCTTCAAGGCCGCGCCCAATCTGGTCATTGCGGATAGGACCGGCCACATTGTCACCGCCGGCGGCACCACCTCGTGGCATGACCTTGCCATTCACATCATCTCGCGCCACTGCAGCCCCGGCGAGGCGCTGCGCATTGCCAAGGTTTATCTGCTGAAGTGGCATGGCGAGGGCCAGCTGCCTTACGCGACCCTCGTGCGCCGGCAGCCGCATGCGGATTCTGTGGTGCGGAAGGCCGAAAGCTGGCTCGGCGAACACTTTAGAGAACCGCACGCCGTGGCCTCCGTGGTGAAGCACTGCGGCATTCCCGAGCGGAGCCTGAAGCGCAGGTTCACGACGGCCACAGGATCGACGCTGATCAGCTACGTCCAGAACCTGCGCATCGAAGAGGCCAAGTGCCTGCTGGGGGCGGAAGGAACCGCCGCGGACGAGATCGCAGCCCTTGTCGGTTATGACAATCCGGCATTCTTCCGCAGGCTCTTCAAGCGCTTGACGGGTCTGACCCCGGGCGCCTACCGGCGTATGTTCCAGCCCCTGTCCCGGGTGGGTGTCGCGGTGTAACAGAGACGTGCGCACCGGCGCGGGAGATATTGCCCCCTCGCGCGCTCGGCTACATCTCCCGCCCGAAATCCCGCGTCTGGTTGCGTCGCCTCCACTCCTCCATCTGCCGCTTGATCCTCTCGACCTCGGCCATCTGGCCGGGACGGCGCGTGTTCACGGCCTTGTCGAATTGCCGAACCGGATCGTTCGCGGCCGCCCGCTCCGCGATGAGCGATTCCTTTGCTAGCTCGAACGTCACGATGGTGCGCAGTTGGGCCTCGCGTTCGGCAACGACGCCGAAGCGCTCCTGCTTCTGCCGCTCCTTGATCTTCCCGATTGCCGACTCGTATCGCTGCCAAAGACGGTCGGTGACCTGCTTCCTTTCGATCTTCTCGGCCCGGGCAAGACCGCGCCGCTCCCTGGCCTGGATGGCTTCAACCCGCTTCAGCAGCCGGTCCGGCTTTATGATGAGATTGACCATCTGCCGGAAGGTGAGGGGCTTGCCGTTACCCAGACGCTCCCGCTGCGTATAGACGAACACCGCCCGCTCGAATGGATGCGTGGCGGCGTGGGTCAGCTGTTTCGTCTCTTTCTTGTGATTGCGGTAGAGATCGCGCCATTGCGGACGGTATCGTGCCGACGTGCCGGCCCGCGCGTGATGCGCGGCTTCTTTGGTGCTCTGGAAGAGCGTGTCACGCTCTGCGCGGTGCTGCTGCCTCAGGACAGCGCGATCGGCCGCATTGGGTTGCTGCAGCAGCGGCCGGATCTCTGCGCGCAAGGCTTTCATGCGATCCAGAAGCTCCTGCTTCTCGAACCACTCTTTGCGGCCGGTCTGCTGATGCTTGACCGCCTCGAAGGGGATAGACGGGTCCGCCTCTCGCGCCGATACGATCTCCTTGCGTTTTTCGTTGTTCCTGATCCGCTCCTGGCAATGGATGCCATGCTCGCGCTCGTAGGCTTCGGCCCATCGCGACAGGCGCTCCTTGGTGTATTTCAGGGATGCGGTCAGGCCCGTCTCGGGGTGGATTGTATTGACCACGATATGAACGTGCAGGTGCTCCTTGTCGGAATGAGCGGCCATGACGGCCTGGTGCTCTTCGAGCCCCAAAGCCTTCAGGCTCGAGAGCGCGGTTTCGCGCATGTGCTCCGGTGATGGGTTCTCCCCGATGGCCCAGGAGAGCGTGTAGTGCAGGACGGGCTTCGTATTCTTGCGCCCCCGCGCCGATTGCCCGGACTGCTCCTTTAATGCCGCCTGATCGCGCGCGGTGGCGAACATCTCGAACCAGGCGTCGTCGGCCTTCGAGATGAGATTGCGTGTTTCGTTCCAAAGGACCCGGTCACGGGAAGTCTTCTGTACGTCGTGCAGGATGTACCCGCACGCTCCTTTGAAAGATGTCCCGCGCTTGTGGAGCCGGGGAATCATCGGCGGTGGTCCTCGTTCTGAGGGTTGCGGTTCTCTGGTTCTTGAGTTCTTCGGAAAGCAGCGCGGTCATCAGCTGCTGCGCGGTGTTCCAGAGATAGGTCCGGTCAGGCGCCAGGTTGCCGTTCAGCGCGTGGGCGATCTGGTTCACGTTGTTGCCAATGCGGCGCAGCTCCGCGAAGAGCGCCGGGTCCATGGCGCGGTAGGCGGGGAGCGCGCTCGTATCGACCTTGCCGATCAGCACCAAGCGCTCGCACAGCCCGGAAACGGTAAGACCCAGGGCCTTCGCTTCGGTAGCCTTTCGCACATAGTCATCTTCGGTCATGCGGATACAGACCATCTTCGTGCGGGCGCCTCTGTCGTGTGTGCGTCGTCGCGGCATGTCGTGCCTTCAGCAAGGTTGGGTTCGGGGCGCGGATGCGCCCTGACCGGAGGGGTCCAGGGGAGTGCGGAGCACACTCCCCGGCGAGAGGGATCTTGATATCGATATCCGCGTAAGCGGTAATATCGATATCAAATCCACATCTCGCTACTCCGCGCTTTAAGGTACGTGCTTCATCCAATCCGCCTTCATTCGTTTCTTGAGTTATTCCCAACTTCGTTTTCGCTTATTGCGATAATTCCCGCAATTCCGCGCATCGCAGAACATGGCTTCACATAAGCAGAATTGAGCGCACATACGCGCGCATGATTTCGTGCAAATAATCTGGCGGGACGCGATGCTTATTCCCCCCGACGACGACGAGCATGCCGCCGTGCTCGCTTCCGGCAAGGCTGGCCTCAAGCCCACCCATGCGCTTGTCGCGCACGGGCCCCTGCGGCTCGGCCACCGCTTAACAACGGCTGGCGGCCTTGCCATACGCTGCGCTCGGCGGCTTTCGTCTTGCGTAGGTCGGGATGGAAGGATGGATGCTTATGGTCGAACAAAAGGATAGGCGTTGAAGACTAGATTTCATTTTTTCGTGGAAGGCCGGAATATTTCGGTTCACGCATGAGCAAATATTTCTGAACATCACCGCGCATCAGGTGATTTGCGCGCACGTTTACAGATTGAGCGAACGCGAACACCTATTCGGAACGGGGACCGGAAATGAGCTCGCCTGTCTTTATCGATTCAGAATTCCCGCCGCGCGGCTCCGGCATACCAGGCCGCCATGAGGCGGCGCCATCGACGCGATGGGGGCATCCATGGGAACTCGGCCCCAACTGGGACTGGCGGCCCGGGCGCGTGCTGCTCGGAAGCTGGCAGGAGCGTCTCATCGGCATCGACGACGACCGGCACGTGGTGACCGTGGCGGGCAACCGCGCCGGCAAGTCGTCAAGCGTCCTTGTTCCCAATCTGCGCAGCTATCCCGGCTCTGTCATCGTGCTCGACCCGAAGGGCGAGCTGGCCGCTGCGACCGCGAGCGCGCGCAAGAGTATCAACGACGACGTCTACGTGCTCGATCCGTTCGGTGAAACCGGCATCCCCACCTCTGCTCATAATCCCTTCGACGAGCTCGGCCACGGAAACCCTGCGCATATCGCGGCCGATGCGGCGCAGGTGGCGGATGCGCTGATCATCGCCAACAACAAGGACCCGCACTGGACGGACAGCGCCAGAAACCTGATCCGGGGCCTCATCCTGCATCTTCTTTCGACGACAAGCGCGGCCACGCTGCGCCAGGTCAGGGCGCTGCTGAATGGCACCCCGGCCGAGCTGGACGAACTCTTCACGGCGATGACGGAATCGAGCGCCTTCGATGGCATCGTCGCCAATACCGGCCGCTCGTTTCTTGGCAAGCTTGAGGCCGGCGGACGCGAGTTGCAGGGCATCCTCTCGACCGCGCAGGAACAGACCGCGCCCCTCGACGACATCGCCGGCGTCACTGACCGCAGCGACTTCCGGCTTTCGGATCTCGCGACAAAGCGCGTGACCATCTATCTGGTCCTGCCCGGCATGCGCATGGGCACGCATTACCGCTGGCTGCGTCTTGTCATTCAGCTGGCGCTCGCCGCGATGGAGCGCAACCGCATCCCGCGTGGACAATTGCCCGTCTGGTTCGTGCTCGAGGAGTTTCCTTCGCTTGGGCACATGCGCTCCATTGAAACCGCGGCAGGCCTGATGGCGGGTTTCGGCGTCAAGCTCTGGAGCGTGTTGCAGGACCTGACCCAGCTCAAAACCCACTACCCCAAGAGCTGGGAGACCTTCCTTGGCAATGCCGGTGTCATTCAGGCTTTCGGCAATGCAGATCTGACGACGACCGAGCATCTCTCGAAGCTGCTTGGCTCGACACAAGTATTGGAGCGGCAAGCGGTGCGGCTCTCGGGCCAGGCCATGAGCCAGGGCGACAGCGGCATACGCGAGCATCTGCGCAGCGTGCGCCTGCTCGATCCCAACGAGATCACGACGCAGTTCAGCCGCGAAACCAACCGCCAGCTGATCGTCGTGCCGGGACGGCCGCCGATCTATTTCGAGCGGCTCCCGCGAGATTTTACCCCTCCGCTTGCATCGCAAAAGGCTGCCCCATGACTCTGCCTGAGATCTGGAGACACGGACCCATTCGCAGATACGACGCTGACAGACGCTTGCTGGAAGCAGGCTACCGTTGGGATCAGCTGCGGCTGATCGAGAAGCTGGGACTGGGGGGCGCCGGGGTTGGTTTGCTCTGCGCGGCGCCTTTCATGTACGCAGACCACAGCCCGCAGGGAGGCATTGCGTGTTTGATGGCGGGCCTTGCGCTGCTCTTGATCCTCGCGGCGCTGCAGAAATTCCCGCGCATCGTCAAATTCACGCGCGACGGTAGCGTTCTGACGCCGCACGGCCTGCCGAGCCGGCCGTTCCTGCGCCGACTGGATTTCCCGCACACGCAGATAAGCTCGATCGAAGCGACCCGCAACTGCCGCGACCACGGGGTGGTGATGTTCACGACCGAAGGCCATACGATTCTGCTGGCGGAACGCATGTTCAAGGCCGATGCGCATCTTGCCGGCGTGCAGCTGACGAAGGCGCTGCAGGAGATGCGGCAGAGTTTGGCGACGATGGCAGGTCAGCGTCCTGCTGCGGACACGCGGCACGGGGGATTTGTGGTGCAGTAACGCGGTCGCGGCCAAACAGCGCCGCAATCGGTTTTCATGGTCTGCCACTGATCATCTTTGTCGAGGTGCACTCTATGGAACCGAGCTTGACGCGACGGCGGGTGATGGCCGGATTGACTGGAATCGTTGCGGCATCCTGCTGCGGCCTTCCGCTCAAAGCCTTCGCCGCTTGGAGCAACCCGATCCCCGCGCCGCCGCTCGCTGCGGACATCGCGTCCTACGTCATGGATGAGGTGCGCGAGCTCTATTGGGTGGCCATCGATGAGCGGGCTGCGCTCGCCATATTCGAGGACGACGGCACGGGCGGTAAAGAATGGAGCCGCCTGCATTTGATCAAGGTCGAAGCAGCCTGCACCTTGCGCAAATGGACAGCCCGCGGCTCTCCGGGAGCATGCCAAGTCCAGGACTGGCTGGATCGCATCTATCCTGCCGATACCGAATACAAGCCGCTTGAGGGCGGGCTGGAGCGGGCCTGGACCGTCCTTAAAACGGAGCCCCGCACGATGGCCGATGCGGCGCTGTATCGGCGCGCGGCGTGGCAGGTGTGCACCGCCTAAAACCCGTTACCGGAACGCTTCACCGGACAGCCACCAGAACGCTGAAGGTCCCGCGTGTTCCGGCGTCCAGACGGCCCAGACATAGCGATGCTTTGTGAAGTACGCAGGCGGCGGCCCGTACGCGCCCTGGGGCCAGCACACGATGCCGTCGACGGCATAGATGCGGGCAGGCGGCGCCGATTGCCATTCGGCGGTTCTTATCGGGTGACAAAGCGAGGCCAGGTTAAGCAGCATCGCGACCTTGCCGCCGGTCAGCGCGGCGAGCGAGAGAGCGTGGCGCAGGAACCGGTCGGCGAGACCATTCCCATAGGGCGGGTTGGTGACGATGTGCTTGGCCCTTGGCTCACGCTGCCTTAGGAAATCGACACCGCTTTTGCCGAAGCCGTAGGCGTAGAGGTCCGTGCTGACCACGGCGTGTCCGTGGTCGGTCAGGACCTTCGCAATCGAGCCTTCTCCGCACGCCGGTTCCCAGATCGGCCCGTCGAAGGACTCGACCGAGAGCAATGCGCGCGTGGCTTCCGGCGGCGTCGGATAGAACTCATTCGGAATCCGGTTGCCGATGCGGAACGAACTGGGCGGGACGGCTTGCGCCGTCCACGCCCGCGGGGTGGCAAACCGCGTCACGCTTCGCTCCCGGCCGCGCGATCGCCACGGTGGCGGTTTGCGGAGCAGGAGAAGTCGCGTACGATGCCTTCATGGCCGCAGGCGCCGCATATGCACCTGCTTGTCCTGCTCCAGTCGTGAGAATCGACCTCAACCGATCCGTCCGGGCCGAGCAGGACCGTCACGTCAGCAACGATGTAGAGTTCGTGATCGCTCGAACATTCCGGGCATTGCATCTCCCAAAGATCGCGGACGGAAGTCACAGGCCACCTCCGTCGCGCAATGATTGCCGATGGAGCGCCATGAAATCGGTGACGCGATGATGAAGCGTAACGCCATCCCAACCGGTTGCAGCGTAGTCTGTGCGCTCCATATGGCGCTCGACCTCACCGATAATGTCGAGAGCCTCTTCCAGGCGGGACCTGAGCTGCTGAGAGGTCATTGGTCGACCTCCCAGCTTGCGGTTTCGACGCGGCCGTCGCGGCAGCGCAGGAGCGTTTCGCCGTCCAGGTCGTACAGATCTTCGCCGCGGATGATCATGTCCTCGATGCGGGCCTCGTAAGCGTCAGCGGCAAGGCGGCGGGGCAGGGTGGAAAAGGGGCTCATTGCTGAGCCCCTTTGTCTTCGCCGTCCTTTTCCGAGAACTCGCGGACCACGACCTTGTTGGACAAGGGCAGGGCTTCGAGGATGAGGTTTGCGCCCTTGCCGTCGCCGTGCAGCCAGGCGGCGCCGATCTTGAGCCAGTGGGCGTTGTCGCCTTCGCCCTGCACTACGTAGACGCCGTGCGTCGGGGCTTTCTTTTCTTTCGTTTGCTTCTTCATGTGTATCTTCCGTTTTTTTTTGTTTTTGGCCAGACACCGCGTCGGCCTTGATGGGGACGTGAACAACCGGCGCCCATGCGAGCGGGTCATACGGACAACACGGGAGCGCCCCGGCTTTGCCCCGGGGGCGCGAATGGAGCGGGCAGTCCGTTGACCTGTCAGCGAGCGGGCCCGGTTAGACCCCATCCTTGAAAAGGCCGTTCGTGGCTTGGCTGAATTCACTAAGGAAACGGCGAACACGTCGAGGGAGCTAAAGGGAAGGTTGCAGCGCACTGCATCGGAAGGCGGAGCGCGGGGCGATGGCAATCCCCTGGCTCTGACCGGGAGCAAAGCCGCAAAGGCAGGCAACGGGCCGGTTCTCGGATGTCTCGAGAACAAGAGCGGCAGGGAGGCCAGGATGGCCACAACGAAAGAAGGGCAAAGGCGATGAAGCGCCTCCATCAGCCCCGACGAACCGGAGGCTTGGTGTTGACCTGTTAACCATTTAGACAGTACACTGATTAACAGGTCGGAATGCGCCGACCCGGGGCTTCATAACCCCTTGAACAAACAGCGGCGGACACAGCCGGAAATGTGTCGCTTCTCGGTCTTTGGCCGGGAGGCGGCGTTATATGTCCAAGCCTCGCGGCCAAAAAGCGCCGCGCCGTTTTCTTCTGTTTGTTAGCGGTTATGAACTCCCGGCCACCAGCCAGCATGAGTTGCAGGTCTGGTTGGCTATTTGCCGCAACGGGGGATGATGAAGCGCGCCGATGGTGCCCTAACGCGTAACTTATGTTCGGGAGTCCGGCCCTGCGCAGCCTTCACGTATTGTCTGCTTTGTCTCGCGGCGCTTTCCGTAATAACCATGCGGCCTGCCTTCGCCGCGCCGTGCTCCAATCCCGACGGCGTCGAAGGCGAGATCGTCTATAATACGACTTACAAGGTCGCGCAGTTCTGCAACGGCACGAACTGGATCGGCATGGGGCTGAACGCCAGCCCGACCGATAACGACACGCTGGCGAGCCTTGGATGTTCGTCGGGCGAGATTCCCAAGTGGAACGGCACGGCCTGGGCCTGCGCGGCGGACGACGGCGGCGCTACGGCTGCGGGCTCCACGGGTGACGTGCAGTTCAACACGGCGGGCGCTCTTGATGCGGACACCGGCCAGCTCTTCTGGGACAAGGCAAATCACCGTCTCGGCATCGGCACGTCGTCACCGGAAAGAGCCGTTCATATTCTTGGTAATGGCGGGAGCGGGGATGATATGGTGATTGAGGCGGTGAGCGATACGGTTGCCGTAAACTCCGGTGCTGTGGTGTTCTACCGCGCGCGAGGAACAACTGCTGCAAAAACACAGCCCCTTGCTGACGACTATTTGGGTCTCGTTTCCGGGAGAGCATGGACCGGCTCGGCTTACGAAAGCTCTTCGGAAATCGTTTTCCAGTCGGAGACAGACTACGCATCTGATCGAAGCGCCTATATCAGTTTCCGGACGCGAAGCGCGGGAACAGGCGCGGAGCGCATGCGCATTGCAGCTAACGGAAATGTCGGTATCGGGTCGGCGACGGCCCCGAACAAGCTTACGCTTACAGGCATTGGGGACGTCGCGGCTGCAGATGCAGGCGGCGGACTTCTGATTCAGGACAATGGGACGGCTGGAAGCGGAGCAAAGCTGCGCATCGACGCCAATGAGATACAAGCCGCGAACAATGGCGGCCCAAGCGGTTTAATGATCAACTCCTTTGGTGGCGCGGTTGTCCTCGGCGGCGCGGGCGATGCGTCGGTCAACGGCTATCTGCTATTCGATCCAAAGCTCGGCACGCCCGGAGCGATGCGCCTAACGAACGATGCAAACGCCAATTATATCCAATCCGGAAGCTCCACGGCAGCAGGCTCGGCAAAGGACCTCCGATTTGGACCGTATAACACCACAGCCAACATCTGGATGACCATCACGAGCAGCGGCAACGTCGGCATCGGGACGATGACGCCACAATCGCGCCTCCATGTTTCTGGGGGCATCCAATTGGCAGATGATGTCGCAGCCTGCCCCGGCACATCGAACGTAAAGCTCGGCACGTTGCGCTATGCGTCCAACACGCTGAGCGTCTGCATCAGCACTGGTTGGACGGCGCTGGCCACCGGCACCTTCACCGAGAGCGATCCCCAGGTCGGCACCTTAGTCAATGGCAATGCCTGTATTGCTGCCGGGGGCGTGGTCGATTGCTCCGACGCCAACATCGCTACGAAGGACAACATCACGACGCGCACGCCAAGCGGATACTGGCAGACCGGCACAGCGACAATCGCGGAAGGCTGGCCGCAGGACAGCAACACCTGGTACCACCTGCTCAGCACGACACACAACAATACGGCCAACTACTTTGCGATGCAGTTCGCGGGGAACTTCAACGACAGCAACCATATCTACTACCGGACGACGACAAACAGCGGAACCGCCGCCTGGAACAAGCTCTGGCACGCGGGCAACGACGGCTCCGGCTCGACCCTCGACGCCGACCTTCTGGACGGCCTGAATCAGACCGCCGCCAATACAGGCAACACGATTATGGCCCGCGATGGCAACGGCGATACCAACGTGCGGTATCTGCAGTCCACCTATGTTGCAATGTCTCACGCCGCTGCGACCAGGAATACCGACACGGTCTTCTACAGCTCGACCGACAACTACATCCGCAAGAACACGGCAGCGGGATTTCGCACGGCGCTTGATGTCTATGCGAAGGGCGAGGTTGACGCGCTGGTCTCGAGCGGCGGCGGCACCACGTTCACTGACGGCGGTGCTGATAGCTACACCACCGACGACATCGCGATCGGCCAATCCTCTGCGCCCGTATCCAGCGCAGCCCTGGAAGTGGAATCGACGAGCAAGGGATTCCTGCCACCGCGCATGACGACAGCACAGCGCAACGCCATCGCCGGCCCGGTGGAAGGGCTGGTCGTCTACAATACGTCTATGGATCAGCTGCAATTCTACAATGGTGTGGCATGGTCAAGCATCGGCGTCGTCGACAACTCGAACCCCTCGACGCCGCAGCTCTTGTCCTGGGGCACCAGCGGCGGGGTGGGCGCGCTTGGTGACGGCGCGGCTTCGACCATTTCGGCCTATATTATTTCGGCTGCTTCCACACCCGCCAATATCGCCTTCATGTTCGGCGGCGGCTACCACTACGGCGCGCAGGGCATTGGCTGTGTCATCACTACGTCCGGTCAACTTTATTGCTGGGGCCGAGGCGAAGGAATCGGCGACGGCGATGCAACAGATGAGCTGTCACCCAAACTGACAGCGACGGGATATACGTGGAAGGAGATAGCCGTTGGCTCCGGCCTGTCCAACTGCGGCCTGACAACCGACAATCTCGCTTATTGTTGGGGCAGGCAGGATACCAACGGTCTGGGCAACGGGGTCAGCAACACCACGTACGCATATGCCCCGCAGGGGCCTGTCGGCACGTCGGCCTTCACATGGAAGCAACTGGCCGGTGGCGGCTACTATGACGGATCCAATCACCGTCAGTTCGTATGCGGCATCAGGCTTACGGACAGCCTCGTTTATTGCTGGGGATATGACGGGCAGGGTCAGCAGGGCAATGGCGCGGGCGGCAACAATCTCACCTCCACCCCTGCAGCGATCACCGATGGCCGCCAATACAAATGGATCGTTGCGGGCTGGTATCATGCCTGCGGCATCGACGTGAACGACGACGCCTATTGCTGGGGCCAAGGCACCCAGGGTCAGCTGGGCAACGCGGCTTCAAGCAATCAGCAATCGCCGGTGGCGGTGTCGGGCGGCCGCAAATGGGCGAGCCTCATTGCTTCAGGCCAGGCAACCTGCGGCATCGAAAAGACGACGCAAAAGGCATACTGCTGGGGTGATAATGCGACGGGCCAGATCGGCGACGCGACCAATACGGACCGGAACACTCCGACCGCTGTCCTGGGCTCCAAGAAATGGAAGAAGCTTGCCGGCGGCCGCCGTCACATTTGCGGCATCGATAACTCGGATCGCATCTTCTGCTGGGGTGAAAGCGTATCGAGCCAGATCGGAAACGGCGAACTCGTGGCCAAGAACCTGCCGACGCTTGTCTGGGGCGAGTACACCTTTTCCGATCTTCTGCTGACAAACGACTCTGCCACAGCCCTTACCAAATAAGCCGCCTGTCTCACCGGGCATGCGAGCGCCCGACCGATCGATCAAAAACCGGAAAATAAATATGGTCAAGCCATGCGCCGCAGCGGCTCGAAGGGCGTTGGCCGATGCGGCCTTCGAGCAGGACGGAACGATCCCGGAGCGAAGCCGTTGGCGGCGTTGACAATACCGGCCGCACATTGACCAGAACAGCATAAACAACGTATACTGATCAATGGGCCGGTATTGCCGGTCCGGGGGCTTCGAAATCCCCTTCTAATCACTGCGGCGGACACAGCCGAAACATGTGTCGCTTCTCGGTCTTAGGGCCGGGAGGCGGCGTTATATGTCCAAGCCTCTGCGGCCAAAAAGCGCCGCGCCGTTTCTCAGTGATTAGCGGTTTCGAACTCCCGGCCACCAGCCAGCAAGTGGTGCCGGTCTGGTTGGCTATTTGCCGCAACGGAGGATGATTGAGGACGGTTACGATTGCCACTGCCGGTGCGATGCTAATGGGATCGTGCTTCGCATCCTCCACGCCGGCTGGCGCAGGTGAATTCACGAAGGATGCCTGCGCGGGCGATACGCGCAGGGCGGTCGCGCGGGCGAGGCAGGCGCTTGCGGATGAAAGCCACGATCACGACCGTGAAGCACTGACGTGTCTCGTCGAAGCGGTCGCCGCGCTCGATGACAGACTCCAGGGCCTCGCCGACGGCTCCACGCCTTTTAACGGCCCCATCCATATTCCCAAGGGCTTCGTCATAAGAAAACCCTCCGACCAGGAGGGCCGTTGAACTGGGGATATGTGTACAGCGTCTGGGCGCTCGATTGGTGCCCTCGTAAGCTCAGTCTGGGCGCCCAGACGCTGTGCATCATCTCAACCCTGATGCTTTCAGCCCCCGCACTGGCGACAACCAGCGCTGCAACGTCATCCCCCCTGGAAGGCGCAGCGTCCTGCACACAGCTGACAGAAGTACTGTCGGCAGTGCAGCGCCAGGCGGCGGACATGTCGGCAGTCCGGTATTTACTGGCGGAAGTCCTGCGCACTCTGGAGGACCTGAAGACCGGACAATCGTCTGCGGCTGGCGGCGGGAAGGTTCTTGCGACTCCGCCTGAATCGGGGGTCCGTTGAATTGGCGGCCGGCCCGGACACTCCAATTGCTGATGGCATGCGCCGTGCTCGCCGTTGCGGCCCCGGTGCGCGCCGACTGCCCCGCCGCACCCATCGCAGACCCCGACGACATGGCGATCAGCTTTCTTGCCGCCAACGGCGTGCAGGCGGCATCGGCAAGCCTGCTCGCGTCATCGGTCAAGGAAGGCACGCTCGTCTATGACGATGCGGCCGACAAACTGAAAATCTGCGACGGCAATAACTGGATCGATGTGGGATCGGGCAGCGGAGCGGATACGCTCGCGTCGCTTTCGTGCAGTGCAGGTCAGATCGCGAAATACAACGGCACCGCTTGGGCCTGCGCGGCGGATGGGGGTGGGGCGTCGCCGTTCAGAGGTGCTTTGGTCAAGAAATCGGCCAACCAAAGCATTTCGTCCGGCACCAACGTGGCGGTCGCGTTCGATGCGGAAGAATATGATATCGGCGATTGGCACGACAATAGCACGAACAACAGCCGCCTTACCGTTCCGGCGGGAGTCTCAAGAGTCCGAATTTCGGCGCAATACACGAACTCGAGTCTTTCGGGCCAAACGATAATAGAGATCCGGAAGAATGGCGGTAACTTTGTCGGCAAGGCGATGTCGGAGACAGACACTGCGGGCGTAGACAGCGTCAACGCCACTACCCCGGCCATCGAGGTTTCTGCGGGAGACTACTTTGAAGCGTGGGTGTTTCTCACTGACGGCGAGACGCTGACCCCGAGTCAGAATGTATGGTTCGCGATCGAGGAAGTCGGCGGCGGGTCCGACACGCTTGCGGGCCTGTCCTGTGCGACGAACGAAATCCCCAAATGGAACGGCACGGCCTGGGCCTGCGCAGCGGATGGCGGCGGATCGGGTTCCGGCGGATTCGGCGCGTATCAAACCATCACGCAGTTCGGCACGAACATCGTGGCGCCTTCAGCCGGCATGGTGCTTTACAGCGCCGATCAAACCGGATCCTTCTGCCACGTCCAGATCTTCGTGAATGGGGTCAACGTCGCCATCGACAAGGGCTACAACTCGGGCAGCAGTGCCCAGTCGGTGACCGCGCCGGTGGCTGCGGGAGACACATACCAGCTCAGCAACGACGCCGACTGCACAAACGTCAAAGCGTTCTTCGTACCCCTGATCGGCGGCGGATCGGCAACGGCCGCGGGCGACGGCGGGCAGATCCAGTTCAACGACGGCGCCGACGCGTTTGCAGCCGACGCAAGCCTGCACTGGGACAACACCAACAAGCGCCTTGGCATCGGCACCGCCAGCCCTGGCAGCCGCCTGCAAGTCGCCATGGGAGCTTCAGGCGCAACGCCGCATTCTTTCGCTGAGTTGACGCTTGAAGATGATTCGAATGCAGGACTGAACATACTCACGCCCAACACGGATAGCGCCTATATTCTTTTCGGCGATCCTGAAAACAGCACGGTCGGGCGCATGGTCTATAACCATGCCAACAACTCTTTGTATTTTGGAACGAACGGCAATACGACCGGCAATCTTCTGATTAATTCGGCCGGCTACGTCGGCATTGGCACAACGACGCCGGGAGCCACTCTCGATATTCGCACTGCGGGCGCATCTCTATGGGTTGGTCAGGCTACGTCACCGAACCCCAGACTCGAACTGCTCGACGCGGGCTCGTACGGACGGCTCCAATCTTACAATGGTCCGCTCACGATCAATCCGCTAGGCAATAACGTCGGCATCGGGACGGCGACGCCTGAAAAGAAACTGGATCTGCGTGGTGAATTTGTCATCTATCCCAATACGCAAAACGCCGGGTCACGACTGATCTCACGATCCATAAATGCGGACGGCCGCTGGGCCTTGGATGTGCGGGGTACTTCCGGCGGTTCTGATACGCAGTTGGTTGTGGCCCGGGACGGATATGTCGGGTTTGGCCATGGTGAATTCTCTTCGAGCAATTTGAATGCCGCTATAGGCGTATCCGGCGATCTTGTTTTCATACCAAAGCTGCGCATTGGCGGCCAGGGACTTGGCCCGGCGAACATATCCGGCATGACCATCGGAGCCAGCAACAATACGGAATGGCTTTATAGCGGCAGCTATCCAAACGGCGCCAATTACTATTCCATCAAAACGGTTCTGGATTCCGCGAGCAGCGCAGAGCGTGCGCCATTGCGTATCAGCGCGCACGACCTCTCCCTCTGGACCGGCGCAGCCGAGGCCGAGCGCATGCGTATCGCATCGAACGGCAACGTCGGCATCGGAGCGACCAATCCCATCGCCAAGCTCGACGTGCGCGGCGCGGGCGCGAACGCGGGCATCTTCCTGGCAAACTCCGACTGGGTGACCGGCTCCGTCGGATCAGGCCTTCGCATCGAGCAGGGAGCAAGCAGCGGCAATACCTACACGCGCTTCCAGGCGTTCACGGCAGGGGCAGGGGGAGCCGGCGACATCGTTCTGAATCTGGCCGGCAACGTCGGCATTGGCACAACGTCACCAGCCAGAAGGCTGACGGTCAGCGCGGACGCGGGCAATGGCTCCGGGACATTCGGAGGGGGCGTGCCTCTGCTGAGACTGGAGGGCAATCAGGCAAACTTCTCTGAACCATCCATTGAATTCGTAGAGCAAACGAACGCACCGATCGCCTCCATTGCCACCAAGAATATTGGAAGCGGCGCCGGCGACCTGATTTTCTCGACGAGGCAGGTCGGCGCCGGCAGTCTGACGGAGCGGATGAGAATCAAGGACACCGGCAACGTCGGCATCGGCACGGCGACGCCGACGGCCAAGCTGAGCGTGGCGGGAACGCTGGAAACGACTGGCAACGTCACGGCTGGTGGTTTCGATTTCAAGGTGGGTAGCGCCGATCAGACGACGCGTGGCGACTCGGGCGCTTCGCGGGCGCTGGTGAAGTACACAGGATCGATGCTGGTCATCAACTGGAGCGGCGACTTCACCGGCGGAACAGTCATTCAAGGTGCCGGCAACAGCAACAACTTCTTTGTCAGCGGAGCCAATAACGGCAACGTCGGCATCGGGACCCTCGACCCCAACCAAGGCAAGGTGGAAGTAAAAGGCGGGTCGGTGTGCGTTGATACCAACAGCGACGACAACGCCACGTCCTGCATCACGGCGGAGTCGGATGCCCGCTTGAAGAAAAACATTGAAGTCATTCCACACGCTCTTGAAACGCTGAACAAATTGCGCGGCGTGCTGTTCGACTGGCGGTGGGACGAGTATCCGGAGATCAAGGACTACAAGGCCATCGGACGCGATGCCGGTGTCATCGCGCAGGAGGTCGAAGTTGCATTCCCGCAAGGCATGGGAGAGGAGCTGAACGGCTTCAAGACCGTCCGCTATGACCGCCTCGTGCCGCTGATGATCGAGTCAATCAAGGAACTCAAGGCTGACAACGACAATCTGCGCGCCGAGCTGAACGCCGCCAATGACAACTACGAAGAACTGCGCCGCGAGGTCGAAGCGCTGAAGTCCGGGCACTAATTGGAATCCCATGCGGATCTCAATGATTATGTAAACCCGATCAAAATTTGCATTCTTATCGCACGATCTGGCATGACTCCACGCGAACCCCAACAAAGGAGTGTGCGTGAGTTCGAAGATCGATTTCATGTTGTGTGAGTACTTCAACGAAAACGGCGGCCGCGTGGAACGCATCGGCATCGTAACCAGCGAAGACGATGAAGCAGCCGACAAGCTGCGCGGAGGACTGGTCAGGGTAAGCACGGCCAGACGCCTGCTTGATTCCCTGAAGGCCGAGGCACGCGCTTCCGGTGCTTCGACCAGCCTCGATGACGGTGCGATCGCGCTTCAGGCCTTGATCCGGAACGTCCTCGCCGAGGAAACGCCGCTTGCGGATGCGCGCATAATCACCTCCCTTAGCGTCAATTATCGCAAGGCCGTATCCATCAAGGAGGTGGTTGGTGTGCTTGAGACGACATTCGGGGGCCATGCGGTGAGCTGGGCGCGCGGAATATTCACCCACCTGAACCTAGGCCCTGCAGGCATCCAGTAGACAGCACGCATAAGCCAGAGGCGCTGGCAAAACCTGATGGCGACACAGCTTGCGACGGGTAGACCCGTTTCACGAAGCGTCTGCCGGGATCATTGGCTGCCACGCAGACTAAATCCCACGGAGCAATAGCGGCCTCCTGTCCTGGATGCCAAACATCCCGCAGCAACGCTGATGCTAACTCGTCAGCTCAGCCTGCAGATTTGACGAGGGCCTCGCACAGCGTCGTCTCAAGCCATGCCTCATAGGCTTGCGCCGTCCAGCCGCCATCATGAACCAGCATCCTGTAGATCTCACGGCTCGTGTACATCCACATGATCCGGCGCGCGGTCGTGAGATCGAGACCGGCCTTCGCCTTTCCCTGATCGAAGAGCAGCTTCAGCCGGGCCTCCTGCATGTCGTATCTCATGTCCTCGAACTGCTGCTCGATCCGGCGCAAGGCGGGGGAGAATGCGGAAGCCCCGCGCATGAGGCCAAGCTCCTGGCTTTCGCTTTCGTAGATCGCGCGTGCGACCTTGGCGGTCAGCGCCACGAGCTTGGGCCCATCCTTGACATTGTCCATAAGCTTGCGCGCCGCCTGGAAGTGAGGGCCGAACAGCGCGTCACGCATGATTGCCTGCAGAATGCCATCCTTGGATTTGAACAGCGCATAGACGGTCGGCGCCGAGACGTCCGCTTTCTCGGCGATCTGCGAGATGGTCACGTTATCGATGCCGTGACGCGAGAAGAGTGCACGGGCGGCTTTGAGCACACGCAGACGCCGCGCGTCAGCAGCTTCCGCGCGCTTTGTCGAATCATACGGTCGTCGTCTGGTCGTTGCCATTTTAGATATAGTACGCTATAGTGAAATATAAGGCCATCGGGGAAGCCTGTCACGACGAAGAAACGGAGGGCCGCATGACGTTCAAAGCACACGTCGATACTGTACGCGCCAAAACCGGAAACCCGACGATCCCCGACCGGCGCGCAACCCTCGCGATATCGGCGTTGCTTGCGTTTCTGACCCTTCTGCTCCTCGCGCTCCTGCACGTCCTGAGCCCTGAGTACGACGCCTCGTGGCGGATGGTCAGCGAATATGCCAATGGCCGTTACGCCTGGGTGCTGGCCGCGTTCTTCCTGAGCTGGGCCGCGAGCACATGGTTGCTGGCCTATGCATTGCGTCCCTTGGCTGACAACTGGCTGAGCAAGGCCGGTGTCGCCCTCCTGGTCATCGCTGGCCTGGGCGAGGCCATGGCAGCCGTCTTCGATATCAATCATCCGCTGCACATGCTTGCCGCCGTTCTCGGCATGAACGGCCTGCCCATCGCCGCGATCCTACTTGGGTACGGGTTGAACCGATCGGGACACTGGGGAGGTCGTCGTAAGACGTTTCTCGCCCTGTCGTGGTTGCCCCTGCTGAGTGTCGTGCTCATGTCCGCAGCGATGGCGCATTTCTTCTCGGCCTTATCCGCGGCAGGCGTCACGATGGAGACCGGCGGCAAGCCGCTGGCGGCATTGCCGCCGGGCGTCGTTGTCTACGGCGGGTGGGCGAACCGGCTGCTGGTTGTTGCATACTGCGTCTGGGCCATTGCGGTTGCCCTGCAGCTGCGCGCCTCGCGTGCTGGGGCCGTCCCATGACGAAGCCAAAGGCAGGAATCAAGGACGAGATAAGCCGCAAGAAGGTCAACGCCATCTGCCGGACGTTTCCTGGTGCCGAGGTGTCCGATCCCTGGGGCGGCGGACACGACGCGTGGAAGGTCGGCGGCAAGATGTTTGCCTGCATCGGCGCCGTGCTGCCGGGCGTGTCGGTCAAGACCGACTGCATCGAAACGGCCGAAATGCTGATTGATGCCGGCGTGGGTGTGAAGGCGCCTTACTTCCACCGCTCCTGGGTCAACCTGCCCTGGGGCACATCTGATGATGAGCTTCGCCACCGGCTGGCGGCGTCCTACAGGCTCGTGCGTGCAAGCTTGCCCAAGAAGGTGCAGGCGCAGATCGCACCGTTCGAATGAATGCAGCGGCGTGCTCGCAGCATTCGCTTCCCGGATTATGCTTTGCGAATGCGGCCGGACGCCAAAAGCTTTGAACGTCAGCCGGTGCCGGCGCTCAGGCGTTCGTACTCGGCCGCCAGGAAGTCGATAAAGCTGCGCACCGAAGGCAGCAGGCCGCGCCGCGACGGGAACACCGCATGCACGATGCCGCCGCGCGGCGCCCATCCCGGCGTGACATCGACGAGCCTGCCCGATGCAATATACGTGTCGACCACCATGGTCGGCAGCTTGACGACGCCGACGCCTTCGAGCGCCGCATGCAGCAGCTGCGCCATGTCGTCGGTGACGAGGCGAGGCTTATGCGTGATGCGCACTGATGCGCCATCGGCGCCATGCAGCTCCCACGTGTGCTTTGACCGTATGGGCCCAAGGTCGAGGCTCGGCAGCGCACCGAGATCGGCCGGGATGAGCGGGAGCGAGCGGCCCTTCACCAGCTCGGGACTGGCAACCATGCGCTGCGCGCTCTCGCCCAAAGTCCGCATGACAAGATCGGAGGCCTCTAGCGGTGGAAAGCGCACGCGCAAGGCGACATCGATGCCTTCGCCGATGACATCGACGCGGCGCGACGTGGAGTCGAGTTCGACGACGACGCGCGGGTTGAGCGCCATGTAGCGTGCGATCATGGGACCGGCCTCGAAGCAGACGAGGGCAGGCGGCGCGCTGATACGGATCAGGCCTTGCGGTCCCGAACGCGAGTGCTCGATCGCCTCCTGGGCGGCCTCGGCCTCGACCAGCATTGCCACACAATGCCGGTAGTACTCCTGGCCGATCTCGGTGACGGCGAGCTTGCGCGTGGAACGCTGCAGCAGCCGGACACCAAGACGTTCCTCGAGCTCGATGATGCGGCGGCTGAGCCTGGACCTGGGCATGCCGAGGGCGCGGGCTGCGCTGGCGTAGCCGCCGTGGTCCACCACCTGGACGAAGTAATAGAGGTCGTTGAGGTCCTGCATGAACCATTGTCCCAAATTTAGGACGGACTGGTCAAGATGTGGCGACTTCTCTTCTCTTTGTCCTGAATTATTCTCCTTTCAAACAGGCTTACGACCGGCCCTACGAAAGGAGACGGATCATGAGACAGATCCTCGGCATCTACAGCGCCCCCCGCCAGCATTGGGTCGGCGACGGTTTTCCCGTCCGCACCATGCTGTCCCATCACGATCAGGGCGCCCATATCAGCCCGTTCATCATGCTGGACTACGCGGGGCCAACGAAGTTCACGCCGACCACCGAACGGCGCGGCGTCGGTGAGCACCCGCACAAGGGATTCGAGACGGTCACCATCGTCTACGAGGGCGAGGTCGAGCATCGCGACTCGACCGGTGCGGGCGGCGTGATCGGTCCAGGCGACGTGCAATGGATGACGGCCGCCTCGGGCATCCTGCATCAGGAATACCACTCGCCCGCCTTCGCAAGGACAGGCGGCAATTTCGAGATGGTGCAGCTCTGGGTCAACCTGCCGGCCAGGGACAAGGCGGCGAAGCCCGGCTACCAGAACCTGCTCGATGCCGATATTCCGTCAGTCGATCTGCCGAACGGCGCCGGCAAGCTGCGCGTCATTGCAGGCAGTTTCGCAAATTCAAAAGGACCGGCCCGCACCTTCACCCCGATCAACATCTGGGATGTGCGTTTGAGCCGCGCCAAGCCGGTGACGCTCGATGTGCCAGAGGGCCACACGCTCTCGGTCCTCGTGCTTTCAGGCACCGTGGAGATCGACGGCCGCGAGAGCGTGCGCGAGGCGCAGACGGTCATCTTCGGCCGCGACGGCGGGAGCATCACGTTCAAAACCGACGGCGAAGCGAAGCTGCTTGTGCTCACCGGCGAGCCGATCGATGAGCCCGTCGTCGCGCACGGTCCGTTCGTCATGAACACCGTCGGCGAGATCAAGCAGGCCATGCTCGAATTCCAGAGCGGCAGGTTCGGCGCGATCCGCGAATCCGAAACGGCATGATTTCAGGCGGCTCCGGCCTTATGGCTGGAGCCGCCATTTTCAACGGCGCCGGCCAGCCGCCGCGAACGCGGGCCATAACGTAAAGCCCCCAAGGAGAAGACCAATGACCAAGCCCTATAACCGCCTCGACAAGAACAACGCAGCCGTGCTGCTCGTCGATCATCAGGCGGGACTGCTCTCGCTCGTGCGCGACATCGAGCCCGACAGGTTCAAGAACAACGTGCTGGCCCTCGCCGACCTCGCCGCCTACTTCAAGCTGCCGACCATCCTGACGACAAGCTTCGAGGACGGCCCCAACGGCCCGCTTGTGCCGGAGCTGAAGGAAAAATTTCCCAAGGCGCCGTTCATTCCGCGTCCCGGCCAGATCAATGCCTGGGACAACGACGACTTCGTCAAGGCGGTGAAGGCGACGGGCAAGAAGCAGCTCATCATCGCCGGTGTGGTGACGGAAGTATGCGTCGCGTTCCCGGCGCTGTCAGCGCTTGCGGAAGGCTACGAGGTCTTTGTCGTCACCGACGCCTCGGGCACCTTCAACGAGATCACGCGTCACTCGGCCTGGGACCGCATGTCGGCGGCCGGTGCGCAGCTGATGACCTGGTTCGGCGTCGCCTGTGAGCTGCATCGCGACTGGCGCAACGATGTCGAGGGGCTTGGCGCGCTGTTCTCCAACCACATTCCCGACTATCGCAATCTCATCACCGCCTATACGACCGTGAAAGGGAGCAAATAGAGCTGGCAAACGCATCTCTGCCAGGCTCGGGCGTCGAAGCCACTGGCGGCATCATCGGGCTGCAAGCAAGAATCTTTTCTTGCAGCCCGATCAGAGGTCCAACTCGATCATCCCCTCATCCAGCAGGCAATGCCGGTGCTCGAACGCTTTCGGCGGCCACGCGGGATCAGGCGCTGATCGGCCTTATGCCCGGACCGGGAGTGCGGAAGCGCGCGACGCAGACGACGAACGAGGGATTGTCGGAGTGAAGGACCTTGCAGTAGAGGTCGAGCGTCTTGATGCGCTGGACGGTTCACCGGTGATTAATCTGAAGCCGATCATGCGGGGTTTCCCGCCACGGGATGAATTCGCAAGCCCGCCTGGGTTTCCGAGATCATGAAGGGCTACTGGTAGCGGCAGGCGCAAGAACCGGCCGAGCAAATGGAGGATTGCGTGGAAACCAGGATTACCGAGATCGCCAACGGCATCTACCGCCTATCAACGTTCGTCCCTGACATCGCGCCGCCGGCTGGTTTCACCTTCAACCAGTTCCTCGTGCTCGGGGAAGAGCCGCTGATGTTCCACACCGGCCTGCGCAAGATGTTTCCACTCAATCGTGAAGCGCTGAGCCGGATCATCGCGCCAGAACGCCTGCGGTGGATTGCTTACGGACATTTCGAGGCCGACGAATGCGGTGCGATGAACGAATGGCTTACCGTCGCGCCGCAGGCGCAGGCCGCGCAAGGCCAGACCGGTTGCGCGGTCTCGCTCAACGATTTTGCCGATCGTGCTCCGCGCGTGCTTGCCGACGGCGAGACGATCGATCTCGGTGGCAAGCGCGTGCGCTTCATCGACACGCCGCACACGCCGCACGGCTGGGACGCAGGCGTGCTCTACGAGGAGACGACCGGCACGCTGCTGTGCGGCGATCTCTTCACCCAGCTCGGCAACGACAGGGCGCTGACCGACGGCGACGTGGTTGGTCCCGCCATCGCGGCCGAGGATCTGTTCAAGTACTCAGCGCTGAACCCTGCCATGGGCGAGACGATCCGCAGTCTTGCCAGTCTCGTACCGCGAACGCTCGCGCTCATGCACGGCCCCTCGTTCACGGGCGACGGCGCTGCCGCGCTCCATGCGCTGGCCGACGACTACGACCGGCGGACGCGGATCGCAAACCCCGCTGCCTGACCGCGGCATCGCACGGGACACGCAAGGCGCAATCAATCCTGCGGAAACCGCTGGCGCCAAACCGGGCGCGTGAGGCGGTGCACGAGGCAGTCGTCTTCTCCGAACAGGCGCCGTCCCTCAGGAGCAAAACCGAGGCGTTGGTAGAACTTGTGCGCGCGCAAATTGCTCGCCAGCGGATCGATGACGATGGCGGTGACCGCAGGGCCGGCAAAGCACATCTGGAACGCTCGTCGCATCATCGTCTCGCCATAACCCTTGCCGAGGTCGCTGGCGGACCCGATCCAGATATCGAGGGCCCGGAGATTTGGCTCGATCTCGCCCCAATAGTGTGTGTACTCGGTGTGCGGGTCGATGATCTGCATGGCCCCGATCGGGCGGCCGTCGAGCTCAGCCATGAAGTACTGGTAGTCCGCGGCGACATGAGACAGTTCGTCCGGCCAGTAACGGTCCCCGAACGCCTTGATCTCCTGCGGGTCATCGCTGCTGGCGCTGACCACGTGCGGCTGCCTGTCCCAGAGATCCAGCAGCGGGACATCCGAGAGCATCATAGGGCGCAGGACAATCCTTTCATCAATCTCAGCCATACGTCCGGTCACTCTCCAGGTGCGCCGCCAGAACGAGGCAGCCTATGCTGCATACACCGTCAACATGATGGAAAAAAACGACGCGACCGATCGCCATGACCGGCGCGGCGACGCAAGCTGCGTCTTACATTCGGCCGGATTCGGGCGTATCTGTGCAAGCAACGGTTTTCGATGCGCAGGATCGCCGCCGATGTGCGGGAAGTTCACGCAAATGTCTTCGTGGCAGGAGGTTCACGCCTTCTCGCAGCCACTCGTCGTGAAGACGGAAAGCAATGAAGCGGTCGTGTCCACGCCGATGCGCTTTGCGAACATCATGCGGCTGAATGCGCAAGGACAGCGTGAACTGATGCCGATGCGATGGGGATTTGCCGGAAAGAACGACGCAACGCCCGCGCGGCCCAGGCACATTCACGCGCGCAGTGAGACCATCGACAGGCTGCCGACCTTCGCAGGCGCCTTTGCGGAGTCGCGCGGCATCCTCATGGTGCATACGTTCAACGAAGGCGAGGAACTGCCGGGCGGCAAGACGAAGCAATGGGTGATTACACCGAATAACGGGCAGCCGGTCGCCATCGCGGTCATCTGCGAGGAATGGCGAAACGGCCCCGAGACGCTGTGGACATTTGTGCAAGTCACGACGCAGGCCAACACGCTGATCTCCCGCATCACCGACCGCATGCCGGCGATTTTGCCGCGCGACGCCTGGCCGGTCTGGCTCGGCGAAACGAACGCAACGCCGGACGAGGTGAAGGCCGTTCTTCAGATCTACGAGGATGGCGGCAACTGGTCGATGACCGAGCAGGCGCCGTCACGGCCGCCACGTGCGCCGAAGCAGCCGAAGCAAAAGGCGCAGCAGGAGTTGTTCTAGGACATGAACATGCGTGTCGTTCTCTTCGGCGCGGGCGCGCGCGATGATGTTGACGGCTTCAACAAGCCACTGCCATTGCTTTGAATTGTTCCTGTGCCGGCATTCTGCAATGCCCGCACTCTTGCGATGGTTTTCGGAGACGTCACCACATCCTTGCGGCAATCTCCCGCTCTTCGTTTCCCACCGCTTGCAGGTAGATCGCAGTCGTCGTCATGCTGGCATGCCCCAGCCAGCGCTGCACGAGGTTGAGCTGGACGCCGCAACGGATTGCATGAAGCCCGAAGCCATGCCGCAATCCCTTCGGGCTGGCGTGAACACCTTCCGCAATGCCGGCTTGCACCATCACCTCCTTGACGAGCTGCCAGGCACGTCCGCGCGATAGCGGCCACAGGCGTTGCAAGGAATGCAAAGACGAAAGCCCATGCACGCGTTCGAGCTTCGCAATGAGCAGGGGCGGGACGGGCACTTCGCGCACGACCATCAAGCCGCGCTTCTTGAGCGAGCGTATGGCGATAATGCCTTCAGCGACCTGAATGGAAGCAGGCGTCAGCGCAAGAGCTTCTGAGATCCGGCAGCCCGTATAGGCGAGCGTCAGGCACAGCGTGCGCACGTCCGGGCGCGATGCGGTCAGGCTCGCGCTCAGGAAGCGTTCACGTTCGTCGCGGGTGAGGTATTTGCGAAGGCCGGTTGCCGAATAGAGACTCGATGTTCCTGAATGGTTGTGATGCATGGCGTCCTTCCTTCGCCGGCTGCATCAGTCTCAGGACATTCTTGTCTATTCTGTTCACCTCTACGGATAATCCCGATTCTCGGGGATTTCGTGACGGCCAGACCAGCCGAACTCTAGCATTCCCAACTGCCGGATCAACCAGTTTCAGGCGGATTCGGGGGCGTTCGACACTTTAGACAATTCTGTCCGATGGCGCGTGGGCACGATGCTCCGACCGCGCACCCGGACGCGATTGTCATAACCGTGTCGAGCAGGGGGCTGCACAATGCCGATGAACCGAGATGGCGAGAACCGCATGGATGGTTTCCTGCATGCGGCTGCGGACATGGATAGCGCACAACCCGACGTGCAGCGCTACCGGGAGCACTATCGCGATTGGTTCGGCGGGCGGGGGACGTCCTGGTCAGGCGATAACATGGCGCCCGGTTTGATCGGCGCGGTCCTCCTGTACGGCCTCGTCTATGCCATCGGCTTCACGGCGGAGAACTGGCAGAGTGTCCTGGTTGTCGGCGGCCTGTTGCTTGCCATAGTGACCGGCTGGATCGTTGCGAGCTGGCGCCTGCAGGACTTCTTTCCAACGGCGGTGAAGCTGCTTTTCTTCGTATGGATTGCGAGCGCGATCTGGTTTGCGGCATTCGCCGCGGTCATGGTCTGCACAGGCCAGTTCGCGACTTTCCAGGATTTCCTGGCGTCCCGGCGCCCGCCTTTGAGCGCGCTAATGGCGGTGCCGATAGCGTATGCGCCTGTCGTGCTTCTTGTATGCCTGACGCGGTGGGCGCGGCAGCCTCGGCCGCTCTGGCAAATGGTTCTGCTGGCAAATCTCGTGTTCGCCAGCATTCCTGCGCTGCTGTTCATTCTGGCATCCCGGCATTAGCAGCCCACGCGGATCTTTTTGCCATCACCGTGTCGAGCAGGGGACTCCACAATGCCGATGAACCGGGACGGACAGAACCGCATGGATGGCTTCCTGCACGCGGCTGCCGACATGGACAGCGCGCATCCCGACGTGCAGTCGTACCGGGAGCACTACAGAGGCAGTTTCAGCGGACCCACGCTCTCAGGTTCGTCGTTCGACGGCGCAGGCCTGTTTGTGCTGCTGGGCGCCGCCGCGGCCCTCTGGCTTGTCTTTGCCGCCATCCATGTCGTGACGGAATACTGGCCGATCGTCCTGGCGGTCGGTGTCGCCTTTGTGCTTCTTGCCGTGTCCTTCATCGTGAACAGATGGCTGCCTGGCTACAGAAGGGCAACCCTGATGCTGGTGACAATGCTGGTCATATCGGTGGCGCTGTGGATTACGGGCCTGACCATCTACAATGTGCATTTCGCGAGGGTCCGCTGGCCGTCCGCTGAAGCCTATCTGCGCATGGCATTTCCCATGGACGGAACAAGCTTCCCGACCGCGGTAGGCATCTATGTGGTCACGATCTATCTGCTGGCGCTCGTACCCTGGACGAGACGGCATTTCTCCCCGGGCAAGGCCATTCTGCTGTCGAACGCTATACTGCTTGCGCCGATAGCGGCGGCCTTCCTGGTCGCGATGCTCATGGTTGGCTTGCACAAGCTAATGTGAGGGATAAAGCGCCCGCTAGGCAGGCGGCTGCAGGCGCTTGAGATACGCAACCGCCTCGGACGCTTTGGCAGCGGCAGCAAAAACAGCGCGGCTGTCCGACTTCATGAGCTTGAGCCACTGGGCGAGATACTGCGCATGATCGGCGCGCGTATCCTGCGTGATGCCAAGCTCTGCGCACAGGAAGGCGGAAGCGATCTCGGCAACGAGTTCTTCTGCGGCGTAGGCTACATCGCCGAAGCGCTTGCCCATATCGCGGGCGAGGCGGTGCTTCGCGCCCGACCAATGGGTCAGCTCGTGCGTCACGGTAGCGTAGTAGCCTTCGCTGCGTGTCATCGTATCCGTGCCGCAGAACAGGTCCTCGTCCGGCATCTGGATATGATCGGTCGAAGGGCGATAGAAGGCGCGGTCGCCGCCATGCTGGATGCTGGCGCCTGTGGCAGCAATGAAGCGGTCGACGGCTTCAAGCCGTTCTATGGGGCCGAGCGGTTGCCGCGCATCCGGCGCGGTGTAGCCGTCTACCTGACTGGCGTTGAAGACGTGCGAGGCACGGGCGACGCGGCGCTTGCCGTCGTCATCGGCCTTTTCGGGGTCAGGCTCGGATTCGTACTCCTTGTAGAAGACGACGAGCGACGACTTCTCGCCCTTGCGCACCTGTGCGCCGAGTTCGGACCACTGGCGGTAAGTCGCCCAGACCGGGGCGGTGTAGCCGAGGCATTCCGCAGCCACCCAGAGGCTGACGACGTTGATGCCATTATAGGCGTTACGGGTGAGCGCATTGATCGGCATGAACAGCGGTCCGGATGCGCGCCGCCAGGGCATGCAGGGCTTGCCGGGATCGGCCTCGATGGCGGCGATAAGACTGGCGGTGATTTCGGAATGGATGTCGCGGCGCGGCGCGCGTTGAGAGGACATGGCGGTCTCCTTCGTCGAACAAAAACCCCGCGTGATTGCGGACTCGATGCCGACGAAGGGCGGCGGGGAAGGATCGGGCGCGGAACCGAAGCCCGGAAACGGGCGAGGCGGCCCGGCGAAGCCGAAGGCCGAGGGCTGAATGCCCTTGCAGCGGCCGCGCCCCGCCGCAGCATCGGCATCATGAGACGCCCGCATCGGCGGGGATGATCTGATCGAAGGGTCCCATTCGTCTGTGCGCCGTGCGCGCAAAACAAGCTGGTCAACGCGGCGCCAGATTCCGGTCGCATGGTTTGGCGGATGTCCGGCCAATGGAGGTGTCATGCGCATCGGGATCACGCGGAGGGAGCTTGCGGCGGGCTTAGGCGGACTCGGCGCTGCCGGCTGGATTGGCTTGCCGGCATTTGGCATGGACGCTGCGCCGGTGCCTCTGCCGCCTGCGTGCAGGTCCGGCGGAATTGCGCCGTACATCATCGACGAAGCGCACGACCTTTACCGCCTGGCCTGCGAAGAATGGCAGGGGTTTGCGCGGTTCGAACAGACCGGAGAAGGCGGCGGCGCCTGGAGCAGGCTGTACGTGATGATGGTCGACGCCGCATCGGCGATCCGCGACCGGCTCGGCCACCTCACCTCTGACGAGCGGGCATTGCGCGACTGGCTTGCCGCGATTTATCAGACAAGGCTGAATACCGTCGCGCGTTCAGGCGATCTCCCCGGCGTCAGCCCCTCTTTTAAGGGACCTGCGTTCGCGTTTCAGAACCGTTTGCTGCGGCTTCCATTCCCGAATGCGTCGATCCGCGAAGGCGTCAACCCGATACCTTCCGACGCGGTTGAACTCGAAGCCATTCTGAGCGCGGCGAGAGAAGCGGCGTGGGACGTCTTGCGTATCGAGCCGCGCACCACCGGCGATGCCGCCCTGCACCGGCGGGCCGCAATGTTCGCAGTCGACCCGAATGTCGCGAGATTCCTCGAAGCAAATTGGGCGGGCATCGAAGCGGCACAAAGCCAATGCGGCTGACCGCTCATTCACCTGACGCGGGAGGGCGGAGCGAACTCAGCCGGAAGCTAAGGTCTCCCGCAAGTCGTATATGCTGGTGCAGAGCCGGGTTTGATATTTGCGGTCCAGTTTCGCCTGGCGGGCCAGATTGACAAACATGTTCTCCGCGACAATCGCGTCTGCATAGGGAACCACGGCGCAGAAGGATTGCATGTCCCTAAAGTCATTCTCTTCTATGGGACGGGACTGGGCCTCAAGGCGAAGCGCGATCTCGCGTTCGACATAATAGGTCGGGACGTCTTCGATGAGGCGTCGCGCTACAGCGCTGCCGATATCCGACACTGTCTTCCACGACGCGCCCGCCCTGATCGCAAGCTCGACAATCAAATCGACTTCATTGATCATCAGCAGTGCGCTGTGAATCTTCCGGCGCATGGACTGACTTTCGTTCGCATGTTGCTTGCGGCGCTCTTCGATACGCAGCCTTAGCTGATCTGAACCGTCTGAGAAATTCTTCACAGAGGCGGTACGGATGCCTTCAGGCGCAGCGGCCAGATAGTTGTAGAGCGCTTCCGATGGCTGGCCGCGAATGGCCGAGAGGACGCGATCGGAGATCTCAACACCGAGCCTTTTGTCGGTTCGCTCGGCGAACGCCTCGAAGAATATGTCCGACAAGAACCAATGCCCGGAAGGCTCGGCGGCAGGCGCTCCATGGATCGCCTTTACCACTCGGGCAATCTCGACCTCCAGCCGCCTGTGACGGCCGCGGAACACGAAACCCCGGCTCAGGACCGACTGTACGTAAGCCAGGTCGTGTCGCCGGTCGGAATGGGCTACCTTGTGAGTCTCGTAGATATTACTGGCGGTGAGAGGGAGCGCGAGCCTCCCTGCGCCCACGGCTTCGCAGAGCGTCTCAAGCAAGGCGCGCGCGTCAGGATGCTGCTCGGGATGTTTTGCAGCACGAGCCAGTTCGATCCACTTGTTCTGATCGAGATAGGCGATTAGCAGGGTGTCGCTCACTCGTTGATGTTGTCGGGGACAATCGTAAAGGGATTCGCGCGCGGGCCCATGCAGCCAAAATCCGGCTGCACCTTACGGCGCAGCCGGAAGGCAGCAGCCTATTCGGCAGCCTGAGTAGCGTCCGCGCCATCATTGTCGTTCACGGCCACGCGCAGCGGCTCTGGGAGCCACGACGTGCCAGCCAGCAGTTGCTCTGCACGGACGGCAAGCTCGGACTTCTTGAGCTTTTCGAGTGCGGGCGCGTGCGAACCGTTCGCTTCGTCGATGGCAGCCAGGATCTGCGCACGGTTCACGCGGCTGAAGTAGTTTTCGGCAGTCGGCACGAACCAGTTGCCCATATCGAGCTGCAAGGCATGCCCGAGAGCCCTGGCATGGACGATCCGCGATGCGTTCGGCAGATCGCCCTTGCGCTGCACGGCATCGACGCTTGACGCGGCGATAAAGGCCAGCAGATCGAGCAGTTCGTCACGCGAACGGGAAAGCACCCAGTCCCACAGGTCGCCTGCGTTGCCGGGGATACGCTGGCCCAGGCGCTCGCGCTCCTGCTCGATGACGGCAAGACCCTTGCA
>WBZN01000329.1_pt1 | contig 37474 bp, 37 predicted proteins | sample 5204281 | NCBI WGS metagenome assembly WBZN01 (sample SAMN12344347, study PRJNA552823) | activated sludge metagenome | biome: Activated sludge suspended growth; feature: Nitrification reactor; material: Wastewater; isolation source: activated sludge from nitrification reactor of wastewater... | reverse complement strand
TGGTCGGGTGATCCCTGATCGTCACCTCGGCTTGTGCGACGGAGAGCGGGACAGGCACCGCGGTGGGCGCGGTCGGCGGCGGCATCGTCGGCGGCGCGCTGGGCGGCACCACGGGCGCGCTGATCGGCGCGGCCGCGGGCGGGATCTTCGGGTACTCGGCCGGACGGGCGATGGAGGAGCGGGATCGTCGGCAGATCGCGTACGCCCTCGAGGCGAACCAACCCATGAGGTGGGAGAACTCGGACACCGGTTATCAGTACGAGATCGAACCGAGGACGACGTACGTGGAGGGCGGTCGCCCGTGCCGCCAGTTCCGTGTGCTCGCCGAGGTCAACGGACAACCTCAGGAGATGACCGGCACCGCCTGCAGGCAGCCGGATGGCAGCTGGAAGATGCTCAACAGCTGACCGCTCCGCAGCCGCTCGATCCGCGGTCCGCCCGTCGAGCCCTGCGCCGCTGCCCCAGGTCGCGAGCTTGCGAGCACCGCCCCCGTGATGAATAGTCGCCCGTCATGACAGCCCCCAAGTTCAAGGTCTCCGTGGATGATCAGGTCTTCCTGGAGGAGGGCGGCGAGGAGATCGGCGCGGTCCGCGCGGTCAACCCGGATCACCTCGTGGTCTACGTCGAGAACGCGAAGGATTTTGTCGTCCTGGGCGCGGCGGTGATCGCCGCGCACGACGGCAAGGTCATCCTCGATCCGGCGAAGGTCGACGTCCCCCTGCTCCACGCGGCGCGCAAAGCGCACGTTCGCGAGACCGAGTAACCCCGGCGCCAGGTGGGCCGCGGACGCTTCCGTCGTGCGATAACCACGGCGTTGTGAAGCGAATCCTCACGGGCATCAAACCTACCGGCAGTCCGCACATCGGGAACTATCTCGGGGCGGTCCGTCCCGCGCTCGATCGGGTCGCGCGCGACGACCACCAAGGGCTGTACTTCATCGCGGACTATCACGCGTTGACGACGGTCCACGACGCCGCCGAGATGGCCAAGCTCACGCACGAGGTCGCGGCGACGTGGCTCGCTTGCGGGCTCGATCCCGACCGCGTGCTGTTCTACCGCCAGTCGGATATTCCGGAGATCTTCGAGCTGGCGTGGATCCTCGCGTGCTTCACGTCGAAGGGCTGGATGAACAAGGCCCACGCCTACAAGGCCCAGGTCGCCGAGAACATCGAGCAGAAGCTCGAGGACGAGGATGCCGGGATCCACATGGGGCTCTACGAGTACCCGGTGCTGATGGCGGCCGACATCCTGCTGTTCGACACCGAGCTGGTCCCCGTCGGCAAGGATCAGGTGCAACACATCGAGATCGCGCGCGACATCGCGCAGCGGTTGAACCACACGTACAACGCGCCGCTGCTCCGCCTGCCCGAGGCGCTGATCGACGATGCGGCCGCGATCGTGCCCGGCATCGATGGCCGCAAGATGAGCAAGAGCTACGGCAACACGATCCCGATGTTTCTGCCGGAGAAGCAGCTGCGCAAGACGGTGATGCGGATCGTGACCGACTCGACGCCGCCCGAAGCGCCGAAGGACCCGGACACCTCCCTGGTGTTCCAGCTGTTCCGCCTGATGGCGGCTCCTGCCGAGACCGCCGCGCTGCGCGAGCGCTATCGCGCAGGCATCGGCTGGGGCGACGCGAAGGGCCAGCTCGCCGACATGCTCGAAGCGACCCTCGCCGCGCCGCGGGCTCGGTACGACGCGCTGATGGCAGATCCGGCGCGGATCGACGCGTTGCTCCTTCGCGGCGCGCAACGGGCTCGCGAGATCGCGGCGCCGGTGATGGAGCGGATCCGGCGGGCGATCGGGATCCGTCGCTGAGGCGCCGCGGCGTGGGGTCGTTTTCGTCGGCGTCGCGGAATCCGGAGGGCGTGCGCGAGCCGGCCGAGCTCCTGGTGCGGTTCTCGCAGCCGCCGGGACGGTAGGACGCACGACGCACGCCCCTGTGTGCGGCCGCGCGCCAGAGGCCATCGGCGAGCTCCGAGCCGCCGGTGTGTCGCTCGCTGGCCGCACCGTTCGAAGACGCATCGGTCTTGCAGACGACTCGATGTATGGCGAACCGCTGCACGCATCTGGACCAGGTCCACGCGGTCGCTCCGCGAACTCCTGAAGGCTGCGAGGAGTGCCTGGCGACCGGCGGTGCGTGGGTCCACCTCCGGTTGTGCTTGACGTGCGGGCACGTGGGGTGCTGTGACGAGTCGCCGAACAAGCACGCGACCGAGCACTTTCACGAGCACCGGCACCCGCTGATCCGGAGCTTCGAGCGGGATGAAGACTGGGGGTGGTGCTACGTGGACGAGCTGTTCATCCAGCCAGCGCCGCAGCCCACGCGCGGCCGGGCCAGAAAGCAGCGTACCGCGTGACCACCACCACCACCCACCCCCAGCGGGCTCGCGCACACGAACCGTGGCCGGAGCTCCCGCTCGCGGCGTGGATGGACACCTACGCGACCGTGCAGCGGTGGACCCAGATCCTCGGTAAGACCCGGCTCGCCCTCTCGCCGCCGGAGAACCACTGGTGGCACGTCGCGCTCTACGTCACCGTTCGGGGCGTCACGACCTCACCGGTGCCGTACGGCGATCGCACGTTCGAGGTCGAGCTCGACTTCATCGATCACCGGCTCCTCGTCCGCACCAACCAGGGCGTGACGCGGAGCTTTCCGCTCGTCTCGATGACGGTGGCGGACTTTTATCGCCAGTACCTCGAGCTGCTGCGCGGTCTCGACATCGCGATCACGATGCGGCCGGTGCCGTGCGAGCTGCCGGACGTGACGCCATTCGCGACGGACCTCGAGCACAGGTCGTATGACGCGGACGCGGTTCATCGGTGCTGGCGAGCCCTCGTGCAGGTGGATCGTGTCATGAAGCGGTACCGGGGCAGGTTCCTCGGCAAGTCGAGCCCGGTGCACCTGTGGTGGGGCGCCTTCGATCTCGCGTGCACGCGGTTCTCCGGCCGTCCCGCGCCGCTCCATCCGGGCGGCATGCCCAACCTCCCCGATCGCGTCGTCCGCGAGGCCTACTCGCACGAGTGCATGAGCGTTGGATGGTGGCCAGGCGGAGGCCTGGCAGCCGCGACCGCGCCGCCCGTGCTCGAGCCGGCGTTCTACGCGTACGCATACCCCGAGCCGCAGGGCTTCTCGATCGCGCCGCTCCGTCCCGCCGCGGCGTTCTACCATCCGACGATGTTCGAGTGGATCTTGCCCTACGAAGCCGTTCGTACGGCGCGTGATCCGGACCGTACGCTGCTCGAGTTCTTGCAGGGCACCTACGAGGCCGCTGCCGAGCGCGGAGGGTGGAATCGCCAGGCGCTCGATCGGCAAGCTGCCGACTGACATGTCGCGTCCCGGTACGCGGTCCCTGTCAGGAGGAGGAGGGGGTATGGTGGGCAAGGGCAGGGGGCGGGTTGGCAGGCGAGCATCGAGCAGCTTCGGCAGCCGCTTCATTCGCGTGCACCGCGACGACATCCTGTCTCTGTGGGAGCGCGCGACCCGCACGATGCCGATCGCACGGACGCTCGATCGCGCGGCGCTCATCAACGACCTTCCCCATCTCCTGGACCGGGTCGCCGAGCTCGGGGACGAGCTCGATCCGGGCGGTGCGCGTCCGCTCTACGAGGAAGCATCGGAGTCCCACGCGATCCGGGGCCTCACCGAGGGCCTCGATCCAGCGCAGCTCGTGATCGAGCTCGGGATCCTGCGCAACAGCATCGCTCGGCTGTGGGACCAGCGCGTCACCGACGGATCGCGCGTGGCGGAGCTTCGCCAGCTCAACCAGGCCATCGACGTCGTGGTCGCGGCCTCGGTCGGCAGTCATACCAAGGCCCGCGATCGGACGCTGCGCGCGCTCGACCGGATCGCGAACGCGACCCTCGAGAGCGAGCACCTCGACGACCTGCTGCAGCGCTTGCTCCAGATCCTGGTCGACGAGACCCCCTCGATCCAGCTCGCCTCGATCCTGGTCCGCGAGCGAGAGATGCTACACACCCGGGCGTCGGTCGGCACCGATGACGACGAAGCACGGTACTTCACCGCTCGGATCGGCGAGGGCTTCGCGGGGACGATCGCCGCGACCCGGCAGCCCGTGGAGCTGCGGTCCGCGGCCACCGACCCGATCGTCCAGCGCCCGTCGCTCGGCAGCACCGGCGTGCGCGCGCTCTATGGCATCCCGCTGATCGAGGACGGCGAGGTCATCGCCGTCGCGCACATGGGCTCGCGCACCGCCGAAGACTTCTCGCTCGAGGACAAGCGCCTGTTCAGGACGATGGCCAACCGAGCGACCGCGGCGATCTTCCAGCAGGTCCTGCGAGAGTCCGCGGAACAGACGACCGCCACGCTTCGCGAGCGCGAGCGCGAGCACCAGTTGCTCGCAGACAACATCCCTCAGCTCAGCTGGATGGCGGATGAGACGGGCTCGATCTACTGGTTCAACAAGCGCTGGGGGGACTACACCGGTGGCGCCTCCGCGGATATCCGGCTCGCCAGCGAGCGCCTGGTGCGCCCGGACTATCTGGCGCAGGTCCGCGCATCGCTGGCACACGCGATCGCGTCGGGCGAGCCGTGGCAAGACACGGTTCCGCTCCGCGCGCGCAACGGCCACTACCGGTGGTTCGTGACGCGCGCGATCCCCGTGCCCAAGCAGCACGGCGCGATCCACTGGTTCGGCACCGGCACCGATGTCACGGACCAGCGGTTCCTCGATCACGCGACCAGGCTCCTCAACTCGTCGTTGGACTATCACCTGACCCTCGAGCAGATCGCCCGGCTCGCCGTGCCCGACCTCGCCGATTGGTGCGTCGTCGATCTGGTCGAGCGGGCAGGCGGCGTCCGGCGGGTGACGATCGCGCACGTGGATCCAGCGAGGGTAGCGTCCTCGCGCGAGTGGGCGCGCAAGTTCCCACCCGACTGGACCGCGCCGACCGGCGTCGCGAACGTGATCCGGACCGGGCTGCCAGAGTTCGCCACCGTGGTCACCGACGAGCACCTCGTCCGCGTGGCCAACGACCAGCAGCACCTCGACGCCCTGAGGCAGCTCGGCATCGGCTCGTACATCATCACGCCGTTACCGGCACGCGGGCGGACCCTCGGCGCGATCACGTTGCTGGTGACCGAGTCCAGGCGCCACTACGGGGTCACCGAGGTCGAGCTGGCCAACGAGCTCGGGCGTCGCGCGGGGATCGCGGTCGACAACGCGCGGCTCTACGAGGAATCGCAGCGGGCGCTGCGGGACCGCGAGGACGCCCTGCGATCGCGCGAGGAGGTGCTCGCGATCGTGTCTCACGATCTCCGCAATCCGCTGGGCGCGATCGGGCTCTCGGCCGCGAGCTTGCTCGCGAGTCCGCCCGACGCGCCGTGCGCGCGCAAGCCGCTCGAGGTGATCCAGCGCTCCGCCGATCGCATGGAGCACATGATCAACGATCTGCTCGACATGGCGACGATCCAGGCGAAGGGGCTCGCGCTGAACCTGACGTGGGAGGACCCCGGGCCCTTGATCCACGGGATCATGGAGGCTCACGAGGCGATGGCGCGGGACCGGGACATCAAGCTCGTGGTCGCGTTCGACCTGCCGCCGCTCCAGCTGAAGTTCGATCGAGATCGCATCGAGCAGGTGTTCGCGAACCTGATCGGCAACGCGCTCAAGTACGGCGGGCCGGGGGCTCTCGTCACGGTTTCGGCGCGGATGGTCGACGGTCAGCCACAGTTCAGCATCGCCGACACCGGCCGGGGGATCCCGCCCGAGGAGCTGCCGCATCTGTTCGAGCAGTACTGGGCCGCCAAGCGCCGGGATATCAAGCAAGGCACCGGGCTCGGCCTCTACATCTGCAAGGGGATCGTCGATGCCCACGGCGGCAAGCTCTGGGTCGAGAGCGAGCTCGGCCGCGGCACCTCCTTCTTCTTCACGCTGCCGACCGCGGCGTGATCCGTTGCTCACCGTCAAGCTGCGAGACCCCGGTCGCTCCCGGCGCACAGGCTTCGCGGCTCACGGGCGCGAGGGCGCACGCCGCTCGCGCGTCCGGGACGGCGGGCGGCATCGGTGCGCGTATCCCGACGCGGTTCAGGCCGCGCTGGTGATCGGCCCTCGCGATGCAAGTCTCTGAGTGAGGAGGTCCCGATGACGATAGTCGCGAGAGCTGCGGTAGTGATGATGTTCGGTCTGCTTGGTTGTGCGACCGCGCCCAAGAGTCGCGCGGACCAGCAGGCGCTCGAGCAGCGCGCCGATGCGACGCTGCAGGAGATGATGTCGCGCAATCCGTCGCTGGGCGAGGTGCTCGCGACCACGGCGGGTTACGCGGTGTTCCCCGAGGTCGGCAAGGGCGGCGTGATCGTCGGTGGTGCGTTTGGTCGCGGCGTGCTGTACGACCACGGTCGCAAGACCGGGTTCGTCAAGCTCGAGCAGGCGTCCCTCGGCGCGCAGCTCGGCGGTCAGACGTTCGCGGAGTTGCTCGTGTTGCGCGATCCGGTCGACGTCCAGAACATCCGGGCGGGCCGCTACACGGTCGGTGCAGATGCATCGGTGGTGGTGCTCACGGCTGGGGCAGGGGCGTCCGCGCAGGCCGCCCGCGGCACGACGGTGTTCGTGCTGCCGCGCGGCGGACTGATGGTCGACGTCTCGATCGCCGGACAGCGGGTCATGTACGAACCGGCGGGCTAGCGCGGGTGCGACGACGCACACGCGCGGCTGCGATCGCTCGTAGACGACGCAGGTGTGAGGCTGGTTCGTGCGCATGGATCGCGCGCCCGCGACGCACGTGCACGCTCCATCACGCGAGGCGTGACGCAGTGCCACGCCGCACGGACCCCAATCCTGCGTCACCGTGCTGAGCGCTACTCGCACGGTGCTTGCACATCGAGCGGCGATGCCGTCCCGGATGCTTGCCCGCCTGAACCGCGAGACCCACCCACACCACGCCATCGCTGATTCTGACCGGCTGCAGTTGTTGTCGACCGCCACGCCCGAGACCTATGCGCGCTGCCTGGGCCGGATCTGGGGCTTCGAGGCACCGGTCGAGGCGGCGCTGGCGCGAACCCACGGGCTCGGTGACCTCATCGACCTGCGCGGCCGCACTCACATCCGCCGTCTGCGCGCGGATCTCGCGGCGCTCGGCGTCACGAGCCCATCGGCGCTGCCGTGCTCCCGCACCGTGCCGGTCCTCCAGATCCCCGACGCGCTCGGCTGGATCTATGTCATCGAGCACAACGCGCAGCTCCACGGCGAGCTTCGCCGGTATCTCGAGAAGCGGCTCCCCCGCCAGCTCGCGACCGCAGGCACGTATCTCTCGGCGGAAGATCGCCCGATCGGGGCGCGCCTGAGTGAGCTCGGCACGGCGTTCGACGAGGTGGCGCGCGACCCCGAGCACGCGGCGCGCATCGTCTCCGCCGCCGGGCTGGCGTTCGCGCGTCAGCGCCAGTGGTTTGCTCAGGCTACGTCGCCAGCACCTGATGTCGAAGCCGCAGCGCGTTGGTGATCACCAAGACCGGAGAGGTTCGTCGCCGCACCGGGCGGTGATCGCGGGGCCGCGCGGGCGGGCGGTCCGTCTCAGCAACCGCCGCCGTGTCGACGCCGTCCACCTGTCATCGCCGTTTCGAACGCACGCGCGTTCGGTTCGCGCGGGGCCGCTTCGTGGCGGTCGCCTTCGCCGTCGCGATCCGCCACGCGGCCGTGAGCGCGGCTCGAACATCGCGCTTCCGCGCAACGCGCAGCTCGATCAGGATGGCGGGGAATCCCTGAAAGTGCGGGATCGTGAAGAACCCCGGTGGCGCGATCTCGAGTAACGCTTCCTTGGCGTCGAGGTTCTCGACGATGACGGCGAGGATGTCGCCGGTCGGTGGCCTCTCGTCGCCGAACCGCGTCAGATCGGTCTTGCTGAACGGTCGCTGCCACGCGAAGCCGGATTCGCCGACCATCCAGGTTCGTTTGCCCCACTTCGTGCCGACGACGACATCGGGAAGCGCCGACACGAACGCGGTGACCTCATCGAGCGTCATCATCGAGCCCGATCGTCTCACGGGACGCGGGATGCAAGCTCGACTTCTCGGTGCCGATGCGTCGTGACCTCGTCGCTCAGTGCACCACGGTCGCCGTGTAGATCTGCTCGCGGTGCTGGGCGTTGTCGCGGTACGTGCCGAAGTACAGCTCGCAGCCGTCCGCGCTGATGTCCTCGTCGTCATCCTCGGCGCTCGGCGCGTTGACGCCGGGCACGACGACCGCCGGCTCGAACGGTTGACCGGGTGCGGCGCGGACAGCGTAGTACATGTCGAGCTGGGTCTCATCGGACGACATGCTGTAGCCAAACACCATGACCTGTGCATCGGGTGACATGGTCGGGTCGGTGTGGATGAACCCCGCTGGCAATCCGGTGACTCCGGTCGTGGCGGCGAACGTCGCGGTCGCGGTCGCCGCCGAGCTCGCGGCGGACTCGACGATCGTCGACGGCATCCCCATCGCGTACCGTGAGAGATACAGGTTCGTGCCGCCGAAATCCGCGCCGTATTCATCGGCATTGGTGTTGAGCTGCTCGATGCCCGTGGTCGAGAGCGCGCCGAACGGGTCGGAGACCGACGCGCGCGTGGCGCGCCACAAGTTGTAGCCACCCCCACCGCCGCCGGGCCGATCGGACGCCACGATCGCGGTCAGTCCGTCGGCGCTGAACGTCACCCGGTCGTCGTTGCTCGACGAGTTCAGCGCCGACACTGGTGATGGCGAGCTCCACGGTCCGCCGACCGCCGTGCGGGTGATCGCGAAGATGTCGTAGCTCGTCGGATTGGGCGCGCCGAAATACAGCGTCAACATGTCCGGCGACATCGACGGCTCGGACACCACGGGAAACCCGAGCGCGAGCGGCACGGGCGGCGAGAAGGTCACGGTACCGTCGAACCACGTGGGCCAGCACGTGACGGTCGCGCCGCCGTCGGTCGTGGTCGCGTCGCCGTCGGTCGCGCCGTCGTCGGTCGCGGTCGCGCCATCGTCGGGCCTCGACGTATCGCCGGACGTCGGCGCGAAGCCGACGCGACCACACGCACTCGCGAGCGACACGATCACGACGGCTGCGAGAGCCGCGGTTCGTCCGGACAGGCGTGCGCTCACGACGATCCCGAGAGTACCGCAGCGGTAGCCAGACCGGGGAACCCACCGAGCCGGAGCTACCCCGCCGCCGCTCGGCTGCCTTCGCTACTTGGGTGCGTCGGCGCTGCCTGCGGTGTCGCTTCCGCCCGCGGGCGCGCCGCCCGAGCCCGCCGAGCCGCTCGCAGGTGCTGCCCCCGTGCCCGAACCACCGCTATCGCTTCCGCTCGCGGGTGCTCCACCCGCGCTACCCGAACCACTGGCAGCCGCGCTGCCCGTGTCCGTGGCGGCTGGCGGGGGCGACAGCTCCATCGCCGCCTTGTTCATCTTGCCGCTCTGCTCGGGCGTCAGCTTGCCGTAGCAGCCTTGCGCCTCGGCCACGGTCTTGGCGTCCGTCATGCACTTGATGGCTTCATCGGACCACTTGTCTTCCGTGCAGCGCTGCACGCCGAGGTCCCGCATCTTCCCCAGCGTCTTCTCGTCGGCGCCCATCTTCGCCATCTCGGCCTTCGAGACCTCGAGGCTGTTGGCGATCGCCTTGCCGCAGTCGCCGCCCTTCTTCTTGCAACCAAAGGCAGTGAGCGAGAGGCCCAAGACCAACGCGATCGAGATGTTCTTCATGGTTAGACTCCTTATTTCTTCTCAGGCTGCTTCGTCAACTGTTTCTGGTCATCGGCTGCCTCGGGCCGCGTCGGCGTCGTGGCGGCCCGACGCATACCGAGCGCGCAGCCAATCCGTGGTAGCGGAACTGCATGCGGGTGGCATTCTCCGGGGCGCACCGAACGGGAAAGACGACGCTCATCGAGGCGATCTCCGGCCTGTTGCCCGGATACGACGTCGTGGAAGAGCCGTACCGCCTGCTCGAAGACGAGGGATATGAGTTCTCCGATCCTCCGTTCGTGGAGGACTTCGAGCGGCAGCTCCGGAAGTCGATCGAGACCATCGCAGCCGCGCCCGCAGACGCGCTCATCGACCGGTGCCCGCTCGACTTCGTTGCCTACCTGCGGGCGGTCGACGACGATTTCGACATCGAGCCCTGGCTCGACGACATCCGAGGCAGCATCGAGTTGCTCGACCTCATCGTCGTGGTCGCGATCGAGACCCCGGACCGGGTCCCGCTCCCGGCGCACGAGGACCGGCGGCTGCGACTGCGCGTCGATCAGCAGCTGCGGCCGCTGGCGCTCGACGATCCTCACGGCTTCGAGGCGGTGACCGTCGAGGTCTCCGGCGTGCTCGAGGAGCGGATCCGCCAGGTGATGCGCGCGATGAAGGCCGCATAGCCGCGACGAGCACGCGCCGCGAGCAGTGGCACGGGCACGAGCCACGGCGGACGCTGATCACGACCCCTGTGAGCTTGGTTCGCCCGCCGCGTTCGTCGATATGCTGGTCGCACCCGCGTCGCGTGCGCCCGCGCTCGCCGGAGCCTCGAACGGCTCGAAGCAGTCGTAGTTGCGCTGCGACACGATCTTGCCGTCGCGCCAGGTCAAGAACATCCCCAGGTGGGCGGTCATCACGTCGCCGGCGGCGAGCGCGCCGAGCGGCACGTTCAGCGTCGCCGTCCACGTCACCTCGACGGCCACCTCGTCGCCCTGCTCGATGATGCTCGCGATCGCGTAGCGCTCGTCGCGCACGGCCTTGATGCCAGCGTCACGGCCCGCCGCCATCGCGGTCAGATCGCGCGTCGCGCCGGCCTTGACGAGCTGGTTCGGGAACTCGCGCTGGACGACATCGGGTGCGTAGTAGTGGAGGTTGGAGCCGTCGCGCGTCTCGAACGAGCGCAGGAACGCCTTGGTGCGGGCGAGGTTGGACATGTCAAAGTATACAACCATGGTTGTTCATATGGCCAACCCGGGTTGTGTATGATCGGGAGATGGAGCTCGCGGACCTGGATCTCGGCTACCTCGCCCAGTTCGTCGGCATGCGCGTCAACGAGCTCGTCCTCGACAGGGCGGCCGCCGATGGCCACGGCGACCTGCGGAGCGCGCACGGCTACGTGTTCCAGCACCTGATCGACGGCCCTCGCACGATCGGCGATCTCGCGCGTCGACTCGGCGTCAGCCAGCAGGCCGCCTCGAAGTCGGTCAACGAGCTGCTGCGGCTGCGCTACCTGAAGGCGACCGTGAAGGCCGACGACAAGCGCGCGCGCTCCATCGAGCTGTCGCCGCGAGGGCGCGACGCGATCGCACACACCCGGCGATTTCGCGCCCGCCTCGAGCGCAAGCTCGTCACGAAGCACGGCGCGTCGATCGACCAGGCAAGGGCTCTCCTCGTCGAGGTCCTCGCCGATCTCGGCGGGTCCGAGGCCGTCCGGACGCGGAGGATCCGCGAACCACGCTAGGTCATCCGGCTCCGCGGGTCCCCTCAGTACCGCGCGAGATCCACGGGCGCTCGCTTGATCGGCAAGCGCGGCGGTGGTGTCACGGACGGGGACACGGGAGTGCGGGCGCGCGGGCGGCCGGCCGCGGTGTCCGCCGCCAGCGCGCCGAGATGATAGACGCGGAAGCACGTCGCGTGATGGGTATCTGCGAGGTCGACGCCATAGGGCGGGACGCTCCCGGTGGCCAGTACGGCCTTGCAGGCGTCACTCATGTTGCGTGGGAGAAACACCTCGAGGAAGAACGTTGCGAGCCCGGTCGGATCGAGGCCCGCCGCGCGAAGCACCGGGACGGTGACGTCATCGGCGTCCTCCTCGCTCGAGAAGTACCGCAGCGCCGACCACGGCCGACCGAGCTGGGTCTGGAACGCCGCCTCGGTCGAGCGCATCATCGCTCGACGATCCTCCCCGAGCAGCGAGATCGCATCGATCACATGCTTGCCGGAGATCAGGGCGCGATCGGCAGGTGTGAGCTGGGCTTCGATCTGTTCGGGGGACACGCCGGCGATCGAGGCCAGCACCTCGGCGAAGCTCATCGTGTAGTTGGGCAGGCATTCATCGCGCAGTGCGGCCAAGGCGGCGGTCACCCGCGGTCCCATCGAGGCATCCAGGTGTGGAGCGCCGCTCACGAGATCGGTCGCCGCGGCCACGTCGGTGACGATCTGGACGAGCAGCGCGCGGCTGCGTGCGCAGGCTGCGGGATTGGCCTGGACACCGTTCGTGATGACCGTCCGGAGCACCTGCGTCAGCCCACTTTCTCCCAGCGGTAGTCCGCGGAGCTCGGAGTTCGTGAACGATCCGATCTCCCTGGCGCCGGAGAGCCACAGGGTCGCGGCCTCGCGCACGCGCGGATCATCGATCTGTCGGCGGCCGATCGGCTCCTCGGTCTCGGATGCGAGGTAGTACCTCGAGAACTGCGCCTCCACCTCGGCGATCACGTGGAGGCCGACCGCGTGCTGCAGCTCGTGCATCATCAGGCCGAGGTTCGCGTCGTCCGTGGTCTCGATTCCGAGCGTGCCGGTGTGCACCATCACCGCGAAGCTGGCGCGCTTCTGATCGAGGTCCTCGGGCATCACGAATGCGTTCACCGACGGGTCCTCCACGAACACCAGCGCCGGACGAGCCTCACCGAGGAGTCCTACGGGACGGCTGCTTCGCATCGCCTCCCACCCGCGATCGAGCAACGCGCGAACCCTCGGGAACCGGGGGTCCGAAGGCGCGAGCACCGCGCGCGGCGCTCGACCTTCGCGCACCGCGTTCTTGGCCTCGAAGTCCGTGAACCACGCGGCGCCCGCGGCGTCGTCCGTGAAGGTACGGAAGCAGTCGATGTCCGGAACCGCGCAGTCGATCGAGGGGTCGCAGACCCCGTCGTTGTAGCGGGGGTCGGTGCATGACGGTTCGACCCCATCGCACTTGCCGTCGGTGCACGAGGCATCGTCGCCGTTGTCTGCCGCGAGGGTGCAGCCCGAGAGCAGCGAAGACAACAGAACGAGCGCGATCGCGAGGGGGAGAGACCGCGAGGTCATGGTGGGGGCCTTTCGACGTCCGGCAGGAGACCGGCCAAGGGACGCTCGATGTCGGTTGGGGTGGCCAGTCGAGCCGCCATCGGCGGCAGGTGTTCGTCGGTTCGGGTCCATGCCGAGTAAGAACGGCATGTGCGCGCGAGTCGCAGGATTTGTTCAGGGCACCGTACGATCGGGCGCAAGTCCGCTCAGGGACAGGTCGATTCGGCTCTGGACCCACTGGAGGATCTCCTCGGCCTCGAATGGATCTGCGCCGAGCTGGCGCATCAGATCGCGCCGCACGGAGCGCGCCACGGTCTCCCGAGCGCGCTCGATCCAGCGGGCGGCGGTGGCTCGATGCACCCCTTGCACCGCGGCGATCTGATCGATCGAGAGCGCGTCGAGCACGTGCATCCTCAGTAGATTGCGGACGCGCGGGGGCAGCGCGGCGAGCGCGGCGCGAAATGCGGCGCGAAACGCTTCGCGGTAGCGCTCCTTGTCGTTCGGCGCCGGGGACGCGCCTCCATCGCGATCGGCGAGCGCGATCAGATCGTCATCGCCCGGTGCCGGCTCGCGCGCGGCGAGCTGGCGGATCCGCACCGCCTCGCGCAGCGCGCTGACCAGCACCCAGCTGCGCAGGTGGCCGCGGCCCTCGTATCGAGCAATCGCCGGGCCATCGCCATCACCGACGAACATCCGTACGCGCAAGGTCTGCTGGACGTCGGCGAGGTCATCGCTGGTGAGGCCGCGGCGCCGCAGCTGCGCGGCGATCATCGGCACGAGCTCGCGCTCGTAGCGGCTGAGCGCGGCGGCGTCACCGGCCGCGAGCGCACGCGCCCACGCGAGATCATCGTGGTGGAGATCGCGCTCGCTCTGATCCATCCTGGCCGCCCGAGTATGTCATGCCCGACCCCTGATCGCGTTCTCGACTACCTCGCGCGGCGGCTCGACACGGCCGCCCGAGACGCGATCGATGCGCACGTCGACGCGTGCCCGTCGTGTCGCGTGTTGCTCGGTGAGCTCGCGCAGCCCGGCGTCGACGAGATCGTGGCGATCGGCCGGGAATCCGATCCGGACGTTGTCGGCCGCTATCGCGTGGAGGCGCGCATCGGGGACGGTGGGATGGGCACCGTGTACGCCGCGTACGATCCGCAGCTCGAGCGTCGTGTCGCGCTCAAGCTCGTGCATCCCGAGCTCGCGGCGAGCGGAGGTCTCGAGCGTCTGTTGCGTGAGGGTCGAGCGCTCGCGAAGCTGTCGCATCCGAACGTCGTCGGGATTCACGACGCCGGCGCCGATGGCGATCAGGTCTACATCGCGATGGAGCTCATCGAAGGCGAGACGCTCGCCGCGTGGCTTCGTTCGACGCGCCGCACCTGGCGCGAGATTCTCGACAAGTTCGTCGCCGTGGGACGCGGGCTCGCCGCCGCGCATCGTTCGGGGATCGTGCACCGTGACGTCAAGCCCGAGAACGTGCTGCTCGATCGCGATGGCGTCGCGAAGGTCGCTGATTTCGGACTCGCTGGTCATTCGGAGCGGCGCGCGATGGCGACCACGGCCCCCGATCCGACGAGCCGGCTGACGCATCCGGGCGCGGTGATGGGCACGCCGGCGTACATGTCGCCGGAGCAGCGTCGCGGCGACGAAGTCGGGCCACTGACCGACCAGTACAGCTTGTGCGCCGTGATGTGGAGCGCGCTGTTCGACGAGTCGCCGCACCGGCGGATCCCGCGATGGCTCCGCCGTGCGCTCGCGCGCGGGATGGCGCCGGATCCACGGGCGCGGTTTGCTTCGATCGAAGCGCTCGTCGCCACGCTCGACCCCGCGGCCCGTGCACGCCGCGCGCGACGATGGACGGTCGGTGGGGTCGCGGCGGTGGTGGTGCTCGGTGCCGGCGTCCTGGTGTGGACCACCCGCCGCGAGGATGCGACAGGCGCAGCCTGCGCAGCCGCGGCCGGCGACCGCGCGAACCTGTGGAGCGGCTCCGATCGTAGGGCGATCGCCGCCACGATCCACGCGACGAAGGTGCCCTACGCCGACGACACGTGGAAGCTCGTCGATGTCGCGGCCACGGAGTACGTCCAGTCGATCGCGAAGGCCGAGGCGACGCTGTGCGATCAGCGACCGCAGAGCCCGGATGCGCGTACGATCCTCGAGCTCGGGCTCGCGTGCCTCGGCGAGCGGCGCGCCGAGCTCGCGGCGCTGACCGGACAGTTACGCGACACGACCGCCGGCGAGGTGCGCTATGCCGTCTCGCACGTTCATGATCTGGCCTCGGTCGAGGAGTGCACCAACACGGCCTCGCTCTCGGCGGAGCGAGCCGCGAGCGCGACGCCCGAGCTGACCGCGGCGCGAGGGGAGGTATCGCAGGCGATCCGGGCGGCGACGAGCGCTCGGTCGTCCGGAAAGTTCAAGGAGGCCGTTGCGCATGCGCGGCGCGCGGTCGAGCGTGCGCGTCCGATCGGCGGGGCGATCCTCACGAAGGCGCTGATCAAGCTGGGCGACTGTGTCTCGCTGGTCGAGGGATCTCCCGCGGGCGAAGCCGCGAACCGCGAGGCGATCACCGTGGCCGAGGCGGCGCACGCCGACGATCTGCGCGCGGTCGCGATGGCAAACCTCATGGAGGCGCTCGCCCGCGAGCCAGGGCGGGAACGTGAAGCCCTCGCGTTCCAACCGCTGGTCGAGGCTGCGGTCATGCGGAGCGGCAAGCAGACCGCGTTGATGCCGACCGTGCAGCTCGCGGTCGGGATCGCGGATCTACGGCTCGGTCAGACACAGCTCGCAGTCGAGCGCCTCCAGGCGGCCCTCGCCAGCGCGCGCGCGGTGTTGCCGCGAGGCGATCCGAGGATGCCCGAGTACGTCTATCCGGTCGGCGTCGCGCTCGGTGCGCTGCGCAAGGACGCCGAGGCGCTCGAGTATTTCGACGAGGCGTATCGCGTCGCGATCGCGGTGTGGGGCGAAGGTCATCCGAACACCGCGCGGTTCATGATCAACCTCGCGACCAAGCACGCGGCGCTCGGCGACTGCGACAAGGCGCTCGGCGAGCTCGCGCACGCCCGGTCGATCCTCACGGGCGCGCTGCCGCTGGACTCGCCGGAGCACCTTCAGATCGGCCAGGCGATGGGCGCCTGTTACTACGTCAAGCACGCCTACGACGACGCACTTCGCGAATACACCGCGCGTCAGCAGGCGTTGCTCGCCGCCGGTCGCGCGAACAGCGCCGAGATGGCGGGCTCGTGGGTCGACGTCGGCGACGTACAGCTCGATCGCACGAACTACGACGCCGCGGCGGCGAGCTATCGCAGATCGATCGCCGGGTATGAAGAGCTGCTCGGCAACACCGACGCGCGGCTGGGCCTTCCGCTCGCGCGGCTCGGAGAGGCCGAGCTCGCCGCCGGGCATCTCGCGCGTGCGGTCGAACCGCTCGAGCGCGCGATCGCGATCTACACCGCCGCTGAGGCTCCGCCGGTGACCGCCGCGGACGTGGCGTTCCCGCTCGCTCGCGCGCTGTGGTCACGCCCCGCGGATCGAAAGCGCGCCCGGTCGCTCGCGGAGTCAGCGCGCGACGCGTACCTCGCCGGCGGTCCGGCGTTCGTGCGGCGTAAGGATGCCGTCGTCGCGTGGCTTCGCGGCCACGCGAAGTAGTCGGGACGCCCTTCGCAGCGTTGACCTTCTCACCACCAGGCGCGAAGCTCGAGGTCGGCGCACCGCAGTGCGCGTGGTCGCGCTGTCAGGGCTACTGCGCGGCGCAGTCGTACTGGAGGACGCTGACTTGCTCCCACGGGTGGCGGCCGGGGAGCTGCGGCGAGGTCCGGGTGTCCAGGTTGAACTCGAACTGCGTCTCGACCATCTTGGCCTGCGCGATCTCGTCGACCATCGTGTAGCTGCCGCGCAGCGGGCGACTCTCGAGATCGATCGTCGCGGCCCCGTTCGCACACAGGGTCAGCGTCTGGTAGCAGGCGTCGAGGCTGGAGGCGAGGCAGGCCGCTTCGGAGTCATACCGGTCGAGCAACCGGCGATACGCGGTGTCCGAACCGAGCGAGCTCTCCGTGCAGCCGAGGCCGAGAGCCGCGAGGGCGACGAGGACAGCGGGGATGGCGCGCATGGACCCACATGGAGCAAGGGATGGGCCCATCGGATCTGCGTGGAATTGTTGCGATCGCGGTCGCTGCATTCGGGGGGGTAGGCACCGATCGGGGAGCCCTTCCCCCACATGCGGCATGCGCACGCGCCCACCCGTCGCAACGCGGAGGCTGGGCATCCGTCACGGCACGAACGTCGCGCGGTACACATCGAAGTCGGCACCGGATCGGTCCGACGACAGGTAGACCTCACAGCCGTCTGCCGTCACGAACGGCTTCCAGCTGTTGCCCGCGCTGTTCACCACGGTGAGCTCCTGCGCGGGCGGGAACGGCTGCGCAGGATCGTTCCGTGTCGCGTACCAGATCCGGTGCGTGCCCATGGTCGCGATGTGGTACAGCAGGACGAGGCCGTCCTCGGTGAGCGACGCTCCGTCGATGTCGTCGCCGCCGCCATAGACCAGCATGGTCAGTCCGGTGAACGGTTCGTCCGGTGATGCGCGCGAGGCGGTGCAGATGCCGAATTCGCCCTCACATGTGCCGCCGAAGGCGATCATCGAGTCGCCGCGGAACAGGTGCGGGTCCCACTCGTCGCGAGGCGTGTCGAGAGTGAGGACCGGCTCCACCGTGTCGAATGGAAGCTCGACCGACGTGCGCCGACCACGCCAGATGTCGCTGCCGCCGGGGCCACCTGGTCGTGTCGAGTGCCAGTAGAACTCGAGACCATCCGACGACATCGTGACGTGCCCGCCTCCCCCGGTGTTCGAGATCTCGGACGCGGGCTCGAGCGCGCCGAACGGCAGATCGGGCGCGGTGCGCACGGCTCTCGAGATGGTCTCGCGATACTCGGGGGCCGGCGGCGCCGACCTCGAGACATACGCGGTCAGGCGATCGGGTGCGATGAACACGCCGATGTCGTCCTCGGGCGTGGACAGCTCGGCGACGCGTTCGGGCGTGCCGAGCCGCGGGCCACTCGACCAGTCGCAGCGCCGCGCGCTCCCCCCGGCGGCGTCGCCGAGCGGCGCGAAGTCGATGCGCCCGCAGGCTCCGACCACCGTCGCGACGACGGCCACCGCGCACGTCGCTCCCGCACGACCATGACCACGCATCGGCGCGGTCCCGTACAGCTCCATCCTACCAGCCTACGCCCACGGTCACGCCCGGGGCAAACTCGTCGGGCGCATCCTGACCTTCTGCTCCAACCCCAACCCCGATGTCGCCGAGCAGCAGAGGCGAGTCGCGCATATCCGAAGGAGACTGGTAGGTCGACGGGCTGTAGCCTGCCAGTCGCAAGTCTGCGTTCACGAACCCTTTCTCGCACCAAGGACCGTCCGCGCGGTGAAGCGCGCGGGACTCCTGGGATCGAGATTTCTGTGCTCGCGTGCCGGCGAATTTCTGTAGATTCGCCCACCCAAACCGGCCCCCTCCCTCCATTGGTGGTCATGAAGCACCTCCTCGTCCTCTCCCTCGGCCTCGTCACCGCCGCCACGTCTGCGAACGCCGCTCCGTTCGCCCTCGACTACAACGCCAGCGACACCTCGTGCATCGATGCCTCGAGGTTCTCCGACCAGGTCTCGGCCAAGCTCGGCTTCGTGCCGTGGGACTCCGCGGCGTCCGCGAAGATCCGCGTGCGCGTCGAGCGCGACGGCGGCCAGTTCACCGGCACGTTCCGCAACATCGACGGCAGCGCGAAGGTCATCGACGGCAAGACCTGCGCGGACGTCACCGATAGTCTCGTGCTCACCGTCGCGACCGCGGTAGACGCGACCCCGGCGAAGGCGCCGGCGAACACCGCGCCGGCCGCCAGTGCGGTCGCCGACGGGACGATCCCAGTGACGTTCAAGTCGGTCGAGGGCTACCGGCTGAGCGTCGCGGCGCAGAAGGCGAGCGGCTATGGCGTCGCGAGCAACGGCGCCCGCGTCGCGGCGGCGTACTTCGACAACCTATGCACGAGCCCGTGCACGGCCGGTGTGCCGCAGGGCCGCAACTACCTGATGTTCTCCGATCCGGACCACGACTCGTACGGCGGCGACACGTTCCTGATCGATCACCCGACGACGCTCACGCTCGCGCACAAGAGCCGGCACGGGACGCGCGTGTGGATGGTCGCCGGCGGCGCCGTCGCCGCGGGCCTCGGCACGCTGTGGATGACCCAGATGGACTGCTCGAGCGGGGGTGGCTCGTGCCTCGGTCCGGTCCTCGGCGGCAGCTCGATCGCCACGCTCGGCCTGACGTCGATGCTGCTGAGCCTGTTCGTCCACGACACGTTCACGGTGACGCAGAGCCCGTAGTGCAGGCCGCCGTCGATCGAGCCGCGCTCGAACAGGCCGCCGAGGCGGCGTGTCGCGCCGGGCTGCGCGAGGGGCTGCGCGAGCCGGATGCGCGGGACGTGGCGCAGGAGGCGCTCGTGCGCGCGCTCAGCTCGGCGCGTCCGCCCGACGGCGTCCCGCTCACCGCGTGGGTCTACGGCATCGCGAGGAACCTCGGGCGCGATCACGCGAAGTCGGCGCGGTCGCGCGAGGTGCTGGTCGACGCGACGCCCGAAGCCAACCGCGACGACGATCTCGCGACCGTGCTCGCGGTGCGGCGGGCGCTGCACGAGCTACCCGAGCCGCTGCGCGACGTCGTGACGCTCCACGAGATCGAGGACCACAGCTTGCGCGAGACCGCGGCGGCGCTCGCGATCCCGTTCGACACCGCGAAGGATCGGCTGCGCCGCGCACGCGAGCAGCTGCGCGAGCAGCTTGCCGATGGCGATGTCGCGCGCGAACGCTCGCACAGCCGGCGGCGTGCGGCGGCATCGGGGGCGGCGATCGTCGCGGCGGCTTGGGCCGCGCTCGGCGAGCGGACGGCCGCGGCGAGCAGCGTCACGACGCGCGCGACCGGCTGGAGCGTTGTGCGCACGTCGCTCGCCGCGCTCGCGGGCGGCGCGCTAGTCGTCGGTGGCTTCGCGGCAGGTCGGTACTCCGCACCGTCGCCCGCGCCGGCGACGATCGTCGCGGCACCGATGCCAGCGGCGGTCGCGACGCCCGCGCCGGAGCCGGTGACCGTCGATCCGCCGGCTCCCGAACCGCCTCCTGCGCACACGGCCGTGGCGGCACCGCGGCGCGCGCCCGCGGTGGCGAGTCCGGATGCAGGGATCGTCGGCGGTGAGCACGACGCCGAGCGACTCGTGCTCGATCGCGCTCGTGCCGCGCTGCAGCGCGGGTTGCCCGACGAGGCACTCGTCGCGCTGATGTCGCACGCGCGGCAGTTCCCCGACGGCGCGCTCGCCGAGGAGCGTGACGTGCTCCTCATCGAGGCGTACCTGCGCGCGAACAACCCCGACCTCGCGCGCAAGCGGATCGAGCGCTACCGCGCCGACCATCCGGCCGGTGCGCTTCACGCGCGTGTCGACGCGCTCGCGGCCCAGGTGACTCCGTGATCGGTAAGCCACCAGTACGTCCGCCGTCATGTCCAATTGGGCCGGCTCGTCATCAGGGGGGCCGCAGTCGTTGCAGCGAATCTTGACCCCTCGTCATTCGAGTCCAATCACCCCGCGCTCGTGATATCGAGCGCCCCATGAACGTTGAGCAGCCGACGTATCGCATGAACGGATTCGGGCTCACGCGGCTTGTCCTGGGCGAGGACCATCTGCTCGCTGGCCAGCCTCGGAATGGCTACCGCGAGCGCAAGATCCCCTGGTGATGATCGAGGGGTTCTGCATAGAACCGATGAATCCGAGACATCGGCTCGCAGACTTCAATGGCGACTTCGTGCTGGCCTTCCGCGACGGCGAGAAACGACGTGTCTATCGGCTCGCAGTTGATGTCGACGATGCCAACTTCCGAGGGGTCGTAGCCGCCCTCGGCGCTCGGCGAAGCGATGTCGACTTCGCGCATCTTCCACCCGCCGAGGCGCTTGCACGCATGCAGGTAGCCTCATCGCAAAAGGCCGGTCTGTGGATCGCAGCGGCGGTTGTAGGAGGGATGGGCCTGATCGTACTCGTGATGTGGATGATGTGGCTTTCGCGGTAGCGGACCCGAGTTCATCGACCGCGACGTCAGGCTACTCAGAGCTGGCAGGGATTCGTCGCGCCCTTGCATCCCATGATGACGGTGTGTCGCTGATGAGCATCATCGGTGATGACCAGACTGCTCATGTTGCATGCCGACGGACGTTGAGGATTCTCGGCGCATAGCATCACTGCCTCGGCCTTGTCGCCGCTGTTGGATCGGCAGCTGACACGCCCGATTTCGAGCTGGAGGAAGGTCGGATCTTGTTGCTGCGCGATCCGATAGGAACAGGTCCATCCCTGGAGCCCCGTCGCGAGCGCCCCACTCGTCCCATCCGGGGACAGGGTCTCGGACTTCCCCGATGAGTCGCCGAGGTCAAACTTCCACTGAAAGTGGAGCGCCCCGTTGGCGTCTCGGGCACGAACCGCCTCGCCCGGCGGTCGCGCCTGCGGCGAGGTGGGTATCAGATCGCGAGAGGCTACGGCTCCACCGCCAACACTCGGGCGGGCTGGCGTGGGCGCGCCGATGGGCAGCTCGACCACGTCAGGCCCCCAATCGTCAGTCGACTTGCTCTTGCAGCTCAGGTCGAGTGAGTGCAGCTGTCCGGTGGCGTCGGAGATTCGCAGCGTACTCGTGCCTCGATCGGAGGGCTTCGTATCGGTCTCTTGGCACAGGACCATCGTCTGCATCTGGGCGCCCGTGCTCGCGAGCGCGCAGGTGACGTACCCGGACTCGTCTCTCAATGTGGTGGCTCTGGGGTCATGCTCGATCAAGTATTCGCACCGCCAGCGATCAAATCCGATCGGGACCTCGCCGCTCGGCTGCAAGGTCGGTACCTGCCTGGCGTGATACGCAGGGTCCGTGACGCGCAGCTTCCAATCGAACTGCCGAGCATCCTTGACCGGCGCTGCAACCGCGCTGCCAGCAACGGCGCTACCCGCCGGAGCAGCGGTGATCGGATCTCGCTGTTCCACGGCATGGCGTGAACAGCTCCCCGCCAAGAACACAATCAGCACCGCGATTCGTCGGCTCTCCATGCCGAGCCTCATACACCAGGAATGGGAGCCCAGGTAGAAATGGAGAAGCCGCCATAGCCCATCGAATGCGTGACCTCGGCCCCCGCCCTCGGCCACGCGGCTGAAGGAACGCACAACGATCCAACCGGAGGAGTCGACTCCTCTTTGCCCTGGTCGATCCCGCGGAGGTGGATTCGTCAGGGTTCGGCGTCGGTGCCGCCGTTGATGCCAACTTCGCGCAGATCGGGCGGAGCAGTCAACGACCCGATGTTGGGTCGCGGATTCCCTCTCAAAGAGCGTGCTCCGGTACTACGACGCATCGCCTCGCATGGGAATCCGAACGCGATGCGCTAACACTGCTTGCGTTGCTCTGCGATCTCGAGAATACGTGACCAGAAACGTTGCGAGCGTTTGTGGTCGGAACGGCTCACGGCGTGCGGAGCACGCCGAAGATCTGCCTGCCCGTCCCCCAGTTCGCGGCTTGCTCGGCGACAAGCCGCTTCACCCGTTCGACCTCGCGGGGGTAGATCTCGTACACGAGCCAGTCGTTCTGGACGTGGAAGCGCCCCGGTAACTCACGCGACAGTCGCTTCGAGTAGACGACCCGACTCCCGTTCTCCATGACTCTCACCGCATTGGGCTTGACGCTCGCGCTATAGGCCTTGGTCCTGTCGAACGGCTGGATTTGCCACACGCGTTCTCGGATCACCGATGGATACGAGCTCAGCGGGCGGAGCGGTGCTGCCTGCTTTGTCTTGTTGATCGGCCGGACTCCAGGGGAGCTGCGCGCGGCGCCCTGCGCGCGCGGTTGGCTGTCACGGGCGAGCTGCGACACTCGCACGCAGTAGACGAACTGAGATGTGGCCAGCAGCAGCTCGTCCCCCAACTCCGCGACCCGTTGGATCCGACCGCGGAAATTGCAGGTGACCACCGCGAATGTCTGTCCGTCGTCGTGAGAGATCAGCAGGTCGTCTCCGCCGGCGACGACCACCCCCGTCGATAGTTGCGCCCCGCAGTTCAACCACCTGCCGGCAGTATCGGGCACCTTTCGCCAGCTCGTACCGTTGTCTGTCGAGCGAAGCATGCCCGATTCCGAGGTCACGACGAGAACGGCGCCGGTCCGGGTGACGACTACGTCCGAGATGTCCCTGACTCGGCCTGGCAGTTCGATCGACCTCGACCGTCTGTCGTGACCGAGCAAGCAGAGGTCCTCTCTCGTGAACGCGAACCTGCCAACTGGGCCGGTTCCGCCAATCCCGATCAGATCCTCGCCCATCACCTTCTTCGCCCGCGACTGTCCCGAGACGGTGTAGTGCACGAGACGCTCGCCCTGTATCGTCCACACACCACCGTCGGCCGCGGCAGCCAGGTCGCCGAAGTAGCCAATCGCGATCGTCTTGAAGCGTCGACCTCCGTCCGACGACACTGCGAGTACATCTCCCGAGCCCGTCTCGGGCTCCGAGACCATGTACAGCCGGGTTCCCGCCGCCGCCAGGGCTTTCACCCCATCGATGCCTGGCATCCGGACGGGCACGCGGCCAGGACGCAGTGCAACCAGACCCGTCCGGCCTGGCGCGAAGTAGGCGCCCCGGTCACCCGCGGCGATCTGCGCTTCCAAGTCTGCCATCCAGACTCCATTTCCGGTCGAATTGCGGCCGTGGTTACCGAGGTAGAGCTCGGTGAACGCGACCTTGCGGCGGCGGCCCGTGGCGGCGCGTGGCTTCGGCCGGCGCTCGCAGTAGCGATGAACCGTGGCGTAGAACTCGTCGAAGCTCGAGCTGATCCGTTCGGCACCGTCGAGATCGTCGTCGAGTAGTACCGCGATGACCTGGTCGGGCGTCGGTCGGCTCGACGTGTAGCCGCGCTTCGCCATGATCGGTTGCGCTCGGCGCCAGAACTCGGGCGCGACTCGACCGCCCCCAACGAGCTTCGCGAGGTTCTCGAAGTCATGGTAGTAGGAGTCGTGGTTGAAGAGCAGGATCTGACCCGCGTACTTCCCACTGACAACTTGCAGGATCGGGTCGTCCTCGTACGTCCGAGCCACGATGTACCCGTACGGCAACAGGCGTTTGTCCCAGAAATAGAGGTCGTTGCTCGAGTGCGCGAGTTGCTTCGCGAATGACTTTGCGCCGAGCACGACGGCGACCTCCTCGACCCACTCTGCGCGGCGCGCGCGTCCCGAGGGTGCTGGAAGCTCGTCGACACGCGCATTTTCCGGCTCGATGTCGCCTTCCTGCCGCGCGATGAATTTCTGGAAGTCGGTCCTGACCTTGAGCGTTCCCGTCGTGTCACGCCGTCGCGGCATCCGGGCAGCGTACCAAGGTACGGAGCTCGCGGGCAGCGACCGGATGGACCGGATGGGGACGCTTTACACTAACTCAACCTGAACGCGAGGGGCCGCATCGCGGTCGCTCCGACGCCCCCACAACGCCTCGTCAGTTCGGCTCGCTACTGGTTGAGTTAGTGTAAAGCGTCCCTAGAGTTCGAGTTCGGCTCGCCACTGGTTGAGTTAGTGTAAAGCGTCCCTAGGGCTCCGCCCTCACGATCGTGCCGACGCCGCGATCCGTGAACAGCTCGGCGATCACGTTGTGCGGCGTGCGGCCATCGAGGAGGTGCACGGCCTGGACGCCGCCGGCGAGTGCGTCGAGGATCGACTGCGCCTTGATGGCCATGCCATCGCGCACGACGCCGCCGGCGATCTTCGCGCGCAGCGTGGTCGGTGTCAGATCGGTCACGAGCTCGCCGGCCTCGAGGACGCCGGGCAGGTCGGACAGGTAGATCAGCTTGTCGACTTTCATCGCCTTGGCGATCCCGGCGGCGACGGTGTCGCCATGGAGGTTGTAGCTCTCGGCGTTGGGACCGAGGCCCACCGGGCTGATCACCGGGATGTAGCTCTGAGCGAGCAGCGACTCGAGAAACTTCATGTTGACCTCGATGAGCTCGCCGACGTGGCCGAGATCGCGGCCATCGGCTCGCACCATCTTGACCGCGCGTAGCAGCGCGGCGTCGCTGCCGGATAGGCCGATCGCGTGAGCGCCACGGCGATTGAGCATCGCGACCAGATCCGCGTTGAGGCCATCGAGCACGCTCTCGACGACCTCGAGATCCCGCGCCGAGGTGACGCGCATGCCGTCGAGGAACTCGGTCTTGCCGCCGCGTTGCTCGAGCGCGTGCGTGATCGCCGGACCGCCTCCGTGCACGACGATCGGCGCGAGACCGACCGAGTGCAGCAGCATCACGTCGTCGCAGAACGCGCGCATCTGGCCTTCGTGCTGCATCGCCGCGCCGCCGATCTTGATCACGCATCGCTTGCCGCGAAACCGCGCGATGTAGCCGAGCGCCTCGACCAGGATCGAGCGCTTGAACGACGGCGTGTAGTTACCGAGCCGATCATCCTTGGCCACGCCGCCATCGGCGGTCTCGACGATCAGCGAGGTGTAGTCGGCGTTGAGCTTGACGTAGTCATAGGAGAGATCGCAGCCGTATGCCTTCGCGGCGTGGTCGCCCGCGCGCAGCTCGACCTCGATCACGACCTCGGGCTCGCGCAGCCGCGCCTTGATCGCGAGACGATCGAACGGGATCGGGGCGCGGTCGTACACCGCGGTCCCCTGGATCACGACGCGCGACTGATGGGGATCGATCGCGAGCCGCTGCGCGCCCGCGCGCGCGCCGACCGTGGCGAGGATGCGGCCCCAGTTGGGATCCGCGCCGAAGATCGCGGCCTTGACCAGCGGCGAGCCGCAGATGCTCTTGGCCAGATCGCGCGCGATCGACGGCGACGGTGTGCCCGCGACCCGGACCTCGAGGCGCTTCGTCGCGCCTTCGCCATCCGCCGCGATGTCGCGCGCGAGCTCGTCGAGAAGATCGGAGACCGCCGCCGCGAACGTGCGATAGGCGGCGCCTTCGGCGCTCGTGATCTTGGGGTTCTCGGCGCGTCCGTTCGCGAGCACGAACACGCTATCGTTCGTGCTCATGTCTCCGTCGATCGTCAGCTGATCGAAGGTCTGCGCGGTGGCCGCCTCGAGGGCAGCGTCGAGGATCTTCGCGGCGATCGCGCAATCGGTGACCACCACCGCGATCACGGTGGCGAGCTGCGGGGCGATCATCCCGGAGCCCTTGCAGATCCCCGCGAGCGTGACCGTCACGCCATCGAGCACGATCGTGCGCGAGGCGAGCTTCTTGGTCGTGTCGGTGGTCATGATCGCCTCGGCCGCACGATCCGGGTCCGGGCCGAGCTGCGCCACGCACGCCGGCATCCCGCGCAGGATCTTGTCCGCGGGCATCGGCATGCCGATCACGCCGGTCGAGGCGCTGGTGACCTGCGCACGCGCGACACCGAGCTCGCGCGCGGCGGCCGTGAGGATCGCCTCGACCGCCTCGTGCCCCGCCGCACCGGTGAGCGCGTTCGCGCAGCCGCTGTTGACGACGATCGCCCGCATGTTCTCCGCCGGCAGCCGGCCTTCCGCCTCGGTGACCGGGGCCGCCTTCGCGGCGTTGATCGTGAACGCGCCCGCGCACGCCGCGGGAGTGTCGGACACGAACAACGCGAGGTCCGGCCGCACCGGCTTGATGCCACACGCCACGCCGGCGTACCGAAATCCGATCGGGAGCTTCATACGTGCCTCGACAACATCATCAATCCCGCGGTCCGTGGCAAGCCAAGCATCAAGTTCATGTTCTCGACCGCTTGCCCCGCCGCGCCCTTGAGCAAATTGTCGAGCGCGGCGGTGATCACCGCGACGTCGCCCTGCGCCGCCACGCCCACGAGACACTGGTTGGTGCCGACCACCCGCCGCAGCGACACCGCCTCGGGCGTGGGTGCCACGGTCACGGTCGGGTCATCTGCATAGTCTGCCCGGAGCCGCGCGGTCAGCGCCTCCGAGGTCATCGGCGTGCGCAGCCGCACGGTGATCGTGGCGAAGATACCGCGCGCTACCGGCAACAGGTGCGTCGTCAGGATGAGCCGCGGCGCCGCCCCCACGCGCGCGAGCGCCGCCTCGATCTCGGGCACGTGCTGGTGGCGCAGCACCTTGTACGCGCGGACGTCGCCATAGAGCTCGCCGAGGCTCATCGCCTCGTCCGAAGACCGCCCCGCGCCCGTGACCCCCGAGCCCGCGGCCACGATCACATCGCGCTCGATCAGCCCGTGTCGCACCAGCGGCGCGACCGCCGTGATCACGCAGGTCGCATAGCACCCCGGATTCGCGAGCAAGGTCGAACCCGCGATCTCGGCCCCGAACAGCGAGGTCAGCCCATAGACCGCCTCCGGCGCCGCGCGATGCGCGTGCGACAGATCGACGACCTTGACACCACGGGCCCGGAGCGCGCCCGCGAGCTTCACCGCCGGCTCGGGCGGGACCGCGAGCAAGGCGATGTCGGCCGCGGTCTGCAGCGCGTCCTCGGTGCGCACGAAGGTGAGCCCGGTCCGCGTGCCGGTCATCGCGTCGACCGCGGTTCCCGCCTGCGTATCGCTCGCCGCGCACGCGATCCGTATGCCGGGATGAACCGCGAGGAGCTTGATGAGCTCGAGCCCTGAATAGCCGGCGGCTCCGAACACCGCGGTCGCATGCAGCATACGCAGAGTTATGCGCATCACCCACCCGATCTACAAGCGTGGACATGCACCGATGCGCGGGCTCGACGAACATCCCGCCACCGCCACCGCCACCGACCCGCTCGCGAAGCGCGACGCCAAGCGCCTCGTCCATCCGCGCCGCGTGAGCCGCCGCCTCACGAACGATTGCGCTGCTTCATCCCGCGATCCATCTCGCGCTTGTCATCGGCGAGGCGCTTGGCGTCGCGCTTGTCGTGCTGCTTCTTGTGCGTCACGAGCCCGAGCTCGACCTTGACCTTGCTGCCCTTGAAGTAGACCGCGAGCGGGATCAGCGTGAAGCCCTTGATCAAGGTCTTGGTGCCGAGCTTGTCGATCTCGTGCTTGTGCATGAGCAGCTTGCGCACGCGCGCGACCTCGTGGCCCCAGCGATTCGCCTGCGAGTACTCGGTGATCTGGATCCCATGGAGGTAGGCCTGCCCCTTGCGGATCTCGACCCAGCCATCGGCCATCGTGACCCGCGCCGCGCGCAGGCTCTTCACCTCCGACCCGACGAGGACAATCCCGGCCTCCATGCGCTCGTGGATCGTGAAGTCGTGGCTCGCCTTGCGGTTCTGCGCGACGACCTTGAGGATAGCTTCGCCCGTCTTCGCCATCTACCACTCGCCGACGTTCGGCATCGTCGTCCACGGTTCGCGCGGCGGCCGCGCCTCGCCCCGCTGCAACAGCTCGACGCTGATCAGATCCGGCGACCGCACGAACGCCATCCGACCGTCCCTCGGCGGCCGGCTGATCGTATAGCCGAGGTCCACCATGCGCTGACACGCGGCGTAGATGTCGTCGACCTCGTACGCGACGTGGCCGAAGTTGCGCCCGCCGGTGTACGCCTCCGCCTGATCCCAGTTGTGCGTGAGCTCGAGCTGCGGCGAGTCACCCTCGGAGCGCTCGCCGAGGAACACCAGCGTGTATCGACCTTGCTCGCTGTCCCGCCTCCGGATCTCGCGCAAGCCGAGCCCGTCGCAGAAGAATCGCAGCGCGGCAGGCAAGTCTCTCACTCGGACCATCGTATGCAGGTAGCGCATGGTGCTCAGTTAGCAGATTTCGGTATCCTTGGCCCCATGAGCGAGCCCAATGTCCTCGAGAACCTCCGCCTCGGTCGCGATCGAACGACGCGCATCAAGCGGCTCGCCGTGGATGGCGTCGAGCCTTGCCGTCGCCATGCGTGACGATACGCCGAGCCGTACGGCCCAGTGGGTCGCAGCGGCGCGCGGCATGGGTGCGCTGCTCCCCGATGGCATCCGGATCGCGGACGACCCGTATGGTGCCGCGTTCACCTCGACCACCTTCGCCAAGGTGCTCGGCGACGCACGATCGCGCCCGCTCGCCATGCTCCCCGGACTTCGCACGTGGATCGTGTACATGCAGGTCCGGACGCGTGTGCTCGATGATGCGATCCGTGACTTCATCGCGGCGGGTGGTCGGCAGGTCGTGCTGCTAGGCGCCGGGTATGACTGTCGCGCGCTGCGGATGCCGGAGCTCGCCGAGGCCCAGGTCTTCGAGGTCGATCACCCGGCGACCCAGCGCCACAAGCGCGAGGTGCTCGAGCGGATCGGCGCCACCTCGCCCGCGCGCTACGTGACGTGGGACTTCGAAGGCCGCCCGATGGACGAGCTCACCGAGTCGCTCACCGGCGCCGGACACGATCCCGCCCAGCCCACGATCACCCTCTGGGAGGGCGTCACGATGTACCTGACCGAGGGCGCGATCGATGCCTCGCTGCGCGCGATCGCGGAGTGGAGCGCCTCAGGCTCGCAGCTCGCGATGACGTACTTCGCGCGGTCCCGGCTCGCGCGCCCGTCGCTCGCCACCCGCGCGGTGCAGGCCGTGGCCCGCCACCTCGGCGAACCCTGGACCTGGGGCTGGACCCCGGAGCAGCTCCCCGCCTATCTCGAGGAGCGCGGCCTTCAGCTCGCGCGCGACGTCGCGACCTCGGAGGCCGCCCGCGAGCTGCTGCCCTCGGAATACGCCGCATACCTCACGAGCGCCGACAGCCGCGTCGCGATCGCGATCGTCTCCGAGTCGATCGCCATCGCGACCCGCTGACCCGTCCGCGAGCTTGCCGTGATGACCCGAGACCCGAACCGCGCGATGACGCCGCCGAACGCAACATGAGCTCGCGCGCGATCGTCATCGGCGGCGGCATCTTCGGCGTGACCTGCGCGCTCGAGCTGCGCGCGCGGTCACGCTCCTCGATCCCGGCCCGCTGCCGCATCCGCTCGCCGAGTCGACCGACATCAGCAAAGTCGTGCGGCTCGACTACGGCACTGACGAGGACTACACGGCGCTCGGCGAGCAAGCGCTCGCGGGCTGGCGCAGCTGGAATGCGCGCTGGCCACGGCCGCTGTTCCACGAGACCGGGGTGACGTTCCTGTCGCGCGCGCCGTTGCAGCCCGGAGGCTTCGAGCACGATAGCTACGAGCTGCTCGTGCGGCGCGGCCATCCGCTGATCCGGCTCGACGCGACCGCGATCGCCGGGCGGTTCCCCGCCTATCGCGCGGGCGTCCACGTCGACGGCTACTTCAACCCCGTCGGCGGATGGGCCGAGTCAGGCGCGGTCGTGGCCCAGCTCGTCGTGGAGGCCCAGTCAGCCGGCGTGACGGTCCACGGCGATCGCGCGGTCGATCGCATCATCCCGGACGGCGTGATCGCGGCGGGCGAGCACCTCGAGGCCGAGCGCGTGATCGTGTGCGCCGGCGCGTGGGTACCGCGGCTCGTCCCGGAGCTCGCGAGCTCACTGCGCGCGACCGGTCAGCCCGTGTTCCACCTGCGCCCCGACGATCCGACGCGGTTCGCGGCCGCGCAGTTCCCCGTCTTCGGCGCCGACATCTCGCGCACCGGCTTCTACGGCTTCCCCGTCACGCGCGACGGGCTGGTCAAGATCGCGAATCACGGCACCGGCATCGCGATCACCTCCGATGCCGAGCGTCACGTACATCCCGCGCAGGAGGCTCAGCTGCGGGCATTCCTGCGCGAGGCGTTCCCGCTCCTCGCCGAGGCGCCGATCGTCGCGCGCCGGCTGTGCGTCTACGGCGACACGCTCGACGGCCACTTCTGGATCGCGCGACATCCCGAGCGGCCGAACCTCGTCGTCGCGACCGGCGGCTCCGGTCACGCGTTCAAGTTCGCCCCCGCGCTCGGCCCGCTGATCGCGGACATTGCGCTCGGCGTGCCGCATCCGCTCGCCCACAAGTTCCGCTGGCGGCCCGAGCTGGCGATCGGCTCCCGAGGAGACGCAGCCCGCGCGCCCGACGACACGACCTCCTGATCGAACGCGAACGACCCAGGCCCGATCAGGGCCGATCTGCGCCAGGCCGCCGGCGCACGCTCCGCGGCCAGCGATCGATCCGGTTCACCGAGGATGGCTTGACCCACCGCCGATCGGCGCCCATAGTGCATCCGTTCTTTGACATGGGGGCGTACCGGTTTCGACGAGGATGATGACGTTCGAATTGCGCGTCGTGGCGCCCCAGGCCACGTAAAAAGGGGCAAACCATGCAACTGCGAACGATAACGCTGTTGCTCTCGCTGCCTGATAAAACCAGGTAACGACGGTGTCCGTAGCTTCCGTCTGTAGCCACGAACCACCGACACAATCAGGCTGGGTCTCCCGACTCGTCAGCGTAGGGAGATCGAGACAAAGCTGACTATCGCGTTCGCAGATCGGCCGCTGTCGGCGAGCGCGAGAGACGAAATAGCGTGCCTACACGCGTAGACGCTCGATCTGAAGCATTCTCGGACGCGGGTTCGACTCCCGCCGCCTCCACGATTTTTCCGCTCGTAATCCCGGCGAGTTGAGGAACCTGATCGAGGCGAATGATGTTTTCGCCACGGCCAGCCTCGTCAGGAGTGCACAGCGAGAACGACCACCGCATCTTTGATCGAGTGGATGTCATCGAGGTCTGCTCGGACGGTCGGGCTGCGATGAAACGATACGGCGAGCTTCGCCGCGAGCATCGGCAACGCGAGTTCTGCTTCGTCCACACGAGCAAGGCCGAGCTCGAGTTCGAAGAGCGCTCATGGTTCGGCATCCGAGGTCTCCGTGCAAATGACCTTCCGGCATGACCTCGCGTTCGTCACAGCGACGTTGACCTACGCACTAGGGACGCTTTACACGAACTCAACCAGTGGCGAGCCGAACTCCTCGCAACCCCATGAGATCACGGAACTCGTGGAGGGACGCTTTACACTGACTCCACCGACGAGGCGTTGTGGGGACGTCAGAGCGACCGCGATGCGGCCCCTCGCGTTCAGGTTGAGTTAGTGTAAAGCGTCCCCATCCAACATCGCGAGAAGATTCACCGCGATGCGATTTGCTCGGTTGAGCAAGTGGAAAGCGTCCCTACTCGCGGTGATACGGGTCGCCTCGCAGGATCTTGAAGCCGCGATAGATCTGCTCGAGGACGAGCAGTCGCACGAGCCGGTGCGCGATCGTGAGCTGGCCGAACGAGATCAGCTTCTTCGCTCGTCTCCGCAACACGTCGCTGTGGCCATCGGCGCCGCCGATCGCGAACACGACCGGGGCTCCGCCTCCGTGCTGCGCTTCGGCGCCGAGGATGTCGTTCGCGAACGCGATGCTCGACATCGATGTGCCTCTCTCGTCGAATGGGTAGAGGTGCGCGTTCGCGGGCAGCGCGGCGAGCAGCGCCGCTTCGTCCTTCGCCTCGTGCACGGTGAGCGTGCAAAACGGGCGCAGGCGCTTGCGGTACTCCTGCTCGGCCTCGCCGAAGTACGTCTCCTTGAGTCGGCCGACGACGGCGAGCGTGATCTTCACGCGGCTCCGTCGAGCGCGCGTTGCATCGCGGCGCGGTCCCGCTCGCTGAACATGCAGAACACGATGCGATCGAGCGGAGCGGTCGCCACGGCTGCGACTGCGATCTGGCACGCGGCATCGATTGGAAACCGGTAGGCGCCGGTCGAGATCGAGGGGAACGCGATCGAGGTCAGCTGGTTCTCGGCCGCGAGCGCGAGGGAATGGTGGTAGCAGGAGGCGAGCTGCTCGGCTTCGCGGTGGTCGCCGCCGTCCCATGCCGGTCCGACGGTGTGGATGATCCAGCGTGCAGCGAGCCCGAATCCGGGGGTGATCCGCGCCTGGCCGGTCGGGCACGGCGCGAGGGGTCGCAAGGCTTCGCGCAGCTGTGGCCCGGCCGCCCGATGGATCGCACCATCGACGCCGCCACCGCCGGCGAGCGCGGAGTTCGCGGCGTTGACGATCGCGTCGACGTCGAGCGTCGTGATGTCGCCGATGATGATCTCGATCACGACACGGCGTCGTACGCGTCGTCGGCCGGGACGCGCGCGTCCGCGGGGACATCGATCGGGATCCGCGGCGCGTCATTCCACAGGCCTTCGAGGTCGTAGTGCTCCCGCGCCGAGTGCAGGAACACGTGGACCACGAAGTCGCCGTAATCGAGCAGCGCCCACTGGCCGGTGCGCGCACCTTCGGCGCCGATCGGGCGGAGGCCGTCCATCTTGAGGCCCGCGCTGACGCCGTCGGCGATCGCATCGACCTGTCGGTCCGAGCGCCCCGAGATCACGAGCTGGTAGTTGCAGAACGAGCACAGCTCGCGCACGTCGAGCAGCACCGGCTCGAGCGCCTTCTTGTCGAGGGCCAGCGCGAGCGCGTGCATCGCCCCATCGAGCCCCTCGGTGGTGACGGGTGGCTTGTGCGGTGGTTCCGCGGAGACGCCGCGGGCCTTCCCCTTGGTCGCCGGGGCCGGCCCACTCACCTTCTTCGGTCCGCTCTTCTTCTTCTGGGTCATGCCGTGCTCGTCTCTCCCTGATCCGCTAGGTGCGGACCTGTCCCGTGCCACGAACCACGAACTTGGTTGTGGTGAGGCCTTCGGCGCCCATCGGGCCGTAGGCGTGAAGTCGCGTCGTCGAGATCCCGATCTCGGCACCGAGGCCGAGCTCGCCGCCATCGGCGAACCGGGTCGACGCGTTGACCATCACCGTCGACGAGTCGACCTCGCGCAGGAACCGCTCGCCGAGCGCTGCGTCGGTCGTCAGGATCGATTCGGTGTGGTGCGAGCCGTACTGCTCGATGTGCGCGATCGCGGCATCGAGGCCATCGACCACGCGCACCGCGAGGATCAGATCGAGGTACTCCGCGTACCAGTCATCTTCGGTCGCGGCGCGGACCGATGGGCCTCCGATCGAGCGCGTGGTCTCGTCCCCGCGAAGCTCGACCGTGGACGACAGCGCGGCCACGAGGCGCGGCACGAGCTCCGCGGCGATCGCCCGATCGACGAGCACGGTCTCGACGGCATTGCACACGCCCGGGCGCTGGACCTTGGCGTTCTCGATGATCCGCACCGCATCGGCGAGGTCGGCGCTGGAGTGCACGTAGATGTGACACACGCCCTTGTAGTGCTTGATCACCGGGACCCGCGCGTGATCGGCGACGTAGCGGATCAGGCCTTCTCCGCCGCGCGGGATGCAGAGGTCGATCAGATCGTCGAGCTTGACGAGATCCGCGATCGCCTCACGATCCGTGAACGGCACCATCTGGACGGTCTCGGCCGGCAGGTTCGCGGCTCGCAGCCCGGTCTGCACGGCGTGGAGCAGCGCTCGGTTGCTCTCGAGCGCCTCGCGCCCGCCGCGCAGGATGCACGCATTCCCCGCCTTGAGGCACAGCGCCGCGGCATCGGTGGTCACGTTCGGGCGTGCCTCGTAGATCATCGCGATCACGCCGAGCGGGATCCGGACGCGCGAGATCAGGAGACCATTGGGCCGGCGCTCTTCGCGCTCGACGCGACCGACGAGCTCGGGGGCCGCGGCGACCTCGGCGATGGCGCGCGCGAGGCCCGCGACGCGTTTCGGATCGAGGCGGAGGCGATCGAGCAGGGCGGGGGACATCCCGGCGGCCTGCCCGGACGCGACATCCCTGGCGTTCGCCGCGAGGATCTCGGAGGCCTGCGACTCGATCGCAGCGGAGATCGCGGTGAGCGCGGCGATCCGCGCCGGCGAGGTTGCCTTCGCGACGATTCTGGCTGCGGCTCGCGCTGCCTCGGCAACCCCACGGATCACCTGGGCTCGATCGTTTGCGGGAGCAAGCGCGCTGGTCACAGAATCACGAGATCATCTCGGTGGATCGCCTCGTCGATGCTCTTGTACCCCAGCCTGGCCTCGATGCCAGCTGATTGCAAGCCTGAGATCTTGCGCAAGTCATCGGCCGGGTAGGCGACGAGACCTCGTGCGATCTCGACGCCATCCGAGGTCACCACGCTGACGGTATCCCCTAGCTCGAAGTCACCCTGGACTCCCGTGATTCCCGCAGGAAGCAGGCTCTTGCCCCCGTCCTTGAGCGCCCGGACGGCACCCTCATCGACCGTGAGCCGGCCCACCGGTTTTGCGCCATAGGCGATCCAGTGCTTGCGGGAGGACAGCACGGTTCCGCCCGGCGGCGGCGGTACGAACAGCGTCCCGACGTCGACGCCGGCGAGGACGCGGACGAGGACATCGGGATCTCGCCCCGGTGCGACGATCGCGGGGACGCCGGTGCGGGTCACGATCCGCGCGGACCCGACCTTGGAGGCCATGCCCCCCGAGCCGACCCCGCTCGTGCTCCCGCCCGCGACCGGCGCGGCCTCGCGATCGATGTCGCGCACGACGGGCATCCGCACGCCGCTCGCATCGCGCACGCCCTCGACATCGGTGAGGATCACGAGCGCGTCGGCGGAGACCAGGTTGCACACGAGCGCGGCGAGCTGGTCGTTGTCTCCGAACTTGATCTCCTCGGTCGCGACCGTGTCGTTCTCGTTGATGATCGGCACCACGCCGTGATCGAGCAGCGCGCGCAACGTGAGGCGTGCCGACAGGAACCGCCGGCGATCGCCGAGATCCTCGTGCGTGACGAGCACCTGGCCGATCGCGACGTCGTGCACCGCGAACGCGTGCTCCCAGTGCTGCATCAGCCGGCTCTGTCCGACCGCGGCGGCGGCCTGCAGGCTGGGTAGCTCGTGGGGACGGCTCGCGAGGCCGAGCCGGCGCATCCCGAGCGCGATCGCGCCGGAGCTCACGATCACCACCTCGACCTTGCGCCGCCGCAGCTCGGTCACCTGATCGGCGATCACCGCGGGACGGCTCGCGGGGCTCTCCGCGAGCAAGCGGCTCCCGATCTTGACGACGACCCGCCTCGCCCCGATCAGGGCCGAGCGCTCGGGAATCATTTGGGCGTTCTCGCGGCCTGTCGCGCTCGCCATCTTCGATCGAGCGCCTCGATCGCACCGTCGAGGAATGGGTTCACTTCGGACGAGAGCTGGAGCTCGACCGCCGCGACCGTGCGCGATAGAAAGCCGGTCTTGCTCGCGAGCGCGGTCTCGATCGAAGCCTCGAGCTCGTCGACGGCCTCGGCCTCGGTGACCTCGCTGTTCCGGGTCAGCAGCCGGCGCACCGCTCCTCGGGTCGCGAGATCCGCGAGCTCGAGCGGCGCGCGCAGCGTGGCGCGTGCGGCCGACATCGCCCCGCGGCGGAAGGGATGAAACGCGAGCGCTCCGGGGGTCTGGTCGATGGCGCGGCCGATCTCGTCGCGCAGGGCGAGCGCCGTGGGCCCGTCGAGGGCGAGCCCGGTGTGGAGACGGGCGCAGTAGTGATCGAACAGCGTCATCGTCACGAACGTCCGCGCGGCGGAGCGGGCGCGGTTGATCGTGGCGAGCGCGAGCAGCATGCGCCGTGCGGCGCGCCCGGCGAGGCGAAACGCGACGCCGCTCGCGGCCATGTCGGCGATCGAGGGTGGATGCGTGGTGCCGTGGACCAGGTTCTTGATCGCATCGCCATCGATATCGACGCCGTGCGCGCGTGCGATCCGCCGGTAGCCGCCCCCGACGATCGTTCCGATCGCCCAGTCATCGAGGAACGGGACTGGCAGCGCTCCGGCGAGCGCCCCTGCGAGGGCACGCGCGATGATCGTGCGGCGCTGGTTGTCGAGATAATCCCGGCGCGTGACAAGCGACTGCGTGGTCATCCGGCGCTCCCGTGATCGGCCTTCTTCTTGTCGGGCTTGGGCTTGTCGTCAGACTTGTGCTTGTCGCCCTCCGGGGCGGGTGTGGGCGGAAGCGGCTGGGGCGTGGCAGCGGTGCCATCGGGGTTCTTGCGCAGCGGCGGGGCCACGCCCTGGAGCAAGTAGTCGCGATCATCGACCTCGCGGAGCCGCTCGGGTGTCGCGACCACCTCGCTCTCGGCAGGTGCCGCGATCGCGACCGCCTGACCGATCGCCGCGAAGCTGCTCTGCACCGATAGCTTCATGCGGAACCGCCGGCCGTCCCGCTGGAAGCTCACGGTCCCGGTGAGCTGGACCGTGAGCGGTACACCCTTGTCGGCATCGAGGACCACCTCGCCGAGGAGCTCCTCGACGACGCGGTGCTCGCGCCACTTGCGCTGGGCGAGCGGTTCGGCCGCCGGGGCGGCGGGGGAGGGGGCCAGCTTGATCGCGATCTTCTGGCCGGCACGGCCGAGGGCCTGGACGGCGCCCAGATCGGTCAGCTCGGCCGCCGGCGACAACAGCTCCCACGTCGCCGCGATCGCCTCGACGTACGCGTCGCGCAGCGCCACGGGCTCGTCGGCGGTCTCGGCGGCGCGGGCGTGCCAGCGTTGATAGCGCGGCCGCAGGTACAGCTTGCCGCCCACGAAGATCGTCTCGCGGCCATAGTCCGCCGAGTTGGTATAGAGACCGTGATAGGCGCCGCCCTCGCCGATCTCGAGCGTGGCGTGGTCGGTCAGCTCGTTGACCACCTTGCCCGCTTCTTCGACGGTGGTCGTCGTCGCGACCTGCACGGTGTGCGGGCCCAGGGCCTGGAGCGCCGCACGGTGCGGACGCATCAGGGCGCGCCCGAGCTCGCCGCGATCCTTG
>WBZN01000391.1_pt1 | contig 37564 bp, 30 predicted proteins | sample 5204281 | NCBI WGS metagenome assembly WBZN01 (sample SAMN12344347, study PRJNA552823) | activated sludge metagenome | biome: Activated sludge suspended growth; feature: Nitrification reactor; material: Wastewater; isolation source: activated sludge from nitrification reactor of wastewater... | reverse complement strand
TCCATGCCGGGTAACGATAGCATTGAGCGCATCAATCACTTCGGCGTCTCGTTCGGATGCCAATGCTGGCCTTTTGTAGTACGCCGCCGCCCGCGATAGGCCAGCAATCTGACAGGCGCGCATAATCATTACCATATAACCTACAGAAAGTAGGAGGTTTTTGCTTTAATTGTGTTCTGACGGCCATTTTTAGATGGTGTGTAAAATGGCAAGCATTAAGGATAAATTTAATGGGAGAAAACCCCTCCCCCCGTTCTCAATTCGCTTAACCAAAGAAGAGCGGCAAAAATTAGATCAGTTGGCCCAGGGCACTTCTCTGGCCGAATATATACGCTCACGCATATTTGACGGAAACGCTCCGGTTCACAGAACCAAAGGGCGTTTCCCCGTCAAAGACGAACAGGCTCTTTCACAAATTTTGGGAATGTTAGGGCAGTCCAGAATTCCCAATAATATTAATCAGCTGGCGAAAGCCGCCAACACCGGCTCGCTGCCTGTTACGCCCGACACAGAGAAGCTACTCCATGAGGCCTGTTATTCCGTCACCTGGATTCGACGCCAATTGATACAGGCTCTCGGTTTGAAAGCTGACTAAGATGATCTTGAAGGGATCGCAACGGGGTGGTTCGCGGCAACTTGCCGCCCACCTCAACAAAACAGAAGAAAATGAGCATGTGGAGCTGCATGAAATTCGCGGCTTCATAGCGGATGATGTTGATGGTGCTCTTCATGAAGCTTATGCCATGAGCCGAGGGACGCGCTGCACCAAATTCCTGTTCTCAGTGAGCCTCAATCCGCCTGAAGCTGAGAATGTTCCCATCGATAAATTCGAGGATGCGCTAGGTCGTATTGAAAACAAGTTGGGCCTTGAGAACCAACCTCGTGTCGTCGTTTTTCATGAGAAGGAAGGCAGACGCCATGCCCATTGCGTTTGGTCGCGCATTAAGACCGACGAAATGAAGGCCGTCCATTTATCTCACTATAAAAACAAGCTGATGGATGTTTCCAAGCAGCTTTACCTTGAAAACCACTGGGATATGCCCAAGGGGTTTATCGATAAAAATCAGAAAAATCCCCTCAATTACACACGGCAGGAATGGCAGCAAGCCCTGCGCACCAATCAGAACCCCAAAATTATCAAAGCTGCCTTACAAGAAAGCTGGGGCATCTCCGATAGCCGTAAAGCTTTTGAGCACGCCTTGCAAGATAGAGGCTATTACCTGGCAAGGGGAGATAAACGCGGATATGTCGCAGTAGACCTTTATGGCGAAGTCTATTCATTATCACGCCAGATTGGGGTCAAAAAAACTGACCTCACAAAGAAACTGGGCGATGCTCAGCATTTACCTTCAATTGAAGAAGCTAAAAACACGATCTCTGGCCGATTGACTCAACAATTCAAGGGCTACAGCGATGAATTGAATCTCAAGCACAAACAAGAGCTACAGCCGCTTTTTCGTGCAAAGCAGGCGATGACGCAGCAACATCGCAAGGCTCGCCAAGATCAAAAACTTACGCACGAAAACCGCTGGCAGGCTGAAGAACAAGAACGCGCTGCCAGATTGCGAAAAGGATTTCAGGGGCTATGGGACAGATTAACCGGCGCATATCAGAGAACTTGCGCCAAAAATGAGAAAGAAACCCAGAAAGCTGTTCTGCGAGATAAAACCGAAAAAGAGACCCTGATTGCAAAGCAACTCACCGAGCGCAGGAAGCTCCAGACACAATTCAAGGATTTACGCCAAAAACAAATTAAAGAGCGAGCCGATCTTTTTGGCGGCATGAACAAACATTACAAAAATATTGAGCGCCAGGATGAAATCAGGAAGCTTTATGAGCAAGAAAAACTCAGAATACAGCGCACAATTAAAAATAAGGAAACAACCGATTACGATCCTGAAATTTAGACCAGCATTCAGACTTTAAAAAAATTTCGACTGAGTAAGGAGAAAACATTGTGAAAAAGCCAAAATCAAAAAGAAAAAAGTTTATTCCTCTGTTTCTTGTTCCCAAAGTGCGGAAACGTCATGTCCTGCCCATTTTTCAAGAACATGAAATACTCTGGAAGCTGTTTGCTGAAGGCGTACTCAGAAACCGATTTTTTCATGAAGAGATAATGAAGCGAGGGCCAAAATGCCTGGCCTGTGATCGTCACTTCAATGGCGAAAACGCTGCCGTATCTTCCAAAATTGAAAAGCACCATCACTGTTATCTACGACTCTGCATCGGAAAACTTCTACCCCCAGATTCTGATGACATTTACAGGCAAGCCAAAGATAGCGAGTTTCCGCTGGTTCCGGACTGCCGACGCTGCAAAGCAGAAAATCCAGAATACTATCAGGGGTGCATAAAGAAAATTTTCCCAGTCCATGGCAAATGCCATGAAGACATTCACGAGCTGGAAAAGCTGCTCTTCACAAACCTCAAAAAGAAATTACGGGCTGATTTTTTGTCAGCTGTAAATTCACAAGACTCCTGCACAACTTCCCCACGTTAGCCATACAGACAACTAAAATGGCGACAGGTAAAAGGCGAGTAGCGCAGAAGATGCAGATGAGTTTTAGATCACTGGAACTGGCGCAACGCCTGATGCGCCAAAATCGTATCGAAATGCCGTATCGAATATATTTTTAATGCACAAAACGCCATAAATCTTGACACGCATCTTTTTTACCATCTTTCCGCGTCGGAATTTAACGATATTTCACAAAAAATCCCTTGAAAGACTCAATCTTTCAAGACTATAGAAAATCCTGCTTCGAGAAACTTGATTCTTTTCTTGTTTAATGATACGTATCGTAGCACTAATGATTTTTGAAGGGGATTTTCGTCATGGCCGCGCCGGATGTGAACAGCAGTTTTAGCAAAAGCGCAAAAGCAGGCTTGCTCGCACTCGCCATGGTAGCCATGCCCTTCGCCGCCGCTAACGACGCGCAGGCTCAGCAGCCTGTAGAAATCGCCCAATCTGTAAAATTTGCATCCAATCCGGCACGGGGCGACAATATCGTGACTCGGGCTGGGGATTATTCCGCAGGGCGCAACGTTGTGGGCATAGCCATATCTGCTGGCGCTGACATCCCCAAACATGTTTCTCTCCAACAAGTGGGGGAACGAGCTCAGCAAGAACTTAAGAAATTCGGCGTTGATTCCGAATATTTCGTGGAAAAAAATCCAAGACCGGATGCCGGAACATCCATAGCCTATTTTATTAACGGTGATAGCTGGTCTAAGAACCCCATGCACTACAGAGAAGGCATCAATAGCGCAAAATCTGTAGCCACAGATGCTTTATTTACTTTTAGCTACAACATATTAAGAGATAAAAATGTAGCCTCTGCTCCGCAAGCTGCTCTACAAAACTAGCCGAAAGGCTTACCTCCCGGTTTTGAAGAGCTATCGCTAACGGCAAACAGATCACCTATTTCTTGACCTTCTTTAGCATCCTCGCCACGCATTGAGCCTAAAGCAGACGAGGCAAACGTCTTTGCTAAGCCATCTTCTTCAGCATTGCTGGTTGCTTTACGAGCCGTATTAAAATCGCCATTAAACTCTTTCCCTGCCTTAGCATCTGCAATCGCTTCTTTTGCCTGAGACTGCAAAACCTTTTCCTTTTCATCATGCGTCTCCAGCCATTCTTTATATTCAGGAGATGAAAGCTCCGGTGCATGAATTTCGCCACTGTCAACACGACGTTTAATGGCAAGAGCGATCTGATGCTTTCGCTCTTCCTCATCCTCAATCTTGAACAGCCGCTCTGCTTCCTCTTTCTCCAGATAGCGTTTAGCCAGCTCTTCGGCGAAGTTTTTGCCGTATTTCGCTGCCAGCCCATCCTCGATCCCGCGCAGGCGATCCTGAATATCCTGTAGCGTCCTGATAAACCGCAGGTTTTCATCCTGCTTGCGTCGTTCTTCTTTTTCTTTCTCAGCCGTGGCCCGCACGGTGTCGGCCACTGACCCAAGCTGTACGCTGACCTGATTTGCGCCGAGTGTTCCATCTTGCACCGCCGCCGCGAAATTATGCCGCAGAAGATTGCCATCACTATTCGCAAGATCAAAAACGGCGGCATCCGCCTTGATAACGGGCCGCGCCTCGGCATCGGCATCAAGGCCTTTCAGGTTCTCCAAAACGGCGGCCTCCGGCCATTGCGCCTTGAGGCTGCCTTTCTGCGTCAAATCCGTCCCTGTCGTCGTCCCCGGCCCGAAAGCCATGGCCGTTCCCCCTTTATGTGTTCCAGAAACCAGTCTCCCCTTGTGGAGGGGGTGACCGGCCCCTGCTTCAATCCCCTGTTTGGTCAGGTTGAATTATTTTGTTATGCGCTTTTATATTGTTGCCGCGCACCAATCCTGATCCAGTTCGAGTGTAGGAGATTATCGTGAAGAAAAGGTAAATATGTAAATAGTTAAAATTTGAATAAAGTTTTATATAAATTCGAGATATTTCAGCGGCTATGAAATTTATGGTAAGACCAGCAATTCCAATATCTCGAATTCATTCCATCATTGGGTTTCTGGCATTCCGTTTAGGGAATAACTGGTGCTGCGCCCGCCACCGGCATCTTTAATCAGAATGCCGCGTTCCATCAGATCAAGAATATCCCGCAGGGCCGTATCCTGAGAACATTTGGCAATCTTTGCCCATTTTGAGGATGTAAGTTTGCCTTCAAACCCATCCAGCACCTTGTTCAGCATCAGGCGCTGGCGCTCATTGAATGGCACATCCTTATGACTCTGCCAAAACCGGGCTTTGTGGAGTACGCTGCCCAGCGTTTCTTCCGTACTGCTGATTGCACGGTCAAGGCAATTTAAAAACCATTCCAGCCAGGGTGTAATATCGAGACCACCTTTTTGAGTTTTTTCCAGCATATCGTAATAGACTTTTCGTTCCTGCCGGATTTGTGCCGACATGCTGTAAAAGCGCTGCGAGCTTTGTTCTGATCGTGCCAATGCCATATCGGCAATCGCACGTGCGATACGTCCGTTGCCATCCTCAAAAGGATGAAGCGTGACAAACCACAGGTGGGCAATGCCTGCCTTAAGAACGGCATCCGCACCGTCCTTGCCGTTAAACCACTTCAGGAACATATCGGTTTCTTTTTTAAGGCGATTAGCGGCAGGAGCTTCAAAATGTATCCGCTCTTTCCCAAGAGCGCCGGATACCACCTGCATCGGCCCGCTTGAATCATCCCGCCATTGTCCGATGATGATTTTATGCATGCCACTATAACCAGTCGGAAACAAGGCAGCATGCCAGCCAAACAGGCGCTCACTATTTAGCGGTTGCGCGTAATTTTGCGTCGCATCCAGCATCATATCGACAATGCCATCAACGTGACGGTCAGTGGGTGCTAACGCGCCAATATCCAACCCTAGCCTCCGGGCAATAGATGAGCGAACCTGGTCTCGATCCAGAATTTCGCCTTCAATTTCGGAAGATTTCAGCACATCAAGCGTCAGGGTCTGAAGTGTGGCTTCCGCTTGTAAAGGAAATCCCAACGCTTCCATCCTGCCAATCAAACGTCCCTGCCGGTGACGCACAGACGCCAGCAACCCGGATAATTTTTTATGATCCCAGAAGAAATCAGGCCAGTTAGGCAATTCATGGATATAGCGATTCATTCTACGCACCTCATGCGGAGATTATGCGCCATATTCTCCGCATTTTGCAACTGTAATATCCGCATAAGATGCGGTTATTATGATGGCTATTCACCGCATCTGCTTATGTTTCTTGCATGAATCCAGCGATTGCGAGAATATCCTCCAGAGTGGCAGAATTTGAAATCGGCAGGCCATGGATATGGAATTGATCATAATATCTGATGAGCTGCAACAGTATCTTCAGGACTTAAAAAGCTCAAGCGGCGCTGGTGCTTCGGCCATGTTACGTGGCGCAAATGACCGTCCAAAAGGTCTTGATGCCGCGATGGTCAATCGCTGGCTCAATGGTAAGACGAGAACGGCGCGGTCTGATCATTGGAATTATGTGCTCAAGCGCTGGTCGGAGATGCCAAAATGGATCAAGATTACTCCCGAAATCCGAAGGGAGCTTCAACTTGAACATGAATGAACGGGTATCGGCGCAGTCTCCCTTCTCAATATTGCAGGATCACTGAATGGCACAATCAAGCCCAGCGCAATCGACCATTGGTTGGCTGGTGTCCGTGACAAAGCGCCGGAGGAACATGTTCACTTTGTCCTGAACGCTTGGCGTGCGCTTCCCCCGGTGGAATGGATTAGACTTACGCCGCAACACCTTTCTGATTTAGCCGATTTGCGCAATCGCTTGCACCTTAATCCCCGCATATTGATACGACACGCAAGTTATTGCCCCGGCAATCTTAATGAGAACAAAATTTATGACATTCTGGGCGGACGTTATAAACAAATTCGCAAAACTCATTTTGATTTCTTAATGGGCTTGTTATCGGGGTTGGAAGCGCCCCATCAATTCACAAACTGAACGTTCGCTTGAAACTACCAAGGTTTCGTCGGCTTTCTCTAGAAAATTACTCTGTTGAGAAAGGGTTCAAAAACTGTCTGCTCCATAGCAGTTTCTTGTCAACTTCGCTGAGTTCAGCTTCTTCACACACACCATCCCAATGCTGCCTGATTGCAGAAATCATCTTTGAAAAGATGGCGCGTGCCTGCACTTCAGAAAGCAGAAAGTTATGAGCGGTCTCAATGCAGGATTTTAATTGGCTAAGATTATTATTACCAGATATGAGCATAGCCTGTGAAGCTTCGTTACCCGTGCGGCCTTGCGGGCAAATATCATAAGCCGGTGTAAGCGTCAGCTCTTTGCCATTCCAGAATGCAGCATGATTTCGCGCATGATCATCCGTGTTACCACAAAGAATATTAAAGACGAGCCGTGAAAACACTTCCTCAAGCGTCGCTTTCGGATCAGTAAAGCGATGGCGGATAATTTCAGCAAATGTTTCATAGCTTGCGTAACGAGCCATCATGTCATCAAGACCAAGCAGTGTCAGCGCAGAGACCATGGCTTTGCGAGTCCAGCCTTGATCTTTCTGTTTGCGGTCAAAACGCTCTATCAAAAGTACGTCTTTATTGGCAGCCTTGATGAGCTTTACAGGCGCAACATTCAAGCCAGATAGCGCAGCGAGCCGCATAGCAACAAATTCAGCTTTGACAACGCTATACAAGTCAGCACTGGAAGAAAACTTGGCGACGTATTTTTTGCCTTGATCCTGGATCAAGGCTTTTGGACGTGCTCCACCGATGGAACTGCCATGGAAGAGTGCCTGATCCAACTCAGGTGTAAGCGGAACGCCCTTTTCAACCCGTTCAACAGATTCAATGAGCTCTTCCATACTCACATTGTTTGCTGAGCGCAGTATATACTCGGTTGGCGAGCGCTGAAAATCGAGCGCACCGATACGATCAGAGCCAGATTCCAATAAATAGGTCAATTCATCCAGCTCACCTGTATCCGCGCCTGCACCTTTGCGCCCTAATTTTTTGTTGATAATGACGCGTCGTCCCCACGCATCGGGGGCAGCATCCCGAATACAGCCAGGCATGGTCAAGCCTTCGTGTAGGGGCAATACGCCTGCTTTTAAAGGTAATTCCGGCTCGTAAATTGGGATTGCTGTTTTTTTGTCGCGGGCACGCTCAAGGTAGCTCTTACCGTAGTTAAATAAGATATTGCGGTTATCAGCTTCGAGTCTTCCTGCAACGACAGGCTCAGTTTCATCCGGCAGCCATATCCAGACATAAGCTTCTTTGTCATTCCTAGAAATCATCATGCACCGCCTTGGATTTTTTGCGCACGGATTTTGGCAATAACGACAGCTTATCTTCAGTTTGGCGGATATGCCTGGTCAGCGTAGTTTCATCAGCATCAAACAGCTTTACACCGACGATGATCGCCACTTCGAATACGGCCCCGATCTCGCATTTAAGATCGCCTTTTTCGATACGTTGTAGCAACCCTCTAGAAATACCGGCGCGATCCGCAACCTCTTGAGCGGTAAGCTTCCGTTCTTTTCGTGCAACGCGAATCAACTCTCCAAGGAGGAGAGACGCTTCACGGCTATAACGCGAGTAGGTTCGTGTAATTGATTTTGGCATAGCTTTATATTTGGTTCATATATAGATCACAAGGTGCTTTTATGGTCATTCTGTGAACCACCATAATAGGTATTGAGTTCTATGTCAAGAGAGCGTTGATCTTTATATAGATCATAAGATAGTTTAATGACCTATATAAAGACCATTTTTGTACGGAAGATACCAACATTAGATTTCCAGCGAACAATCACCTTCCCCAGAAATATTCAAAGTTATAAAAATTCAGGGTTTGTAATTATTTTTCAGGAAATTGCAGAAAAATAATCATATTTCAGAGTTTGTAAGCGCTTTTCAGGAAATATACCGCACTCTGTGCGGCAAAATTCAGAAAAACTAAGTGCGCAGCACACTCCTTCAAGCTGAACCGACAAATTGTCGGTCTCGTTTGTACCTACCGGCAAAAGCAGGTAGGTGATCGCCGCCGAAATCTGCAAGGTTTCGGCGGCGGCGATTTTTTCGCCTCAAGAAAAAAGCGCTGCCGGTCTCGGCCAGCAGCGCATAATTTGCTTTAGTGGTTCCAGAAAATATGAACTTCTTCATATTCTGTTTCAATGGTGAACACGTCGCCGTTCAATTCCATATCTCGGCCCATTCTTTCATAATCGATATAGTAAGAAAGGTTTTCAGGAATCTGTGTCGTTTCCTCTGTCAATTCCTGGGCATAATCGGCCAGCGATTTATAACAGCCGCAATAATTTTCTTCTGCGGCTTTTCTGGCTTCGTCCAAATCTCCGCCGAAGTTGTTTAATAGTTCACCGCCAAAATCCGGATACTCATCTATAAAGCAGGCGATTTCGTGCGCAGCCTCTATGCCTTCATATTCACCCAAGGCATAACCGGCGAATCCTTCATAGTCATGAATTGCGTATTCCTCCGCGAACCCTTCGGGGCTGCTCGCAAGCATTTTATTAATTTGCTCTTGAATTTCTTCCAATTCGTCACAGGCATCAATCCAAACGCCGTGAAGCTTGCCATTGTTGTATGCGGCCAAATCTGCAACATAAATTCTGATTTCGGTATTCATCGTCTTATCTCCTAAAATTCGGTGTTGAGGTTCTAAGCGAAGCGCTTTGCCTCGCTCAGAACCTCTGCCGACTAGGGCGACTAAGGCGGTGGTGAAAAAGTCCAGAAAAATTGCGGAGGGTCTGCCCCACGCAGTGGATCAGGCGGAAACCGTCATTTTTCTTGACTTTTGAGGGGACAAGACCCCTTCTATTTTTATTGTTAAAGCGCACCATGTGTGGTGCTGACATCCTCTTTCCTCAACAAAAATTAGAATAATCAACCTTTTGTTCTTCTTTATAAGAAGCAGTCTCATATCAATCTTCTGTAAAATTGATTAAAGGTACAAACGATATGCGTATTACATCTGGTGCTTACAAGCATATAATCTCCCTCGTTTTTCTTCCGGCTAGTGCCGTGGCTTAAAACAGAATCGTCCATAAAGAGCTAGAGAAAGCGACAGAAATATATTATGTGTGATTGTTTATTAATGTAATTTACGACACCTCGGTATTAACCAAGACACCGTATATAAGTGGATTAGAAAACATGATATGCCCGCTCACCGCACGCACTGACTTTGGAAACTCAAGAAAGATGTGTGGATGTATGGCCAAATACTGGTGGCGTAGTAGAAAATAAAAGAAGAATTCGGACTATGAACATCATTGATAATATTAACTCTTTGCTTGGTGATGATCTTAAGGCATTCATTCACTCAAACGCAAAGCTAAAGATTGCTGCGTCCTGCTTCTCCATTTATGCGTATGAAGCCCTGAAGTCCGAATTTTCTAAGATTGAATCCTTGGAATTTATTTTTACAGCTCCAACTTTCATCCCGAATGAAGTCACTGACAAAATTCGCAAAGAGCGCAGAGAGTTCTTTATCCCTAAAGCCAGCCGCGAAAGTGCGCTTTATGGATCAGACTTTGAAATTCATCTCAGGAATAAACTAACCCAGAGAGCTATTGCGCGGGAGTGTGCTGCATGGGTTCGTAAAAAGGCCAAATTCAAGTCCAACAAGCTTAAAGCCCAGATGCAGCAGTTTATCTGCATTGAGGGTAAAGAAAATAATGTAGCCTATGCCCCCCTGCATGGCTTTACTGCCGTTGATTTGGGGTATCAGCAAGGTGATGCGGTATCTAATTTTGTTAATCGTCTTGATGACCAAACCCATACTGGCAGGTATTTACAGCTTTTTGAGCAAATCTGGAATGATCCAACAAAGCTGGAAGACGTTACAGAGGCTATCTGTGAACATATTGAATCCGTCTATCAGGAGAATTCACCTGAGCGGATTTATTTCCAAATTCTCTACAATATCTTCAATGAATTTTTGGCAGAGATTGACGAAGATGTTTTGCCCAATGATCGCACAGGCTATCAGGATAGTCTCGTCTGGCAAAAATTGTTCAATTACCAGCGTGATGCTGCCGTAGGTATCATCAACAAGCTGGAAACTTACAATGGTTGCATTCTAGCGGATAGCGTTGGTCTTGGTAAGACCTTCACGGCTTTGGCCGTGGTTAAATACTATGAGCTAAGAAACAAGTCTGTGCTGGTTCTCTGCCCGAAAAAGCTGGCTGATAATTGGCTTAACTATAACAAAAACCTTAAGACCAATATCTTCGCTAAGGATCGTTTTGGCTATGACGTTTTGTGTCATACCGATTTATCCCGCACCTCGGGGGATTCCTATGGCATTGCCCTGAATAGGATCAACTGGGGTAATTACGATCTGGTCGTGATTGATGAATCTCATAACTTCCGTAACAACGAGGCTTTCAAGGAAAAGGAAACTCGTTACCAAAAGCTTATGAACAAGGTCATACGCGAAGGCGTAAAAACCAAGGTTTTGATGCTTTCTGCTACACCCGTCAATAATCGCTTCAGCGATTTAAGAAATCAGTTGGCCTTGGCTTATGAAGGTGACTCTGAGAGCCTGAATAAGAAGCTAAAAACTAAGCGCAGCATTGAAGAAATATTCCGCAGGGCGCAGACAGCGTTTAACAACTGGACAAGACTCCCGCCTGAAGAAAGAACAGCCCGCGCCATTCTTGATAACCTAGATTTTGATTTCTTTGAGCTGCTGGATAGCGTCACAATTGCTCGCTCGCGCAAGCATATTGAAACATTCTACGATACAAAGGATATTGGAAAATTCCCTGAGCGTAGAAAGCCATTATCTTTCCATTGCCCATTGACACACCGGGGCGATGTCATGGGCTTTAACGAGATTTTTGGACAGCTATCGCTGCTGAAATTGGCCGTGTATGCGCCTATCAGCTATATTTTGCCCAGCCGTATTCGTAAGTATGAAGAGATGTACGATACGGAAGTTGAAGGTGGGAGAAGCCGCTTCCGGCAGGTTGACCGTGAACGCAGCTTGCAAGCGCTGATGACAACCAACCTGCTCAAGCGCCTTGAAAGCTCTGTCGAGGCTTTCAGATTGACGCTAGGCGCTTTGCAATCCAATATCACCAATACACTTGAAACGATTGAACGCTTCCAGAAGAACGGCCAAGCGATTCAAGTAACAGATTTCACCGATGGCCTTGAAAACCTTGAAGCTGAAGAAGACGATTTCTCCGATTTTGGTGAATCTGTTGGCGGTAAAGTCCAGATCAGCCTTAGCGATATGGACGTAGATTCATGGAAGAATGACCTCAGCGGAGACTTGACGCTGATTGAAGCGCTCATGGCTTCAATGGTCAAGATAACGCCGGAAGATGATGCCAAGTTGCAGCACTTGCGCGGCCATGTCTTCGGCAAGATTGATAACCAGATAAACCCCGGCAACAAGAAAATCCTGATTTTCACGGCCTATGCCGATACCGCGAATTACCTATATGAGAACCTTTCCAAAACCATTTTGGAACACCGTAAACTGCATACCGCCAAGGTAACGGGCAAAGACACGCCTAAATCCACCCTTGGCAAAGGCTATGATTTTCAGTCGATTCTGACGCTCTTCTCGCCGCGCTCCAAGGAAAAAGCCTTAGTAATGCCGGAAGAAAAAGGCGAGATTGATATTCTGATTGGCACGGACTGCATTTCAGAAGGTCAAAACCTTCAGGATTGCGATTACCTGATTAACTATGACATTCACTGGAACCCCGTGCGGATTATCCAGCGCTTCGGGCGCGTGGATCGTATCGGCTCTCCCAATTCCAGCATCCAACTTGTCAATTACTGGCCGGATATTACGCTCGATGAATATATCAACCTGAAAGAGCGCGTTGAGAACCGCATGATGATTGCGGACGTGACCGCTACGGGCGATGATAACGTGCTGACCGCCAAGAGCAGCGAAGTTTCCTATCGCAAGGAACAGCTCCGCCGCCTTCAGGACGAAGTGATTGAGCTGGAAGACGTCAAAACAGGCGTATCCATCACTGACCTTGGGCTGAATGATTTCCGCATGGACTTGCTGAACTACGTCAAGGAACATGGCGATATGGGTGATGCGCCTAAGGGAATGCACGCTGTTGTTCCCGCGCAGCCGGAATTAGGCCTGAAACCGGGCGCTATCTTCGTCCTGCGTAACCGCAATGATGGCGTGAATATCAACCAGCAAAACCGTCTGCATCCCTATTACCTGATTTATATCGCCAAGGATGGCGAAGTTATAGCCAACCATACCGAGGCGAAAAAGCTGCTCGATCTGGTGCGGACAAGCTGCAAAGGCCACCATAAGCCGATTGCCGCGCTCTGCCGCCTGTTCAATGAAGAAACAGGCGATGGTCGCAATATGGCCGCGCAATCCGAATTGCTCAGCAAAGCCATACGCTCAATGATCGACGTGAAAGAGGAAAAAGACCTCGATAGCCTCTTCTCCGGCGGCAAAACCACCGCCCTGATGAACACCATATCTGGGCTAGATGATTTTGAGCTGATTGCTTTCCTTGTCGTGCAGGAAGGCAAAATCTGATGCTATTTGATTACCCTGCCAAAGCCACTTTTGGGCGCGTCCTGCCCAAGAACAAGATTTACGAACACGCCAGACCGACTTCGGGGCTGAAAGAGCTGTTCGTGCGGCAGGTGGATCAGATTGTCTGGAAATACAAACTGGCGCCGGAAACCATCAACCTGCCTAGCACAAAGGCTGTGCCGGAAATTCAGGTCTTCCATGTCACCTTGAAAAACGGGGAGATGAAAGAAGATGTCCTGCGCTGCATAGATAAAGCTATTCCGTTCCCCATCATTTTTGAGCTGCATTACGAGGGTAAGTGCAAGGCGATAGCCTGTTTCAAGCGCCCGAATGAGGCCGATAGCGCAAGATGGGTGGTAAGCGATTATTTTGAAACAGGCTGGATGGCCGATACCGCCAAGCGCGAAAAGCTGCCCGTGGTGCTGGATTTGGGCGTTCTCTACGAAAACCTGTTATCGCCCCTGATGCCATACCCCGCCATAGGCAAAGAAGCCATGCCGGAACGCATAGCGCGGATCGAAAAAATCCGCGCTAAAGAGCGAGAGCTGGAAAAATCGCAAAGCCGCCTCAACAATGAAAAGCAATTCAACCGCAAAGTCGAAATCAATGCCGAAATCCGTGCTATAAGGCAGGAGATTGAGAGCATGACCACGGTAACGGGATAAAGATAATGTCACATTATAATCTCATTGTTGGGTTTTTTGACGGCAGTGGAACTTCAACTGTATCTGGAAGTCGCTTTTATTTGCCGCAAGAAATTCTTCCTGAATATCAGGGACAAAATCCTGCCACAGGAGCACTGAGAACTTTCTGTATGAACATACCAACTTTGTTTACAGAAGAAATCAGCCGCGATGAAGTTCCAATAGCTAGAATTGGCTGGATTACAAATATCATTAAAAGTGGACGAGATTACCAAATTACCTATCGGCTACCATCTGGAATCGTAGGATTATCAGCAGATCAGATGGCTGAGGTTCTTGGCTTGTCCAGTTTTTCCTCAAGAGGGTTTGGGGAAATGCAGCACAGCCACTGGACAATCAAGGAAGGTGACCTTCTTCAGACGCTATGTCAGGCAGGGTTACTTGAAAATACGCAGCCCACTGTTTTTGCTACACCAAAAACTCCTGTTCAAAATAATCTTGTATCCGTGATGATGCCATTTAGCAGTGCATTCACTCCAGTCTATGAAGCAATAAGCGCTGCGTGCAGAAGCTTGAATTTGGAATGCAAAAGAGCTGATGACATTTGGGAGCATAGTACCGTGATCCAAGATATATACTCCCTGATATATCGCTCAAAAATAGTTATCTGTGATTTCAGCAGCAAGAATCCAAACGTATTTTATGAGGCTGGGATTGCACATTCTTTAGGTCGTGAGGTGATCCCAATTGTCCAACAGCTTGACCACATACCATTCGACTTAAATCACCACCGCCATATTCAATATCTGAATAATTCGGAGGGTCTGCAAAAACTTGTTACAGATATTACGCCAAGGCTCGAAACACTGAGCAGGAGAACATAATGGAAAAACTAAAAATGCACACGCCAGACCTGACGCAAGATCATATCGCTCGTATCCGCGAACTCTTCCCGAATTGCGTGACTGAGGCGCGGGATGAAAGCGGCAAGCTGAAACTGGCTGTAGATTTTGACCAGCTTAAGCAAGAGCTAAGCGATTCCATCGTGGAGGGGCCGCAGGAACGTTATCACCTGAACTGGCCGGGCAAGCGCGAAGCCTTGTTGACTGCCAATGCTCCTATTGCCAGAACCCTGCGCCCCATCCGCGAAGAAAGCGTGGATTTTGAAACGACCAAAAACCTGTTCATCGAGGGCGATAACCTCGAAGCCCTGAAACTGCTTCAGGAAACCTATCTCGGTAAGGTCAAGATGATCTACATCGACCCGCCTTACAATACTGGTACTGACTTTATTTATGAAGATGACTTTGCAGAAAATTCTGAGGAATTCCTAAAGCGGTCAAATCAAAAAGATAATGAAGGAAACAGGTTGTTAGCGAATACTGAATCGAATGGCCGTTTCCATTCGGATTGGCTTAGCACCATGTACCCTAGGCTTAAATTGGCAAGGAATCTCTTAAGAGATGATGGCATTTTGTTTATTTCAATAAATGATGTTGAGCAAGCAAATTTAAGAAAACTTTGTGAGGATGTTTTTGGTGCAGGAAATATCATTGCCCAGATCACATGGAAAGCACGAGTTAAGCCAGTTAATATCGGTGATGCAAAATATCGCCCTCAGAAAGAAGTCGAATATGTTTTAATTGTACAAAAAACACAGACTCCCGGTTCGTTCTATCCATTGTTTACTGGAGGCATTCGCTCTTACCCGCATGAAATTGGAGGCAGAAAATACAGAACGGCAACAATCTTAAAATCTAATCGCGGCGTAAATTATAGATCAACCATGTCTTTCAAGCTGGGGGAGTATGAACCACCAGAAGGCCAGCGTTGGCAAGCAGGCGAGGATATTATTACCCAGCTCAATAATGACGGGTATATCGAGTTTCGTGACGGCACACCGTTTAGACGATATTTCGAAGATGAAGAAGGCGCTGAGCATGATCCGTTCTATTGCTTTATGGAGTCAGATTGGTCGTCAACGTCTGAAGTTGGAAAACACCAGTTAAATGAAATCCTAGGAAACCAACATGGCTTCGATACTGTAAAGCCTGTTAAATTACTCAAAACACTGATCCAAACAAGTACTGCTGCTAACGAGAACCACCTAATTCTTGATTTCTTTGCAGGGTCAGGGACAACGGCTCAAGCTGTTATGGAAGCGAATAGCGAAGACGGGGGCATAGGAGCTTCATAGTTGTGCAAATGCCTGAGCCATGTTTGATTAAATCAGGAAATTCTTCTCAAATCTTCAAAGTTGTTTCCGAGATAGCAAAAGAGCGCATACGCCGGGCCGGAGAAAAAAACCTACAAAATGAAAACAATGAAAACTGGAACAAGGACATTGGGTTCCGCGTCCTGAAAATTGACACGTCCAATATGGCGGAAGTGTATTACACGTCGGATGGCGTGAAGCAGGATGACCTGCTGGCCGCCGTGGACAATATCCGGCCAGATCGCACCCCTGAAGACTTGCTCTTCCAAGTGCTGCTGGACTGGGGCGTGGATTTAACCCTGCCGATTGCCAAGAAAACCGTACAGGGAAAAACCGTATTTTTCGTGGATGGCAATGCCCTTGTCGCCTGTTTTGATACAGGCATTACCGAAGAACTGGTCAAGGAACTTGCCGCCGAAAACCCCCTGCGCGTGGTGTTTCGCGACAACGGTTTTGCATCGGATTCCGTGAAGATCAATGCCGAGCAAATCTTCAAGCAGATGTCACCCGGCACTGATATGAAGTCGATATAGGGGGGCTGGTGCATGAAACTAAAATTCAAAGTCCAGCCTTACCAGACCAATGCTGTAGAGTCAGTGGGGGACTGCTTTGCTGGCCAGCCCTATAGCACTGGCACGGCCTATCGCATAGACCCTGGCAAAAAGAAACAAGCCCAACTGGATGAAACAGGCTTTAAGAATGCCGACCTGATGCTGACGGATAGCCAAATTCTGGCTAATATCCATGAGGTGCAAAAGCGCCAGAATTTACCCCTATCTTCCGGTCTTGCTGATTTTACGGTTCTGAACAGCAAAAAGGAAAGCATTGCCGTTCCTGTGACCTACAAGCGCGATGCTCTGGCTGCATCACGACTTCATCTGGATATTGAGATGGAAACAGGAACGGGTAAAACCTACTGCTATATCAAAACCATCTTTGAGCTGAACAAGCGCTATGGCTGGAACAAATTTATTATCATGGTTCCCAGCATTGCTATCCGCGAGGGCGTTTATAAATCGCTGGAAATAACCGCAGAGCACTTCACGGAAAGCTACGGCAAGAAGGCGCGGTTCTTTATCTACAATTCCAAGCAGCTTCACCATCTGGAAAGCTTTTCATCGGACGCTGGTATTAACGTCATGGTGATAAACATACAGGCCTTTGCCGCAAAGGGCGCGGACAACCGCCGCATCTATGACGAATTGGATGACTTCCAATCCCGCCGCCCGATTGACGTGATTAGCAGCAACCGCCCTATCATTATTCTGGATGAACCACAGAAAATGGAGGGCAAGGCTACGTTGGAAGCTTTGCCAAAGTTTAAACCTCTGGCTATTTTGCGCTATTCCGCCACGCACAAAACCCAGCATAATAAAATCCACCGCCTCGATGCGCTGGATGCCTATAACCAAAAGCTGGTAAAGAAAATTGCTGTACGCGGCATTTCCATGAAGGGACTGGCAGGTAGCAGCGCTTATCTCTACCTGGAATCCATTGAAATTTCCAAGCAAGCGCCTGTGGCGCGGATTGAGATGGAGATCAAACAGGCTGGCGGGGAAATCAAGCGTAAGGTCGTGCGCCTGAGTAAAGGCCAGAACCTCTATGACCTTTCCAACAAACTGGATCAGTATCAGGGTTTTGTTATCTCCCAGATTGATGCCAATCAGGACACAGTAGAGTTTACCAATGGCCATGTCCTTACGGCTGGCGAAGCTACGGGCGATGTGACCGAGGCCACCATCCGCCGCATTCAGATCAGGGAAACGATCAAGGCGCATTTGGAGAAAGAGCAAAAGCTGTTTTCCCAAGGGATCAAGGTGCTATCCCTGTTCTTCATTGATGAAGTGGTGAAATACCGCGATTACAGCCAGCTGGATGAGCAAGGCGATTATGCCCGTATTTTTGAAGAAGAATACGAGACGCTAAAAGCGGAATATCTGGGTACGCTTGATCTTGAAGGCAATGAAGCCTACCGCCAGCATCTGGGGGGTATAGACACCAAGCGAACCCATGAGGGCTATTTCTCGATTGATAAAAAAACCAAGCGCCTGAAAGACCCGGAAATGGGTGCGAAGGCCGTGGATTCCGATGACGTGGATGCGTATGACCTGATTTTGAAGAACAAGGAACGGCTTTTGTCGTTCGCTGAGCCTGTCCGGTTTATCTTCTCGCATTCGGCTTTACGCGAGGGCTGGGATAACCCGAACGTCTTTGTCATGTGCATGCTCAAGCATAGCGACAACACCATTTCCCGCCGCCAAGAGGTTGGCCGTGGCTTGCGCTTGTCCGTCAACCAGAATGGCGACCGGATGGATCATCCCGCCACTGTGCATGAGATCAATGTCCTGACCGTGGTTGCCAGCGAGAGCTACAAAAACTTTGTGGCCAATCTTCAGGAAGAGATCAGCGATGCCCTGTCTGCTCGTCCGCGCAAAGCGGATGAGGCTTATTTTACGGGCAAAGTCATTAAAACCGAAACAGGCACGTTGCAGGTAACGCCAGCAATGGCAAAGCAGATATACAAATACCTGCTGAAAAACGATTATACGGATGAAGCAGACCAGATTGCCGCCGCTTATCACACGGCGAAAGCAGAAGGAAAGCTGGCCGGATTGCCGGAAGAGCTTGCCCCTAACGCTGAGCAAGTCTTCCTGCTGATAGATAGCGTCTTTAGCACAAGCCAACTACCGCAAATTGGCGATGACCGCAAACCGAAAACCAACCCTCTGAATTCCAATTTTGAGAAAAAGGAATTTCAGGAGCTTTGGGGCAGGATCAACCGCAAAGCGGTTTACCGTGTGGAATTCGATTCAGCGGAGCTGATTGCCAACTGCATAAAGGCCCTCAACAAGGAGCTGCGCGTTTCTCCCCTGCAATACACCATTCAAACAGGCATTCAGGGAGATCAGATTACAGACGGACAGCTTAAAGCAGGTGAAGGATTCCAAGTGCAAAGCACGGTTACGGAAGCGCATAACGCCTCTATTCATTCCTCCGTCAAATATGACCTGCTGGGCAAAATTGCCGAAAACGTGCAGCTTACGCGTAAGTCCGTTGCCGAGATTTTCAAAGGCATGGAGGCGGCTATCTTCGGCCAATTCAAGCAGAATCCTGAACATTTTATTGAGGAAGCCTCGCGCCTGATTAAAGAACAAAAAGCCACAATTATCATCGAGCGCCTGAGCTATGACGAAGTGGCGGGAAGCCATGACGTAAGTATCTTTACGGCTGGCCAGAGCAAGCAAGACTTCACCAAAGCCACGGACAAACTTAAAAATCACATTTACGATTATGTGATTACGGATTCAAAAATGGAGCGTGACTTTGTAAAAGAGCTGGATACCAGCGCTGAAGTCACAGTCTATGCCAAGCTACCCAGAGGGTTCCTAATACCTACTCCGGTAGGCGATTATAACCCTGACTGGGCTATTTCCTTTAAGGAAGGTAGCGTGAAGTACATATACTTCGTGGCAGAAACCAAGGGCAGCATGTCCTCAATGGAGCTTCGCGAGATAGAAAAAACCAAGATCGAATGCGCTCGTAAATTCTTTGACAAAATCAATCAGCGTATCTCAGCGGATAAAGTGAAATACGATGTGATTGATAGCTATGGGCGCTTGATGGATATGGTTGGAGTGAAGGTGGCCATATGAAAGTAAAAACAATCAAAGTAGGCAACTTTCGATTACTCAAAAATTTATCCATTGATTTGGAAGATGATCTGTCAATCATCTTGGGGAAAAATAACTGCGGCAAAACGTCGCTGCTGCTAATCTTGGATAGATTTCTTGGCAATAATGCTGGCAAGCCGTCCTTGACATTTGATGATTTTAATACGGATTTTAAGGAAGAATTAAAGTCCCGCATTGAGAACCCTAGTCGGGATGGAGAGGAATTTCTTTTGCCTGGGATCTCGTTGAAACTATTTATCGAATATGATGAACATGATGACCTCTCAAACATCGGCAACAAAGTGATCATGGATCTTGATCCTGATAACAAAGTAGTTGTTCTTGCCTTCGAATATTATCTCTCAGAAGAGCGATTTTTGGCTCTAAGAAGGGACTATCAGGAGCAAAAAATCAAGAAAGGAGACAAAGCGAAAGACCTCTTTGCTTTCTTGAAAGATCAATATGCTACTTACTTCCAGATATCTAAAAAGAGTGTTTTATTTGATCTAGCTGAACAAAAAGAGAACGATAAAATCTTCACAGACCTGGTTAAAGAAAATATCCGTATCGATAGGATCATTAGCTTTAAGTGGATTAACGCCAGAAGAAGCGTCTCCAACAAAGACTCTGATCGGGCTCTATCATCATTGTCTTCCAAGATTTATAAAAAAATGGAGGCAAGTAAGAGCAATCCAGACATTATTGAAAAATTCAAAGACACCCTCAATGATACAGATAAGCAGCTGGATGATGTCTATGACGAAATATTCCAAGAGGTCATTCACGACGTAAAAAAGTTTGGCGGAATGCGGCAGGATGATTCAGTCATTAAAATTGTATCGTCCCTACAGCATAAGGAGTTATTAGAAGAGAACACCACCGTGATGTATGGCCTCAACACCCCAGGCCATTCTCTTCCAGAGAGCTACAATGGATTAGGTTACATGAATCTGATCAGCATGATTTTTGAAATCAAAATACTACTCCATGAGTTCCAGAGGGAAAAAGAAGAGAAACCATCTGATATAAATTTGCTTTTTATCGAGGAGCCCGAAGTTCATACGCACCCTCAAATGCAGTGCGTGTTTATTAAAAACATCAAATCTCTATTGAAAAATGGCATCGTAAGGGATGATGGGGAAACTCGCAGCCTCCAGACCATTTTAAGTACACATTCCTCGCATATAGTCTCTGAGAGTGATTTTGAAGATATTAAGTATTTCAAGAGAGAGAACGGTGGAATTACTTCTAAAAATCTAAAGGATTTGGAGAAGGAATATGAAAGATATGAGCAAAACTACAAATTCTTGAAACAGTATCTCACGCTTCATCGGTCGGAGCTTTTCTTTGCAGACAAGGCAATCTTCATTGAAGGTGATACTGAGAGGGTGCTTCTGCCGGCAATAATGAAAAAGCTGGATCAAGAGGACTTTACTGCCGAATTCGAGGCAGGTACACCTCATTTGCTGCCGTTGCTCTCACAGAACATATCAATCATTGAGGTTGGCGCATATTCTCAAATATTTGAGAAGTTCATAGATTTCATCGGCACGAAATCATTGATCATCACTGATATAGATTCAGTTAAAATTGTTCCCGACACGGATGATACCGGGGCTGTGAAAAAGAATGCGGACGGAGAGGATAAAACGAAAAGGGAAAAATGCCTGGTTTCTGAGGGCAGCCAAACCAGCAATACTTCCTTGCAGTTTTTCTACGGCAAAGAAAGGGCTTTGCCTGATTTCATCGCTTTAGCCCAGGAACAAAGGCTCCTGAAGAAAGACCCAACTTCTAAAAATTGGATTCATGATACTGGCGGCTATCTACTGTGCGCTTATCAAACAAAAGAAACAGCAGATAGCGTTGAGTATCATGCTCGAAGCTTTGAGGATGCCTTCTTCCACATAAATAAGCCATTTATTGCCCAACACACTTTCGACTCACAAAACGCTTTTATAGGTGATCAAAAATTCCCTAGCTTAACCCAAGCCAAAATGAAGAAATTTGCTAAATCCGATATAGACGCTTGGGAAATGGCAGAAGGTGTTGACAGTAAGCCATCCTTTGCAATGGAGATATTGCTAAACAGTGAGCAGGCAGTGGTTGAACTGCAGAACACGACAACTGGCGAAAAAACAAAAATTATTAAAGAATTCATAAATTGGAATACCCCATCCTACATCAGGGAAGGTTTGCAATGGCTCAAGCAAGACTAAGCCTGGAACCTGAGGTCCAAAAAATCTTTGAATATGTTGACGCTGGCAAGAACTTCCTACTGAGCGGCGGCGCTGGTAGTGGTAAAACCTTTTCTTTGGTTCAGGTTATACGGCAGACGATTGCGGAGAATCCTACTGCTAAGGTCGCCTGCATGACCTACACAAACGCGGCTGTACGGGAGATTGAAGGCCGTGTAAATAACAGAAACCTGAGCGTAAGCACGATTCACGATTTTTTGTGGGATAACATTAAGTCTTATCAGAGGGAATTAAAGGCCTCCCTGATTGAATTGATCAACGCAGAAGATGTTAAGCAGATCAAAAGCCCTGATGGTGAAGTATCTGATGATTATTTCTCCGAGAAAGATGTGCAATACAAAGAGTACACGCTGATTCGTGAGGGAATTATTTCACATGATGAGCTGCTGATTCTTGCTCACCACATGTTTAAAACATACCCGAAGCTCTCTGATATCCTTAAGGACAAATTTAAATTTATCTTCATAGACGAATATCAGGATACTAGTCCTTTGGTGATCCAGATTGCATTGGATTTTCTAAAGCAAAGCAACCGCAGCAATGTGATAGGCTTTTTCGGCGATGCGATGCAGTCCATATATGATGATAGCATAGGTAACCTCCAGTCCTACGTCTCTGCAGATGCTGTCCAAGAGGTTAAGAAGGAGCAAAACCGCAGAAATCCGCGCTTGGTTTATGAACTGGCTAATAAGCTCAGAACAGATGGAATTGAACAGCGGCATGCAGATGACCAAGGCGCACCTAATATGAAGGATGGAGTAGTCAAGGAAGGGTCTATAAAGTTCTACTATTCCACGGTGGAAGAAAAGCTAGATACCGTCCGGCAATTACTGGCGTGGAATTTTTCCGATGCCAAGAAAACCAAAGAATTAAATCTCACGCACAATCTCATCGCTCCCAAAGCTGGATTCAAAAAGCTAATGGCTATTTATGATGGCGATAAAATTCTGGATTATAAAAAAAGAATCGCAGATTACATTAAGGCCAATAACGTTGCCGATGATTTTTCTGGTTTTACTTTTGGAGAAGTTATCGAGAAGCTGAAGGAAGGAAAAACCACCAAAGCTGAGCTGAATAAGGTTAGCCCAACCCCTGGCATGCAAGAATTTATAGACAATAACGCTGCGCTATATGAACAAGCCAAAAGCTACCCATTCGAACAATTCAAGAAAATCTATCTGGATAAAGATGCGCTACTTGATGATAAGAAGGAGAATGAGGAAGATGCTGGCAAGACAGGTTCTAAGCGTGATTATCTTATTAAGCACCTATTTAAAATTCAAACAAACGTAAACCTCTATGACCAGGAAAAATACAATGAATTCCTCAGAAAAACTGAGTTCAAGATAAAATCAGTGGCAGACAAGATAAGACTGAAGGAGGTTATTACTTATCTGCAAGGAATGTCTAACAGAACTATCGAAGATGTCATTGGGTACGCCCATGAAAATGGTGTCTGTAAAAAAGATGATAAGCTTGCAGAGTTTATTGAAACAAAGAGATACGTTTATGATCAAGTAAAGCGGATCGAATTCCAAGAATTCCAAAATCTATTCAGTTATCTGGAGGGACACACGCCATTTTCTACACAGCATAAAATTAAAGGTGCTGAATTCGAGAACGTGCTGGTGATTTTAGATAATGGGAATTGGGCTAAATATAATTTTCAGTATCTTTTTGAAGATAATGGGACAGATAGTGTTAAGGAAAGAACCCTGAAGCTGTTTTATGTCTGCTGTACTAGATCAAAAGAAAATCTGGTTGTTTATTACCATGCACCGACTCCAGCGATATTAAGCAAAGCCAAAGTGTGGTTTGGGGATGAGAATGTCATTCCAGTATAAATTTAGTGGGCTTGCTGGGTGGGTACGCAGCAACTGGTGGGGTGAAACCCCAAGAAGTGGCCATAGAGCAAAACCGCCTGTTTTAGGCGTCATTTTGAAGGACTGTAGCTATCACATCACAACCGTAATGTAGTTTGTGCATCTGTAAAAGCTATTTCAGAATAAGACGGGATTTCACAAGGAAAAGCGCTATCACCCCTTTGCCCGAAGCCATGCCGGAACAATCGGTCAAGGTTTCCAAAGGGCATTGATAGCTCTTTGGTCGATGGGGGTTCAGGGGGAGAGCGAAGTCTCCCTTTGACCATGGGGGATTTGGGGGCAGCTTGGAGGCTCCCCTAAATGGTGATGGAACGGCCAAACGTTCACTGGTGCACAAAGGCTCGATGCCGATGATGCACCACAAACGCGCTTGCCTGAAAATTTTGCCGTGCAATATTTGAAGCCTAGCGCACCCGAGAGGGATGCAACGGGAGAGCGGCAGCGTCTCCCTTGCCAAGATGGCGTTGGGCGAAAAAATGGCACATTTTGTAGTTCAACGCACAACTTGCGGTCATCCTAAAGCCCCACCAGAATGTAGCTATCGTGCATATCAGTCTACCCTCTCTCTCTCTTCAGAATATAGAAGCACAATACCGGATGACGGTATTTTTAGATGCTGCCACTCGTCAATGAACTCAGAGCATTTACGAGCTCTTATGCCTGGAATCTCTCAGAGAGATAAGCTTGCATTTCGTTAAGTGACAGCTCCTGTGAGGAGTTGCCGCTTCGGATATAGAATTTTTCCTGCGACTGTCCGTTTTTGTCTTTGACTGAAATTACCAGCGGCTTGGTTGATGGCTGGATGTCCACTTGGCAAATTTCCGATTCCCCAATCGAGGGAAAAGAAACCTTGATCTTGCTTGTTACGAATGCCATTCCGAGATTACCGTTTAAAAGGTTCCGTAAATGCAATTCGAATTTGTCGCGATTAGCTCCGCCCAGTGCGTGATAATCACCTTCAAGCCCTAAAATTTTGCCATCGTCGTCCACGCCGATTAACAGCGTGCCACCTTGACCATTGGCGAAAGCTGCGATGGTTTTTAAGATCACTTCTTCGAGCTTCTTGTTGGTGCCTTGCTCTTTGAAATCCCAGCGCAAGGATGACTTAAACTCCAGCTCGTCGCCTTCGCCTTCAGCGATCATCTCCTCAAGCGTGATTGGCGCTTCTGGAGCCTTGGTTTCGGTTATACCTTCCAGAAACGCGTTTAGATGACTTGCTAACTCGGTGCGGCGCGCCTGTAGAAAGGCTTCGTAGTTCTCAATATCCCAGAGCTCGGAATCTTCAGGAATGCATTGAAGTGCAAGGCTCCCGGGAAAGCGCACTTTCACATCAGCGAGATAGGATTTCGCATCCGTTGCACTTTTGGTGCGATTAGCTACTTGTGTGAGAATGGCCCGGTTCGTCAGTTCTTGCGCCAGAGAATACTTTAAACGGTTTTCTTTACCGTAGCCCTTCGCCTTCAACTTTGAATACGGGAAGATATGATCGTTTTCGAGCGCGTACTTTTTACCCATGGCCTGCCGGAGAGCAACACCTGTCGTAAAACAAACAGCGTTTCTGCTCTTCAGATACCAGCGCAAAAGTCCGAAAAGTGGGTGAGAGATCGATCTGCCCACAAACTCGTCGGGGGTAATATCCAAACGCCGTTCTTCCTCAATGACTGCTAGCATCTCATCAAAGGGATTTTCTGACTCATTGATGATGCGAAGATCACGATCCAGCTTTTGGGGAAGCTGGCTGATATAACGCGCTCTGATTTGTGAGTAGTAGAACCATTTAACCAGCTTGCGTATCTCGGTTTCTGTCAAGTGCCTGCCACCCTTGTCAAAGCAAAAGACAGTTATTGGGATTAGCGCGTAAACCGAATTGATCTCATCGGTATGATCCACATACGCGTGTGAACGCATGAGGCTGGCTACATAATCAAGTATTTGGCTATCAAGAAGTTTCCAGGCTGCACGTATCTTCTCATTGTTATCTGCATCGTGCAGTTTCTTCATATCTGAACCCAGGTGGTACAGACACCCAAGAAGCGCGAAGACGACAAAATCCAGCTTGAAGACAAAGCCTTTGTCGCCAAGCTCTGCCAGCTTACGTTTGAAAGTGTCCCGCGCCTCGGGCCAGTAGCCGGAAATTTGAGCGAGCGCGAGCTCTGCATCTGTCAAAGAGACACCACTCGCATTGACTTTGTAGAAAATATCAATCGCCTCACGGATGCTCGCTCTAACGGGTATAGTTTGCTCCGGGAATTCTCGATCAAGGATATTTTCTATCGCTCGCGTATTGTCATCCATGATGTCATCACGTTCACGACTTACTGTTTCACCCTTGGCTTCAAGTTCGCGAACAATGTCCTTAGCTCGTATTTTCCGCTGGAAGATGTCCGTGATATTCTGCCAACGTGGATCGTTCTCCATCTTGGCCTTGATATAGTAGGTCAATTCCAACGTCTCCACGTTTACGTATAATCCGCGTGTGTCGTTCAAAATTTCGGCGGCTGTATAGTAAGGTGGTAACTCACCACGAACGAGCATATATAGAGTCGTAATTCGCTGCTGACCATCAAGCAGAATACGGACTGCACCTTGTTTGGAATTATACTTATGCGGCCCCTTTAGCTCTGGCGGATTGCCAGTCTCCCAAGTCAGCATTGTTCCGGTTGGGTACTCTTTGATTAACGAATCAATTAATTGCTTCGCGTCATCTCGTTTCCAGACATATTCCCGCTGAAAAGCGGGTACAAACAACTGGTGCTCATCAATCTTCTCCAGCACCGTAGAAATTTTCATATAACATCCTTCTTTTGTGTCTCAGCTTGTTTTCTTCCAAAAGCATAACGCAAGTTGCCACGAAGCCAAGATCGCATTTCGACTTTTGGCTCATTGCCTTTTCCCCAACGTTACTCTTTGGACGGCTTCGCGCCATTCCAGCCAATCTTCTCATAATTCATTCTAATTATCGGCAACTAACGCGCAAAGCTAAGCTCTCACTGTCCACGGTTAAATAGCAACCGACGGTAGCATAAGAAAACACTGGCAATCAATATTGCTGGAGGTCGTCACGGGGCATAGTTTTAATTTCTAGCAAATTGCGTCGATAATCGCAGGAAATCATTAATTTAATAAATTTTTGTTGGCAGATATGTCACTCTTTGGTTTTTAAAAAGCTGATCAAGCTTCTCACAGTTAATTAATTTTAACGCCAAATCTTTAATTAATTGCCTTTCCCTACGAAAGATGTTTAACTAAGGAATGTTGTTAATTAAATTTAATATGCATTCTTTAATTAACTTCGTTTGCTAATTAAAGGTAGAAACGATCCCATGAAGAAGGTCAGAGAAACGGGTGAATTTGTATCCTGCTCGGTGGCAGAGGAAAAATATCAGGCCTTTGTTCCGGCCAATCTGCCTCCTAAACCGCCTCTGGATATGGGACAGCTTAGCAGTTTGCTGGCCTCCGCCAGCGCCGCTCTTGGCCGTCTGGATGGTCTGGCCGGTTTTTTGCCGGATATTGGATTGTTCATTTACATGTATGTCCGGAAAGAAGCGCTATTGTCTTCGCAGATTGAAGGGACTCAATCGAGTTTTTCCGATCTTCTGATTCATGAAAGTGAAGCAGCCCCAGGCGCGCCTTCTGAGGAGGATATCCAGGATGTCTCCAATTACATAGCAGCGCTGAATCACGGCTTGGAACGTATGCGTGGCGGATTCCCGTTATCCTTGAGGCTAATCCGGGAAATTCATGAAATACTGCTTTCAAAAGGACGCGGCTCCACAAAAATGCCTGGGGAGTTTCGCCGGTCACAAAACTGGATCGGTGGCCCACGACCCTCAAAAGCCCGCTTTGTTCCACCTCCACCGGAGCGGCTGGAAGAATGCCTCGGTGCTTTCGAAAAATTTCTTCATGCAGATGATGACGGCTTGCCAGTTCTCATTCGTGCCGCGCTGGCCCATGTGCAGTTTGAAACCATCCACCCATTTCTTGATGGCAATGGCCGCGTCGGGCGGTTGCTGATAACGCTTCTTCTCTGCGCCGATGGCGTTTTGAAAGAACCGATTCTTTATCTGTCTCTCTGGTTCAAGACACGGCGGGATGAGTATTACGATCAGTTGCAATACATCCGCGATACTGGGGATTGGGAAGAATGGGTCAGTTTTTTCCTGCGCGGTGTCATTGAAACCGCTGATCAGGGCGTAGCTACGGCCCGGCGCATTCTTGATCTGTTTGATGCTGACCAGCATCGAGTTGAAACAGCTCTCGGCAAGGCTGCGCCATCAGCTCTAAAGATTCTTGCCTACATGCGAAAAAAACCGGTCATTGCCCCGAAAGATTTGGTCATTCCACTGGGACTGACCATGCCAACGATCAATACAGCCCTCCAACATCTGGAGAAAGCCGGAATCGTGCAGGAAATAACCGGTCGTCAGCGCGACCGGCTATTTGCTTACAAGGCTTATCTGGCGATTCTGGAAGAAGGTACGGAACCATTGGCGTAGATAACCATAATCTCACGCACAAAACGCAATAACTCAGCAAACCCAATAGAAATTGATATTATTGCTTTTCATAAAAATTCCCATGAGCTATTAAAGTCCATCACTCTTTTTATGGGCATATTGTCAACTGAACAACTCATTCACGGTGTCAAGAATGGACGCCCCATCGCACCATTCAGCATCCAGGATGAGATAATTGAGCAATATATCAAGCTGATTAAATTAAAGCGGATGACCCTGAAAACGGATTCCCAAGAAGCAAAGCTATTGGCTATGCATCTTAGGGAGCCGCTCGATTTCGTTACACAGGAAAAAAGACTGGCCCTATCGCAATGTGAAATATACGTTCTTCCATTGCCTTTATGCATGGCTTATGCAGAAGCATCTGGAAAAAATCCCATCATCGTGATTGCAAGCGGTTTCATTGATCTTGTTGCAAATGCAATTTTTGCAGCTCACCTGCAATCGATATTACCTCAGGAGCTAAATAGCTATTATCTGTTTAAATATAGAAAAGATATGCCTGCCAGCAATCTGTTAACTAATGCAATATTTTTATTGCAACTTCATTTTTACCGATTCTGCAAACCGCTTCCAAATATTTACGCATTAGCGACTCCTCAGATGTTTGAGGAAAGTAAATTAGCCATAAATGGTGCGCTGCTATTTACACTGCTTCATGAATTAGGACACCACAAACTCAAACACCTAGAATTCTCAAACAATATTCGACCAATTCACTATCCTCTCGCTCTTGAAGAAAATTTATCGATCCTCCAGCACCAGGAAATGGAAGCAGATACATTCGCGCTGAATTGCTTAATCGAGCCCGCAAAAATAATTGGAACATACTGGCAACAGAATGCTGTGAATTTTTTCTTACAAATCGAGCTTGTCTCTGGTAACTACAGCGATAAAAACCATCCTATGGCAATTAATCGAAGCTTTTATTCGGATACGCTAAGAAACAATTGGGGGAAAGAATATGAGGTGGCCCCACGTCCAAAATTTTTTAGAAATATTGCCAATCGCTATCTGGCCACCAAAGAAAGCAAATCTGAAGAGATGAATGCGCTCATTCAAACAACACGGGAAGGTTGCTTAAATATACTGAACGAAATCAATGAAACCCTTTTACAATTTGGCATAGATTTAAAACCTATATGGACTACACCTGCACCGAACTGGCTAACGATCAAGGGATCTTGATCTCAAAACTGCTAAAATCTATTTCAATATTTCTTTCGGCTGCTTGCTCAAGTGTTTTCTGCCTAATCTTATCAGCCAAATCAACACTGCGACAAAACATATACGCATCTTGATAAGGCAGGCGGCCTCTCTTATCTCGTATTAAAAAATCACAGTCTTCAACTTCTAATAACATATAGCCAAAATCAGGATGGATAGCATATGCGCAAGTCTCATGCAAAGCTGTTTTTCCACTGACAGGATGCTGGAAGTTTACTGGCAAGCCTGCTTCGATATATGCCTCCCCAAAGGGAACATCGTTATATCCAGCGGCTTCAAAAAAGGCAAGCCCCAAATCGAGAAGCTTCTGTTCCCTTTGTACTAGTGGCGATACATTTTCCTCTTGAGCGGCAGCATATTTCTCAGCCAAACCTCTTGTCCGCCTGATCAGTGAATCGATGGTTTCGTCAAGAACATCTTTCATTGCTTTATGAATCTCTTCGCCCTTCTGGTATTGCACATTCTTCAGCTCGCTGACAAGATTCCTCATATATTGAGAAAAATCATCCACGGGCTCATTCATTGAAATAAAGCCTCGCCTAGGCCTTCTTTCAATAAGATATGAGCCGCCTTTTTTAACTAAGGTTGCCAATGAAACAGATGATCCTTCAATTATCCGCTTAGCATGCGTATTCCATATTTTTGTATTCAAATTCTTTCGAGCCTTTAACAGATTCACGATATTCAAGTCAACAGTATCAATTATTTCTAATGAATCTCAGCAGATTGCACTCATTTTTCTTCGCCCAATCAACCAGATAATCGACCAAATCTGATGACATAACTTTCTCATTAATCTCCGAAGGAATCTGCCTATCTAAAAAAAGAAGGCAATTGGCTTTTGCTCCGTCAAAAACAGTGTCGTTGATTGCGATAAGATAATAAATATGGTTACTTCCGCTCTTTATATCTTTCAGATAACAAACCAAATTGTCTTCTGGTGACATTACAATCCATCCAGATAAACTGGCATCACGTTCAAGAGTAAATTTATAGTTTTTTCTATCGATCAACTTACCTTCTTTCAGATCACCTTTTGTAAAAACTGTAGCGATCGCAATATGAGGATTCGATGAGTTATCAATTTTTAGGCTGATTTCTGAAAGTTTCTGATTTCCTGCATCACTTTCACAATAAGTACCGGTATATTCACCATGCAAGTTATCAGAATTTAAAGCCGGACATTCCGAATTATTTTCAAACAGAAAGCTTTCGAGACAAGATGCCACTTTGGAATAATCATTAATTCCCCATAATTTTTCGGTTGTTAACAACGACCAACGATTATCTTTTTCTGTTAACCAAATGTCTAAAGCGATTAATTTCTCCGGCGGTTTCATTTCTTTGTGGTCACCCACGCAAAATTTCCGAAAGTTATCGTGTTCACCAAAACTAATGGTTTTTATATCTCTGTAAGGTGCCTCAATCGAATTGCGCTCCTGATCTGTCAGATTCTCATACGCCTCCTCGATCCAGGTAGCAATAGTGCTCCAGGACACGTTACCTCCAAGTTCGCTTTTTGCTCTGCTATAAACAGCGAGAATTTCGGCGCGTAATAAAGCAATCTGGTGAGGGGTATAAAAGCCTCTTTTCATTCGTTTTTTATCTCCTTTTCTTCAAGAACAACTCACTGAAAACACTTGTGCGAGGTTGTCACGAGGAGGGGGGATTTTATCTGAAACCTATAATTCCCAGAGAATGAATTCACGCAAATCATTACGGAGAAACTAAAGAATGAATAACGCTGAAATATTTTTAGAGCCTGGACAAATTGCGCTGAATTTTTTGTTCAGTCTTTTCGAGTATCAAATTGAAACGCTTGATCCGGCGCTGCATACAGTCCTGTCAGGCATGATCGCAACTGTCATTTGGTCATGGGCACTCAGAATTTGCTTTGAGATCACAAAAAGAGCCTTTGGTTTCGGCAGCGGTAGAGGTCATTACCGATGAGTTTTAGCGAGATTTATGCTCTATATAAATTGTATGCAATTGGTTTTCTAACAAATGAAGAAGCCATTTCTATTTTAATTTCTTATGTAGGATTTTGTTTAGTAGCGCTACTTGCTATTCGCACGATTTTAATACTCTTCTCCAGGAAGATTGGCCTCTACCACCCAGACTATTATCGCCTTTGGCCCAGACTTCCATGGCGATCACTCATGATCATCTGGAATGACATCCGAATCTGGTTCGAGCGTACCTTTCAGATGGGCAATCGCGCTACGGGCGGTTTTTCCAACGCACTCAATACGCTTACACTTCTTTATAAACCCGGTCATATCCTGCTTGGCAGAGCTTTTGCCTGGGGATTCGGGTTACTTCAGCCTGTTGGGATTAAAGTTGAACGGCACCTTTTCATGTATGCCATGACTGGTGCTGGGAAAACAACGGCGCTTATAACCATTCTTTCCACGTGGTTCAACAGCGTCTTTGTCATAGACCCTAAGGGGCAGGTAACTAATGCCCTTTTTGAGCATGACTGGCGCACTTGGTTTGTCCTTGATCCTTATGGCATTTCAAATGCAATAAGCGCCTTCTTTAATGCCATTGACTGCATTAAGATAGTAATGGAACGTGATGGCAAGCAAGCTGCTGTTCTATGGGCCATGCGCATTGCGCAGGCATTGGTCATCACGCCAAGCGGTTCCAGAACACCGTATTTTTCTGATACGGCACGCGGTTTTCTTGTCGGTGTCATTCTTCATGTAATCAGCCACCATCCGGAAGACGAGCATAACCTGCCCTACATCCGAAGCTTGCTAGTCAATGGTTATCGTGTTTTCGATCCACAAACTGGAAAAGAAGAAACGACACCCGAAGAAGCTCAGCAACTCCTGCTTCGCGCCATGCTTAATAATTCTGCTTTTGATGGCGCCATTGCTGGAGCCGCAGCCGCGCTGGCAAACGCAAGCGGAGAAACTGGAGGAAATATCCGTTCAACGTTGCTGGAGCAAACCAAGTGGCTGGACATTCCAGCCGTTCGTTATGTGCTTCGCAGCACAAGTCTTCCGCTCAGCGACCTAAAAACCCGGAAGGATGTCGTATTTTCGCTGACAGCTCCGGTTCTATCCATTCGCGAAGAACTCGCTCCGCTGTGCCGCCTGCTCACGAACATGACAGCTTATACCTTCGAATATTTCCGCGATAAAAATGGTGAGTGTCTGATCATCGTAGACGAACTTCCAAGTCAAGGCGCGAATTCAATTTTTGAGATCATCCTGGCTGTTTTAAGGAGTTATGGAGGAATCTTGCTTGGGATTTCACAAAATATCGAGCTCATGAAAAAGACATATCCAAAATCCTGGGCAACATTTTCCGGTGAGGCCGATGCCGTTTTCTGGATGGCCACCAATCATGACGACACCGCAACTCACCTGTCGCAGATATTGGGCAAAAAATCTCACGTCGAGAAAGACAACTATTCGGGTCGTAAAACTTACCGGGAAGTGGCTGTCATGGATACCGATCAGATCAAACGTTTCTTAAGCCCGGACAGCGGCAATCTCATTGTCACCAAAGCAGGAATGCGCGCACTCAAGCTGAAGAATGAGCCTTATTTCAAGGCCTTACCGGTTTGGAAATACGCTGCTGATCCCGATCACAAAGAAGCCTTCTGGCGCAGGATTACCCGCAAGGCTTTTGATCGCAAACAAAAATCAATCGATTAAAGCGCATGAAATCAAAGATTAGAACATCATTATATTTATTAATCAATAACTTATAAACAGGAGGTAATTATGCAAAAAATGTCACCAACACAAAAGAGACCACAGGCAATTGATCGCATTGCTACGGCTGTATCAAGTCTGATTTTTCCACCCCTTGCACCGCTTTATCAAGCATTTATCGAACAAAAAGCAGGAATCAACGAAAAACGCGCTGAACTTCTAAGGAAACGCGAAAACGTTCGGAATGAGGGTTATGCGGCGGCGACCCGGCTGATGACACCGTGCGCGGAGCAGTTACAGACCATAGGCGTTTCTTATCTTGAACTTATCAATCAACAAAGGAGCAGCAAAGATGCATAAACCCGATGAATTATTTTCCTCAGAAGAGATGATGCGGTTTGAAGCCGTGCTGAAAAGGCATATTGAAGCTGCTGCAAAAGTGCCTCTTCTCATATTAATGACCTTATTAGCAGGACTCGCGTTAGCGGTTGTAGGTTATAGCGAGTATGAAATTGTTTACCGCGTATTCGACTATCTGGCTGGTGAAAACAACGAATACTGGTCACCCACATTGATGGGGTTTACGGCAGCGACCATGATTATCGGCTTCCACATTCTTGCCAAGGTTAAACCCCATAACCTGGCTGTCAGAATCGTCGACAGGAGCGTTGAAATTCTGATTCCGACCTACCTGATTGGAATGGGATTCTTGATTGCCTGCATTCTCTTTGCCGATGGCTTGGGAAGCATGATCCAGATTGAAATGCCTGCCATGATCGGGAGCCTGCCTGAAGCCATTGAACAAGGATGGGTTGACGCTTTCTTTGCTCATGTCACGAATCCGTTGGCTGTTTTGGCATTTTCAGTTGGCATTGGCGGATTGGCTATAGTCAATATCTTCATTGCACACAAGTTGCTGACGACGATTGCCATTAATATCAATGATACTTTTGGCAGGTTATCTCGTGCCCGCGCGGCCATCAAAGATCACCAGGCTATTTTAAAAGCGCAGAAAGAATACTCCGCTCTAAATTACGAGATTAACGATCTGCACATCATGGATGACAATTACATCCGCACAATCATTACTAATGAAGTAATCAGCGCCATTTCAGATGCGCTCCTGCCTCATAAGAAATGGCTTCAGGATTCTCAATATTCCACTGAATTTCGCTTCGAAGATTCACACCGGAAAGTTGATCCCAAGCAGGTTGCCAAAGATATAGCCAAAATCGAAGCCATTCGCCCTCAAGACATCATGAATGCAATGAACCCAAAATTTTTGGAGAAAGGAAAATGAAAAAAATTCTGACCATGATACCGTTATTCTGCGCTGCAACTGTTGCAGACGCAAAAACACTGACTATCGGCATTGATTTGTCTGCTTCGAATCCGCTGCTATCACATAAGAATTTTGCGCATGTAGCGAGCCAGCATGTGTCTTCTGAAATCAACAAATTAAAAGACGGCGATGTCGTGCATGTCAAAACATTCGGTTCTCGTAAAGACGCACTGAATCTGCTCAATCCCACCTTTGAAATTTCCAGGAGATTGAAGCCAAGCAAGGTGGCAGGCATTGTGGCGCAATACATTCAATCTCTACCTGAGCAAAAAGAGGCTTCTCAATCCAGCACCAACCTTATTGCCTGGCTGGAATTTACCTCTGAATTCAATTGCGCTCAAAACAGCCAGATTCTTGTCATTACGGACGGCCTGGAATCCTCATCTTACGTTGATGGAAACCAATTGCTTCAAGGCAAAAAGAGTTTGCCAAAAGCGGAAGTTAATTTGAAGGGATGCGCACTGACTTTCTACGGACTCGGGGCCGGATGGATGCCTCAACAAATCAAGATCGTTCGTAAAGAGTGGGAGCGTTGGTCAGAACAGGCCGGAGCAGCATTTACGGCCATTATCCCCTGAAGGCGGGGGTAATGAATGTGATTACCAAGGCTATGCTCGACCAGCTTCGTGCTGAGCGTATGCGGAAAAATGCCCAGTTGGATTACACCATTGGCGGGCCTATTCAGGCCTGCGTGGTGTCCACTATCGAAATCGAGCGAGAAAAAAAGATCAAGCAGGGTGAGCACATCCTGCAAAACGCGCTGCATGACATGGAGCGCGAACAGGCCTTGTCCAGCCATAAAGGGCTGGCGAAGGTGCATTTCAACCATTCTAAACAGGAGATCGAACCATGAGTGATAGTTCTGATGAAAATAAATCCAGGTTACCCAGCCATATTGCCTACAGCGTTGAAGAAGGCAGCGATGATAAAAATCATTGGCACAAGATCGGCGCAGCGTGGCCGACCAAGGAAGGAGGATTATCGCTTCAGCTCAATGCGTTACCCATTAACGGAAGAATCGCGCTGCGTTCCAGGGAAGAATTGGAGCGCATGAGAGCTGAGCGCCAGCAAGCTCCGAAACAAAACCAAGCACAGGACATAAACTACACGCAGTGACATAAGTAACTGACAGTAGAACAACTTAAGATTTTGTTAATACTAAAGTTTTATTATGAAAATAGAACCCTGTTGTTTTGTTTATCAACCGTGCTTAATAGCAGCAATTTACTTAAAAGTTGATATTTATTTATGAAATCAACAGGTACTTACGTTCAATCACTATCCTAGAGGATTTTTAAATTGACTAACAAGCAACAATCCAAGCAAGGTAAAGGGTGGAGTTCCACCCGCAAACCGAGTCATAATATCGACTCGCGGATTGTTGACGTTGTTCGCTTTCTTGCTCGGCGTTCAGCTGAGCAAGATTACGAGCGCCATCTCAGATGCACAACGTCTTTGACACAAAAGCCTGATTTGGAGTCTTGATATGAAAAAAGTTGCCATTTATGCCAGATATAGCAGTGATCTTCAAAGCGATGCCTCGATTGAAGATCAAATCCGGATTTGCAGTGAACGGGCCAAGCATGAAAACTGGAAGGTAGTTAATACCTATACCGATCACGGTATCAGCGGTGCGAGCCTGATGCGCCCTGGAATCCAGATGCTTATGCAAGATGCCATGGCTGGTAAGTTTGATATTGTTCTCGCTGAAGGGTTGGATCGCTTAAGCAGAGACCAGCAGGACATTGCAGGCATATACAAGCGTTTTCAGTTTGTCGGCATTGCCATTCATACCTTGTCCGATGGCGGCGAAGTGAGCGACATCCATATCGGACTGAAGGGAACGATGAATGCCTTGTTTTTAAAAGACTTGGCAGCCAAAACCCATCGCGGGCTAAGTGGCCGGATAGAAAAAGGCAAATCTGGCGGAGGCTTGTGCTATGGCTACAATGTAGTGAAACAGTTTGATTCCTATGGTGAAGCGATCCGGGGAGATCGTGAGATTAATAAGGAAGAAGCAGAAATTGTTAAGCAAATCTTCCGCGATTACGCCGCTGGCGTTTCACCCAAGAAAATTGCGCTAAATCTCAATAAAAAAGGCATTCCATGCCCCTCTGGCAAAGCTTGGGGCGCAACGACAATTTACGGGAACAGACGGCGTGGCACCGGCATTATCAATAATGAGCTCTACATAGGTCGGCTGATCTGGAACCGTCAGAAATTTTTAAAAGACCCGGATACCGGTAAACGTGTCGCCCGTCCAAACCCAGAAGAGGATTGGATCATTACCGAAGTCCCTCACTTACGCATTATCGATGAAGAGCTCTGGGAGCAGGCCAAAATACGCCAGAAAGCGCTGGATGAAAAACCTCAATTCTGGGCCAAACAACGCCCAAAAAACTTGTTTTCTTACCTGCTCGCGTGTGGTTGCTGTGGCAGCGGCATGAGCAAAGTGTCGGCTGATCGCTACGGTTGCTCTGCTGCCAGAAATAAGGGCACTTGCAGCAACCGGCTCACCATTAAGCAAGAAAGTCTGGAGCATACCATTCTGGAAGCGCTACAGCACCACTTGATGAACCCGGAGCTGGTAAAGGTATTTTGCGAGGAATACACAAAACATATCAATGAGCTGCGACAAACCCGGAATGCGGCAATAAACCGTTACAAAAAAGAGCTGCAAAAATTGGCTGCTGATAAGGAAAAAATTATCGAAGCCATCAAAAACGGGATACCTGCATCGGAAGTGAAAGACGCGCTCAATAAGATCATTGAACGCCGGGAAGAGCTGGAAAGCTATCTCGAAGGCAAAGAGGAAGCGCCAGTGCTTCTGCATCCGAACATGTCTCAGCGTTACCAGAAAGAAGTAGAAGCGCTCCGAGTTTCTCTCAACAGGGAAGAAACCAGAACTGAGGCAGCAGACCTGCTCAGAGGCCTTATTGATAAGATTGTACTAACGCCCAAAGCGTCAGGAACAGAATACGCCATCGACCTGCATGGCGACCTTGCCGGAATTTTGACAGTTGCGGCAGGCAAGCAGCAAAAGATTAGCGATCACGATCCTTTGTTGCAGCAAGTCAAAATGATGACCGAATCAGGTGATCAAAAACATGGTTGGCAGG
>WBZN01000390.1_pt1 | contig 37748 bp, 40 predicted proteins | sample 5204281 | NCBI WGS metagenome assembly WBZN01 (sample SAMN12344347, study PRJNA552823) | activated sludge metagenome | biome: Activated sludge suspended growth; feature: Nitrification reactor; material: Wastewater; isolation source: activated sludge from nitrification reactor of wastewater... | reverse complement strand
ATGATGTCGGGTGGCGATGCTCAACGTTCTCAGTTCCTTCGTCGTGATCAATCGCATTGGCTCCTCCCTTGTCATGGCGTGTGACTGTAGCCCATGCAAGGGGCCCACTCTCAACAAGATATTTCACGAAGGGCCAATGCGGGATGGGGGAGGTGTGGAGCGCGCCGGGGAGGCGCGCGGGGGCCAGGCCCGCCACCGCCAGCAATCTCGCTGTCGCGGCAGAAGATGCGTACCAGTTAAAAGGCGTTTGGCGGTACGAAGAGTAATAAGAGAGCACTTACTGGAAAAGTTATGGCAACGACAAAGAAGAAAATCGAGGATGTGACGCTCCCGCAAGACCTTATCGAGCTGCTTCAGTCGCGTGGATTGGGGGGGAAGCGTACGTATATTCCTGCGAGGCAAGCTGGGACGCAAGTGCACGATAAACTAGTGAAAATGTTAGATGAAGTTGAGCATATCTATGAGTCGACTGGGATGCGATTCTATGGTCGGCAGAAGGATCTGCGGTTCTGGAAGATTAAATTTCCAGCGACTGGAATTTCTGTGGCGCACTCAATATCCATGCGGTCGGCGCAGCGTTTGAAACCGGTTGCGATGGGGTTGTGGAAGCGGTTTTTCCGGAACACGGAGCTTCCGATTATTGCTCGATTGGAAAACTGCGCAAGCGCGTATCAGCTTGATTATATGGAGTTAAATATCTTTTATCGGCGCGAGCGTGCCAAGAGTAGGACAAGCGTGGCGGATCAGGCGCCATGGTTCGGGACAGACTTCGCGCCAGAGGTCATGGCGGAGCTCAAAGAGTGCATTGCCGACTCGCTTGCGAAACGGCCCTGGAATAACAAGGATTCAGGTTCAGAACTATTGGAAATGAAAGAGGAATTAGAAAAACTTCCGGATGCATCCGGAATCCATCCGGAATCCATCCGGAATAAATCTTGTAAGGCATTGAAAACATGCAAGAAACGCAAATGGATTTGCGTGATGTTTGTGAATGGTGTGGTTGAGCGGTTTTACCAAGGAGAACGGTGATGAAAACGACGATTGTGGCGCTTGATTGTGGGTTCGGATTTTGTAAGGGCGTGACGGAGAATCGGGAGCTGATTTTCCCCTCGATCATCTCGGCGGCGGTACAGCGGACGTTCGGGGAGGGCGTGAAGGATGGGATCTTGGATCCCAAGAATCTGATCGTGACTTACCAGGACGAGACCTTCTTCGTGGGCGAGTTGGCCCTGAACCAGGGGCACTATCCGCGGGCGACCCTGGACAAGAGCCGGACGCGTTCCCGTGAAATGGAGATCCTGTTCTTGACGTCCTTGGCGCTCCTGAGCCCGGCTCCGGTGGCGACGTTGAAGGTGGTGACGGGGTTGCCTGTGACTGATTTTGGCGATCGGGAATGGGTGGTGGAGCACTTTACCGGGACGCATGAACTGACCGTGAACGGGGTGCCGTTCAAGCTGACGCTCGCCTCCGTGGCGGTGATCCCGCAGCCGTACGGGTCCTATATGAATGCCCTTCTGGATGAGCGCGGGGCTGACGTCAAGATTGGGCGCGGGATGGTGTTGTCCTAATTAGGCCAGTAAAAACGAAATTGGGACACTCTGGCATCGAATTGGGACAGCAGGGATCATTCGAGCTGAAGTATGGCACTATTCAAATTGCGTGCAGGTTTTCATGAGTTGGTTTCGTGGGACAGCTAGGATCGGCGAGTGACCTATCTCAAAATCGATCAGCGAAGATCAAGGCACAGCACTTTAGGGACTTCAAACCTGTACAGACTCCAGACTTATTGGAAATATCGTGGTCCACACATTGGGATTCGCATGACGGCTGGCCGATCGAACGGCGGTTTTCAATTTTGAGATAGCTTCTAGAAGCGGCCGGGGAATCGGTAGCCTTTCTCGGGTTGCTGGATACTCAACCGAAGCATGCGTTGTATGCAATGCAGGGACCGACTCCGGTGGAGGAGTTGATGGCGTACATCCGGCGTGATCGGCGGGAAGCATTCGATGCCATTGCGGAATCCGAACGTGAGGCCTTAAAGCAGAACTTGCAGCGGCTGGATGACGGACAGCGGATGGAAACGGCTATCCAGTGGGCGAAAGACCGGGATTTTCTTTCACCGGAAGAGGCGGATGCGTCCATCGGGTCGTTGAAACTGGGGTATGCCCTGGCGAGAGAGGCAGCACGGTTTCTGAGCCAGACCAACCGCCGCCCGATTCACGCACCGGTTCATGTCTGGTGGACCACGGCGACGATGGCGAAACGAGGAGAGGGGCCGGTCGACTGGTCGGAGCATACGACTGGCCGGGTGACGGTTGAGACGTTACTCGGGGATCACATGGACGCCGTGTACAGCATCCATGCCCATCAACGAATCGGTGAAGCCCTTGCACTTGCGGGGACCGTGCGCCACTAGGGGGCTCCGTCTCTCTTTCAGGCGACTGTCATCCCTCGGAGCTTCCCGCTTCGAGCGGCATTTGTTCATTTCTCACTCATCAAATCTGCTGTTCTGCCACGTACTTGTTTCATCCCGAACACTGGGACAATTAGCCTTCAGACGGTGAAGGGCGGGGAAGGACATGGCCGAGACCGTTTCCCGCGGTCGCGGGTCGTCTGGTCGCCCATCGTTCCGGCAACATCGTATAAATCGCAGGGACCAAAAATAGGGTGAGAAGGGTCGATAGGACGAGCCCGTTGATGACGACAAGGCCGATGTGCCAACGGCCCGCGGCGCCGGCCCCAGAAGCGAGGGCCAGGGGGAGCGCGGCTAAGATCGTCGCCATCGTGGTCATGATGATGGGTCGCAACCGTAATACCGAGGCTTCGACAATGGCCAAGTGTGGAGCGCGGCCGTCCAGCCGGAGCTGATTGGCGAATTCCACAATCAGAATGGCATTTTTCGTGACGAGCCCGATCAGGATCATCAAGCCGATCTCGCTGTAGATATTCAGCGTGCCCCGGAACAACAGCAGCGCCAACAACGCTCCGGCCATGGCCGGCGGCACCGATAAGAGAACGGTGATGGGATGGCGAAAGCTTTCGAATTGGGCGGCAAGGATGAGATACACGACCAGCAAGGCCAGCATGAAAATGAAGTGGAGATTGCCGGACGATTCCTTGAACTCTTTGGTCTCTCCGGCATAACTGATGCTGGCGCCCACGGGCAGGTGCTTCCGGATAATCGCTTCCAATGCCTCGATCGACTGGCTCAGCGTAGAGCCGGGCCCCACACCCGCGCTGATGGTGGCGGCTCTGAGCTTTTCATAGTGGTTGAGCTGTTTCGGGGCCACCGTTTCACTCAAGGTCACCAGGTTGCTGAGCGGGATAAGGTCTCCTTGGCTGCCTCGTACGTGCAGATGATCGATATCGGACTTGGTGCCCCGGTGATGCGGTCGCGTCTGTACGATGACGGGATACTCCTTGCCTTCGCGCATGAACATGGAGGATTTTCGTCCGCCCAAAAACACTTCTAAAGTCCGACCGATCGTTTCAACCGGTATCCCGAGGTCGGCCGCCTTGTCGCGGTTGATGTCGACGCGTAGCTCGGGTTTGTTGAGGTCCAGATCGCTCTCCACGTTGACCAATGCCGGATGCCCCGCTGCTTCGTGGCGAACCTTCGCTACGATCCTGTCCAGAACCTCATACGCCGGGCCTCGCACGACCAGCTGCACCGGCGTCTTGCTATCTTCCTGGTTGAACGGGGGCGGGTTGAGCGCAAAGACGGTGGCGCCGGGGATGGCCGAAAGGGACGGTTCTACCTTGTTGATGACGTCCCGTTGAGCGCGGTCGCGATCGGACCAATCCTTGAGCGTGACCCACGTCACGGCCCGATTCACCAACGTCGGGCGCCACCCCCTTGCCACCACGGTGTAATAGGAGTCCATCTCAGGAATGTCTGCGGCCTGTCGCTCGCTGTCCTTGGCGTATCGGTCGGTGTAATCGAGGGTCGCCCCTTCCGGGGCGCTCACATGAATCGCGAACCAGCCGGTGTCTTCGAGCGGCGCCAGTTCATTGGGCAACATCCAGAACAGGAGGCCGCTGACGGCGAGGGAGCCCAGCGCCGCGAGCATGACCAGCGAGGGCCGGTGCAACGCCACTTCTAAGGCCGTTCGGTATCGTCGGGTAAGCCAGCGCAGCCACGCGGAGGACTCGAGGGCGGAGCCCTGTGCCGGCGATGCGGCAGTCACCGTGGAACCCAACAGCTTTGTGCACATGGCCGGCGTCAGGGTCAGGGCAATGAAGCCGGACAGGAGAACGGAGCCTGCCACGGCGATTCCCAGTTCCGCAAACAGCCGTCCCACGAGCCCCGGCAGAAAAATGATCGGGAGGAAGACTGCGGCCAGCGTCAACGTCGTCGAGATGACGGCGAACCCGATTTCGCGACTGCCTGTTAGCGCCGCCTCCCTCGGAGTCATCCCCTGTTCGATGCGGCGGTAGACGTTCTCCACCACGACGATCGCATCGTCCACGACGAGCCCGATCGCGAGCACGAATCCCAGGAGGGTGATGGTGTTGATGGAGCTACCGGTGACCTGCATCAGGACAAACGTGCCGAGGATCGACCCCGGGATGGCTACGGTGGGGATCAGCGTAGCCCTGGCGCTGCGCAAAAAGAGGAATACGACTAGCACGACGAGAAGCACGGAGATGCCGACGGCTTCATACACCTCCCGCAACGACCGTTCGATGTAAATGGAGCTATCGAAGGCCGTGACGAGCTTCATGCCTTCGGGCAACAGTGATTCGAGGGTGGGAAGGGTGCGTTTGACGGCACGGGCGGTCTCGAGCGTATTGGCCTTCGACTGCTTCATGATGCCGAGACCGATGGCGGGCTTGCCGTTGACACGGACCAGTTTTCTCTCGTCTTCCGGGGCGATTTCCGCTACCCCGACATCCTGGAGGCGGACCGGGTAGCCGTCGCGGTAGGCCAGGATCAACTGATTGAATTGCGAGGGCTGCTCCAGTCCTCCCCCCATCCGGACGCTGAATTCCCGTTGCGTGCTTTCGATGCGCCCCGTAGGCATGGAGACGTTCTGCGTCTGAAGCGCGGATTCCACGTCCTGCACCGTGAGGAGGCGAGAGGCGAGACGATCCGGATCGAGCCAGATCCGCATGGCATAGCGGCGTTCGCCGTCGAGCATCACGTTCGAGACGCCCGGCAACGGAGCAAGCCGGTCCTTGAGTTGGCGCTGGGCGAAATCGGTCATGTCCAACTCACTGTGCCGGTCGCTGATCAAGGCCAGCCACATGATGCCATCGGACTCGCTGTCTTCTTTCATAACCAGCGGCGCTTCAATGCCTTGAGGCAGCAGGGATTGCACCCTGGTCACCCGATCGCGCACGTCGTTGGCCGCGGCATCCAGATTGCGCGTGAGAGTGAATTCGAGACTGATGGCGGAGAGCCCTTCACGGCTGGTCGAACGCAAGGTTCTCAGCCCCTCGACGCCGCTGAGCGCGTCTTCCAGCACCGAGGTGATATCGGTTTCCACCAATTGGGCATCGGCGCTTTGATACACGGTGAGGACGGACACGACGGGAAAGGTAATGTCCGGATACTCGCGGACCGGGAGTCGTGAATAGGACAGAATCCCGAACAGCATCAGCAAGAGCGTGGCGACGGTGGCGAGGACCGGACGCTCGATGGACAGTGCGGACAGTCTCATAAGGGTATGCCGACGAAGGTCAGGGGATCGGTTCGGTCAGGGCGACGATCGGATCGCCCTCCTGCAATTTATGGTGGCCGACGCGAATCACCGTGTCCTGCTCGGTGAGCCCGTCCAGCACTTGCACGAAACCCTTGATGCGCGTCCCCAACCGGATTTCGCGCTGTTGAGCCGCGCCATTCTTGGCGAGGTACACGTAGACCTTATCCTGCTTCGGCATGACGGCTTCTTCCGGGATCAACAGCGCGCGCTCTTCCTGGCCATACGTGAGCAGCACCTGCGCGAACATGCCGGGACGAAGCCGCTGCTGCGGATTGGGAATGCGGGCGCGCAGTTGAACGGATCTGGTGGTCAGCTCCACTTGCGGGTCGATCACGTACACCGTGCCGTGAAAGCTCTCACCGGCATAGGCATCGGTCGTCAATTCAATGGGCTGCCCGGGCGCCAGATGACGCAGCAACGTCTCCGGCACTTTGAAGTCGATCTTGAGCTGAGCGAGGTCTTCCAAATTGACCAGGTCCAACCCGGCGCCGACGAAGTCGCCCGGTGAGACGCGGCGGATGCCAGTGATGCCGGAAAACGGGGCACGAATCTTGGTCCGTGCCAATCGCGTAACAGACAGGCTGTGGTTCGCGTGAGATACTTGGAGCGCACCCGCCACTTCGTCGAGTTGCTGTTTCGGTACGTAGCGCTTGCCGTCCAAGTCCAACTGTTTCAATCGTTCATAGGTCAGGCGAGAGACTTTGAGTTGCGCTGCCGCCTGAGCCAATTCGGCCTGGAGCTCGGAGTCATCGAGTTCGAGGAGGAGCTGGTCCTTCTCGACCGCTTGGCCTTCCTCGAACCAGATCTGCCGGATACGTCCGGCCACCTCCGGGCGAATCATGATGCTTTCGTTGGCGCGTAGTGTTCCGACCGCTCTGATGGTATGCCGGATCCGGTCGATCGACACCGGGGCCACCACCACGGCTGTCGCAGCTTGTGGCCCGCCTGCGACTTCTGAGGCGGGAACCGGCGTCAGGCCGATCCATTTTATGGCATACATGACGGAGATCGCCGTCATGATCACGAACAGGAACGAGGTGGTGCGACGGAGCGTCATGACGCTGATGATCCTGTTTCTTCAATGAGAGTTCCGCAACGAGCGAATGGTGAAACACAATTCGTTACTTGAACTCGAGCTTTTTCAGCCCGTGCACGGGGAGATCAACCTGGCCGAAATCCGAGTCGCCTTTAAAGCTTCCATCGATCGCCAAGGGGAAATCTCCCGTCTTGCCGCTGGTCAGCGTGATGTGCAGTGTCGGTGGGGTCTTTTCCGAAGCCGCGGTCACTTCGACCTGTTTCACTCCATCGAACTTGATGTTCACCGTGGCGGTGCCACGCTTCACGGGGAGATGTTTCAGTTCATGCGGAATGAAGGATGTGTCACTGACTTTTTCTTCCCAATAAAACACCACGTTTTTGAGGTCGGTCTGCATGTCCTTGGCATCGGTCACAAGCGCGTGGAATGCCTTATCGCCGTTCTGTTGCGCAAAAGTCGGCTCTGCCGAGAGGGGGATCATGGTGGCGATGTAAACGGCTGTGGCCAGGAAGGCAGCGTGGACAACGGCATGACGTAATGACATAGAATTCTCCGTTCATCGGTTAATCGGGATAAGGGGTCATTATTCCATGTGATAGGAAAAGGGCACATCCAGTTGGACTTTCGATTGCGCCATTTGATGCTTCACCTTCAGGGGGAAGGCGTTGCGAACCATGTCAAGCGTGTGGCGATCCAGCACAGAATGCCCGGAGCTTTTCTCCAGGGACAGCTCCAATAAGTGGACTGCCGCGCCTTGCTGTTCAATCGTGAGGCGAAGGATGACCCGCCCTTCCCAGCGGTTACGTTTGGCTTCGGGTGGATAACGCTTGCGTTGATCCACTGACGACCAGATCTCTTGACCGAGCCATCCGAAATCCGCTTGGGCTTCGGGGCGAGCTTGCACGGCCCGGTGTTTCACGACTCGATGCTGTACTGTTTGGACCGAACGCTGAATAACTTCCTGTCGAACCTGTTGGGGCTCGTCAAGCGGAGCAGGGACTGATTCGACCGCCGCTGTCTCCGTGACTGGCTCTGCTGACGCGACGACTGGAGGTGCCGATACGTGCTGCACCATCGGCGTCGCTTCCTCGACAGCGGCGGTACTTTCGACAAAGGTCTGTACCACTTCAGGAGTCGGACTGACCGTCTCTTGAACGGTTGGAGTGATGGCTTCAACCCGCTGGGCGGTGACGTGCTGTACGGCTTGGGCCGTCTGCACGGGAACGCTTTCCTGAACCGGCTGAAGCTGTTGAACCGGCTGCCGCTCTTGCACTGTCTGGACTTGCCGGACGACTGGTTCGGCCTTGGCCAACGGAACCTGCTTAGGTTTTGACGGGGTGACCGGCTGAGGCGTAGGGGGCGGCTGAGATTCTACAGGCGGTGCTGGAGCTGGTTCCGGCACAGGAGCGGGTGGTTGAACGACTGCCACGTTCCATTTGAAGGTGGGCGGGGGCGGCGGTGGCATTTCCGCGAGGAGCACGACGGCCATGCCGATGAGCAGGCCGTGGATCGACATGGAGAAGGCCCAGCAGGCCGAGGTTCGCCCGCGCTGCGATGAGTCCAATGGCAGGGCCAGGCTCATGACCGAACCACCTCCAGATTGACCTGCTGAAATCCCAGGCTGCGGATCTCGTCGACGACGGACACGAACCGGTCCAGTACCGTCACTCGATCGGCGCGCACCAGAACGGACGATTCGCGCGGGTGGGGATCGAGCAAGCCGCGCAATCCATCGAGGGGAACCGGCTGATTGTTCATAAAGAGCGCGCCCTCCGCGGTCAGAGTCACCACGAGCGGTACATCTTTGCGATCTGAAGCGGCCTGCGCCTTCGCCAGCTGAACGGGCACCTGCCCCGTCGTGATGAATGTGGCCGTGGTCAATACAATCACCAGCAGGACGAGCATGACGTCGACAAGGGGAATCACGTTGATCTGGTCGATATCACGTCCCATGTTGAATCTTGAACTGCGTGATTAATTCAGTGACTCGCCGCCGGAGGATGTTGTTCAGCACGACACAGGGGATTGCCACCAACAGGCCGACCGCCGTGGCCTTGAGCGCGAGGCTCAAGCCGACCATGATGGTCTGAACCGCCATGGTGCCGGACGACCCCATCGTGTGGAACGTCAACATGATGCCGAGCACGGTTCCCAACAAGCCGATGTAGGGAGCATTCGCCGCCACCGTTCCGATCACGACCAAGCGCTTCGTCAGGACCACTTCGAATTCCTCTTCGGAGCGGTATCGCCTGAGATCGATACGCCGATAGAAGACCCAGCGCTCTGCGGCCACTGCCATGGCCCAAAGGCTCAGAGCCAGCAGCAGGCCGATAATCCCGTAATCCACGATGTGCTTAAGACTGTCCACTTGCGCAAATCCTTACTGCTTGAAGGCTGTATAAATCTGGCAACAAACCGTATGACGCAGATACGGCTACTATAGATGACGTATGAGATGGTAAAGTCTGCACTGCGTCGAGAATAAAAATATAAACGATGTAAATCATTTAGTTAGTTGTCATCTCTCGTCTTATGGTTGAGGGAGTGAGGGCGGGCAAACATCACTCGGCCTGGAAAAAGACCTGTCGTTTGTCTTTCACGTATCCTGGTCTAGGATTTCAGTCCGCCGACCACGAGCAGAAACTTTGCGGTTAAGAACATGAGCGCAATTCCGGCCCATATCCCATAAACCATAAAGATCTTGCGCGTCGCCGTATAGGTCGTCGCGACCAAGGCGCACACGACATACAGAAGGGATCCGGCAGCCAGGGCAAACCAAAGGATCGTGAAGTAAGGCGACAGGATAAATCCGCTGAGCAGGGTGCCGAGACAGGTCGGCAGTGCCGCGATGGCACCCAGGCCAAAAACGTCCTTGGTAGAAATAGGTGCATGTCCCGCGGCGCCGACGATGCCGAACCCTTCAGTCCCGTTGTGCAAGGCAAAGCCAGCCACGAGTAGCCAGCTCAACGTCCACTCTCCGTGGGCATAACTCGCTCCAATGGCAAGCCCCTCACCGAAATTGTGGAGGCCGATGCCGGCCGCAATCACATACGGCAGGGACAGCAGTCGGTCCACGCGCCGGCCTTTGCCTAATTGCCGTTCTTCTAACAAGGCAGGTACGACGAATCCGAGAAACAGACTCCCCAGAAAGACGACCCATGACAGGGGATCGCGAGCGCCCGTCAATTCCTCGGACTCATGCATGAGATCGAAGAACAGAAACACCAGGACGCCTGTCGCAACGCCGATCAATGCGCGTTCCCACGACCGGCTGATGGTGCGGTGAATCACCATCGCGGTCGTGATTCCCAGATACACCGGTATCACTCCGGCCGCTAACCCGAGTCCGATCAGTTCCAGCATAGGATCTATCTTCCTAGAGACATCTCGTGAGTCGTATCGGCGAAGAACGGGTGCGCCGCAAGCGTCAGGTTGTGAAGCCGTCTCGCAGCCTGACTGGGAGAAAAATTTGCGATATTACCTGACGGCTGAGGAAATACCATATCAAACCCAGGAGTCGAGGGGTGGCCGCGCGAGCCAGGTCAACCTCCGGAGAACGTCGAAGATCTGGATCAGGTGACAACGGCAAGAAGACTCGCGTCAGCGCCGCGGGCTCGACGAAGACGAGGCATTGCGGGCCTTCATGAGCGAGGCGAGGGTGTCTTTGGTCGCCCCGCAGTTGATGCAGCGCCATTTGGCTTCTTTGGCATAAAAATCCAGTACTCGCTCAATGATCATGTATCCGCCGCATTTGAGACAATTCATTGGCCGCTCCTTTCTCGTACTGTAGGTCATTCTGACAAACGGATCGTGGCTTCGTCGTATGCTGGTTGGCGAGCATCAGTGCTGCGACTTTCCGGTCGCGCTTGTGGTTGTTGTCCGTCTGCTATTGGATCAAGCACCCGTCAGTAAAGAGGAATGGAGCCGAACGGGGGTATTACGTCCGGCTCCCTCCACGTTGCCCGGCGCCTTCGTGAAGGGGCGGGGCATTCTGTCGATAGGCTCGCTGCGACAAGGGTTCTATCTAACAAGACGTACGATGCCGCGTGAATCGCACCATGCTCAATTGCCATGATGGGAATTGTATCGGCTCGAAAGTCCAGTTACATCTGAGAACCGGTCGGTTTCGGCGGAAGGTCTTCGACGAAGCGATATCCCTTCGAGTGCATGCAGCCGCTCAAGTTGACGCCTCCTGCCATGGTGTCCTTGTTATGTTCCTGCCCCGAGAGCACCTCCGCCTTGCATTGCTCCCAGTCTTCTTGCGTGTGGGTTTCAGTCTTGCCCTCTTGCGTCCACCGGCCCTCGGCACAGGCGGACAGGAGCGCGAGGAGAATGCCTGCCGCGATCAAAATCAACGGCATGGTCTTAAAACCTCAACCCGACGGTGGCTAACACAGTTCGGGGCTCACCGAAGAAGAACTGATTCGAACCGTTGTACGAGGTAGCGACGTAGCGCTGATCCAAAAGATTTCTCACGTTGAGTGCCAGATGCATACTTCGTGCGCCCAGCCAGTTTCCTTTTTGCATGTCATGGTTGTAGTAGAGCGCCGCATCGGCGCGGATGTAACCCGGCATTTCGGTTTGGTCTCCGAAGATGGAGGCATTGCGGCCAGTGTATGCAAACAATCCGCCGCCGATGCCGAATCCCTGCAGCATCCCTTCTTGAATGTGATAAGTCGACCACAGGGTGAACTTGTTATAGGGCACGTTGGCTAACCGTTTGGCGACCAGGGACAGATCGTTATCCTTGGTCACTTCCGCGTCGGTGTAGGCATACCCGGTGACGAGGTTCCATCCTGGCGTGAGCTGCGCAGTCACATCCAGCTCAATGCCTCGGCTGCGTTGCTCCCCCGTCTGCACGGCGAATCCCTGCAGCGCCAGGGCCGGATCGGGATTCGGCGTGACGAGGTTTTCGCGGGTTAGATGGAACCAGGCCAAGGTGGCTGAGACGCGATTGTCGAAGAAGAACGTTTTTATGCCGATCTCGTACTGCGTCGAACGCTCCGGCTTGAACAACTCGCCGTTGGGATTGAAGGAGGAGGCTGAACTCGGCTGGAACCCCTTGGTCCAGGATGTATAGAGAGACACCGGCTCGACTGGCTGGTAGACGATGCCCAAGCGAGGACTGACGGCGTGGCTGTCAGAGGTGTTTTGCGGTCCACCAGCCGACTGTAAGAACTGGTGCACGTAATCGAACCGGAGCCCACCCGTGAATTTCAGATTGGGCAGAATCGTGACTTGATCTTGGAGGTAGACGGCCGCCGTCTTGTTGTCGGCTCTGTTGCTCACGCGATTCCCATCGAAGGGCAGCGGCGCCAAGCCGTAATCCGGCGCGTAGAGGTCCAGCGGTGGGGCGCCGGCTGCAGTAAAGATGAATTGATCGGTTTTTTCCTGCCGCAATTCGATGCCGGTCAGGAGGGTATGGTCCATCTCCAGGACACGAAAGTGGCCGACGAGATTCGTGATCATCGAATTGGCATGCCGGCGGGCTACGCCAGGTTGGAGGACCTGGAAGCGCTGTATGGTTCGGAAGTCCGGCTCCAAAATTCCTGCATAACCAGCATAGAGATTGTTCCGGTCATCTTCCACGATCGTGTGCCGGAACGCGTTGCGGACAGACCACTTGTCGTTAAACTGGTGCGTGAGGTCGTAGCCGAAACGATAGGATGTGCGATTGAGTGTGCTGAAGTCACCGAGCGTCGTGGAGCGATTACGCGGGATGGGTCCGTTGGGGTTCGGTAGAAACGTGCCCTCGGCGGGCAAGCCGTAGGGATCGTTGCTCCAGCGGCGCAGGTAGTCGGCATCGACGGTGAGCGTGGTGCGTGAGCTCATGAGCCAGGTGATGCTCGGCGCGATGGCCGCCAAGTCTCGATTGGCGTAATCCATGAAACTGCCGGCCTTCTGCCCCGCAACGTTGATGCGATACAGAACCGTCTTGGCGGCATTCAGCGGGCCGGTGGCGTCAAGTTCCGAGCGGTGGAAATGAAAGTTCCCCAGGGTGACGTTCGCCGAATAGGACGCGTTCGGCAGAGCCTTGTTGGTCACGATGTTGATGATGCCCCCGGGATCTCCCTGTCCATAGAGAACCGCAGCGGGGCCTTTGAGCACTTCCAACCGGCGGATGTTGTAGGTGTCGGAAGCCGTGAACTGCGCGAATGGATCGAGCAGGCCGTTGCGGAAATAGCTGCGGTCAGTGGCTGTGAAGCCCCGGATGATCAGCGAGTCGTAGAGGGAAGCCGCGGACTCCGTGGCGTTGATGCCGGAGATATTTTCCAGCGTGTTTTGCAGGCGGAACGTGCGCTGCTCTTCGATGACCTTGCGCGTGATGACTTGAATCGATTGCGGCACGTCGCGAATCGGGGTGTCGGTTCTTGTCGCTGAAATGGCCTCATCGGCCACGTACGTCTGGGTATCGTCTTCTCGTTCACGGACGTCTTTGACGACAATCTCGGGAACCTTCACCGACTTTTGTGCGGCGGGTCGAGGCGAGGTCTCTGGCGACGCTTCCGTCGCGAGTCCAGACGCACTGGCCGCAGACATGGATTGAGGGGCGGACAATCGTTCGAGTGTGATGCTGCCCGAGGATGTGGTGCGGGCGCTGAGACCCGTGTCCTTCAGGAGAATGTGCAGAGCCTCTGTGGGAACGAGGTCGCCCGACACTCCTTGAGTCAGGAGGTCGTGCGTCATGGCTGCATCGAACAACAGTTCAGTCTGTGCCATGGAGGAAAACTGCAGTAGGGCGGATGAGAGAGACTGGGGCGCAATGTCGAATCTCTGCGGAGAGGCTACGGAGCTCTCGGGTTCCTGAGCAGATATCATTGAAGCCGGGTGAAGCATCAGCAGGCTGAGGAACAGGAACGTGCAGGCGCGACGGCGCCTCTGCAGCATGCGAACGGAGTAGTATTGGTATCCGGCAAATCGGAACGCAAACATGGGTCATCCTTTCCGTCGTAATGCGAAATGTCACAGTAACCGATCACGGTCCATTCACTACGACGGACGAATGACAAGAAAGGTCTACTGCAAAATGCTGGGAGTTAAGATTTTTCGGGGCGGGACCGGTAGAAGAGATAGATGCGATCGGCGATGCTGACGATGCGGACCGGAAGACTTTCCTCCAGGGCAGGGAGGAAGCGATCCAAACGATCGGTATCAAACGAGCCAGTGACCAACAGCTCGTTCAGGGAGGGATCTCGCAAAAAGACGAGACGACCGGATCGATAGCGAGACAGTTCAGCCAGGACGACAGGCAGCGGATCATGGTCGAACATCAACCGGTGACGCCGCCAGGCCAACGTGCGGGTCATGTCAGTCTGCTCCACAGACCCCAGCCATTGGTTGTGATGATACTGAATCCGTTCCCCCGCAAGCACGTCCACGGAAGCATCGGATTCCAACATGACCTTGACGCCATGTTCGGCTACGGTGACGGTGGTGTGATCACGTTCGGTGCGAACATTGAAGGCCGTTCCTAAGGCGCGAATCACAGCGTGATCAGCCGTGACTTCGAACGGGCGGCTGGAATCGAGCGCTACAGTGAAGAACGCCTCTCCTCGATGGAGTGTCAGACGACGGGCGTCATCCGTCATGGTGATCGATAGTGCGCTGTCGGTGTTGAGCTGCACCGTTGAGCCGTCGGAGAGCGCAACGGTACGCTGCTCTCCCATCGCTGTGCGGTAGTCGCCGACCGGAAGCCAGGCAACTGCGAGCCAGGCGCCGATGGCGGCGACGAGTAGAATGGATGCGGCCAAAGCCGAGAGCCGCTTCCATGGCAAGATCGGACGCGTCGATGCGCCGGCTGACTCCTGGGGCAGGCATCGATCCAGCTCACGGATATCGTCCGCGCTCAAGCCATCCAACGCGCGCCAAAATTGTTCGGCCTCACGATAGGCGGCGGGATGGGTCGGATCCTCGGACAGCCACTCGGCAAACAGCCGACGCTCGTCGGCTGTGACGGTCCCGGTTTCCATCCGGACCAGCCAGGCCGATGCGGTTGACGCGAGAGTGTTGGGGTCTGATGTACCCATCGAATGGGTCATGGTAGCGCCATAGCTGCGGCCTTGTCACGTTGTCGACTCGACCGTTCCCTCCATAAGAGGAGACGCGTCACAGTGGGTAAACATCCATGCGGCAGCGGCAATCGGTTAGGGCTCGTCGAGCCGGCTGCGACAAAAGTCGACCGCCTTGATCATGTGCTTGACGACCGTGCTCTGAGCAATGCCGAGTTTGGTCGCCACTTCCGCGTGAGTTAAATGGTGAAATTTGATGAGCAGAAATACCTGGCGGCACTTCGGAGGCAGTTCCTCAATAGCCCGTGTCAGGCGCGCGACCTGCTGCTTCGACCACACGACTCTTTCAATGGAAGGACCCTGGTCCGCCTGATCGAGCGGGCGCTCAGGATCGTCCAGTGTCATCGTGTCCCGATGTTGCTGGCGACGGTGATGATCAATCAATAAATTCGTGGCCACTCGGAAGAGAAACGCGCGCGGATTGCCGAGGACTTCGCCTGGCTTGTTCTGAAGCACCCGAAGGAACGTGTCCTGCACGAGGTCTTTCGCTGTGTCGACGCACCCCAAGCGGCGGGCGAGAAACTGCTGCAGATCCGGCGCGTGCTCGCGGACCAATGCCGACAGGTCGTGCTGTGTTACTTCCGACATGGATTCCTGTCGTGTTTCCTGACGACCCTGCGATTCATGCGCCGGATAGTAAGTGGAAGACGGCCTGAAAGGGAATGCTCATCTTCCCGATCTATTCGGCCCTAGCGTGCTTTCCGGGTATGGAGAGTGCCGACTCGTACGTCTTAACTATGGAGAGGCGGTCAGACGGCATGTCTGCTCCAACCGACAACTCAGGAGAATCAGCTGAATGAAAGTGGTGACGATGCTGTCCCGCGCCGACCGGCAGGATCGGCGATTGGATGAGGGAATCGAACGGATTCGAACGAGTTTCGGCCGAACACGGCTGAACTGGAGCCTCCAGCGAGAACGGATCGTTCAAGCCTTTTTGCAAGGGGAGCACATCACGATCCGCGAGTTATATAGCCGACTCAATCGGCAGGGCCATCGTGCGCCCCTGAACACGATTTACCGGACGATGCGGGTGTTGTGCGAAAAAGGCTTCGCGCAGGCTCGTCGATTCGGCGACGAAACGCAGTACGATATTCTGTTCGCGAAAGGCGATCACGATCACCTGATCTGCACCGGGTGCGGGCACATCGTCGAGTTCGAGGATCCGACCATCGAACGGCTGCGGAAGCAGGTCGCTGAGGCCAATGGATTTCACCTGACCGCGCAGAATCTGGAACTGTATGGACTCTGTGCCGGCTGTCGCGCGGCCAGCGCAGGCCTGATGCCTCGGCTCTAACCTTCACGACGGCGCCTGTGGGCGTCTCGTTTCAGCCACCACATCCGCAGTGCTGTTGCATACAACAGCAGCGGCGTGAATCCCGTTGCGAAGACGATCCATCGCCCAGTCAGGCCGAAGGCTTCGCCATTGTGAAGGGGGAAGAGCCAGGACAAAAATGTTTCGCCCCGCGTGAAAAGACGCCAATCCGTGACTCGCCGAACGGTCCCGCTGTATTGATCGATCCAGACTTCGGTTTGTCCTCCCGCCTGCCGGACTTCGCCCGGTTGCCGGAGCCCCACGGAATAACTGTCTCCCTCATGCTGAGGCAAGCCGATCCACATCGGCTGGGCATCAGGGAAGGTTGTCCTGGCGATGGCGACCGCCTCTTCGGGCTGAAGCGGGGACACTCCTTTCTGCACCTCTGACAGCGGCTGACCCTCAGGCGAAACATCCCGAACCGGCGAGAACCACGTCACGACCGAGGTAACGAGATGTGGGAATTCCAAATAGAATCCTGTCAGGGCAAGGAGCGAGAGCAACATGGCTCCGGCCACGCCGGTCAGCTTGTGGATGTCATAGTGTGTTCTGATGGAACTGCCGCCGGATTGAAACGACAAGGCACGACGGAGCTTCCCCGGTTTCGGCCACCAAAGGTATAGACCGCTGATTATCGAGAGCAGGAGAAACAGGGCCATGATGCCGACGAAGGTCTCTCCGGATTTTCCTAACAGCAGTTCCTGATGCAATTCATAAATGAGCGACACGAAAAAGGTTCCCCAGCGGCGGTCACTCAAAGGGCTGGCGGTTGAAGGATCGACGGCCACGACGTGCCAGCGCTCTTCAATAGGGGCTGCTGTCGGGTCTTTGAACCAGGCATGGTATGAGTCGCGATCGTGGAGAGGAAAGATGAGGGTGTCTGGGGCGGACCATTCCGGATGTGCTTTCCGTGCGCCGTCCAGGATCTCGTTCAGGGGTCGCTCACTCCCGAAGGTACGAATCAGCTGATCGGGATTCATCCATTCATCGATGGTCTTGTAGAACACCAGAAGGCTGCCCGTGAGACTGGTCAGGACGAACAGCGCTCCGCCGAACAGGCCGATGTAGAGATGGGCCTGCAGCCAGAATTTCTTCAGGGTCATGCGGTTGCGCGGAGCCGCCACGCCAGGCTGGACGCTCCGCTCGATAGGGCGGTCCGGCAATCTATCATAACTCTTGTTTGGTTCTAGCCCTTGCATCATCATCCGCCTCTCGGTCCCGCGATCGGCACACTCATCCCGTGAGTCCGATGCGGCCCTTGTTATAGGAGACGTATGACGGACTAGAAACCGCACCTCACCCTAGTGGACTGTAACAGTTAATTTGGGAGTAATTTGTCGCTGTGATGCCGCTGTATTCACTCCCATTTGCGTCACATCATCACACTGTTCATGGTTACGGTGATACTACCGATCTAATCGTTACAGTCCACTAGACACGTTATGTCTGTGGGTCCCCTCGGCCGTTATACAGAGTGTCGAGGGGACCCATGGAGGGGCAAAACAGGGAGAAAGACTTGGCAATCTGTCAATCAGTCCTTCGAAATGGTGGAGGTTAAAAGGTCCACTTCGCGCCAACCTGCCAGAGTGCCGGCAAACCCGGATAGATGCCACGCGTCCGATCCATGATCGTGGTTTGGTCCAGCATGTTTTTCGCGCCGAAGAAGAACGTCGTGTTGATCTTCTTTACATACTGGTTGACCGATGCGTTCATCATGCACCATCCGCGTACAATGCCCCGCTGACCATTTGGCGTGGGGGTCACGATGTTTCGGTCGTCGCCAAACTGATCGCTGATGCACTGGGCTTCCAGTCTCGCATTAAACGCGCCGAGACTGAACGCCCGATTGGTATACCCGATCCCCGCCGTCAGCAGATGTTTGGGCGAGTAGGGCAGCCGGTTGCCGCTGACACTCACGACCGCCGCCTCCGTGGGCAGGAGCGCCGCACCCGTGATTGAGCTGTTGCGCGTGCCGATGAACTCGGCCTCCGCCACCCAGGTATAGTTCAAATCGAGCGTCACATCCTGGTCCGTATCTCGTCCCTTCATCGCATCCCACAGGTCCAGACTGGTGGCGAACTCGATGCCCCGATGCCTGGTTTCTCCCGCGCTCGTCAGGGTTGCACCGGTACCGCCCGCCGCCGACTGCGAGATGATCTGGTTGTCGAAATCCATCTGGAAGAGGGTGAATTCATACCCGGCCCAGTGGGCCAGGTTGCCTCTGGTGCCCAATTCATATGTCCAGCTCAATTCCGGTCCCAGGTCGACCACGGCTCCGGTGCCGGTGATCGCGTCGGAGATTTGCGGGGGCGACATGCCGCGATGCGCGCCGAAGAAGAACGTGTGGTTTTTGAACGGCGCATACGTCACGCCGATTCCCGGCAGCACTTCGGTGAAATTGGCTTTCCCGAACGCCCCGTTGCCGTTGTTTTGCAGCCGGTCGTACTGGTCGTAATTGATGTGCTCGACGCGCACGCCGGGCGTAATCGTAAATTGGCCGAAGACGAGGCGTTCTTGAAAGAACAGGGCGTAGGCGTTCGTGGTACGCAGGTTGTTTTCGTTCAAACAGGTGGCGCCGGCCACGGCCAAGAAGCAGCTCGATGTGACGCCGATACCTGATCCCGTATTCCGGAATTGCTTTCGGTCCGACTGCTCATACATATAGCGCGCGCCGAAATCGGCCGTCGCGTTGACGCCAAGGAGCGAGTGATCGTACTTGAAGCGGGATTCGACCCCGTAGACCCAGTATTCACGTTCGTTGGTGAACCGGGCATTGCCGGGGACTGCCCCGAAGGCAGTGGCGGGAATGGCGTTGCCGAACTGGAGCGCGCCGTTGAGGCTACCATCGGCGTTGATGCCCTGCGTCGTTTGCCGTGCCCAGTCGCGGCTCATGTAATGGCCGAAGAAGTTGGTGGTCGACGTCAGGTTGGCGGTGAACATATGATTGACCGCGACATGCGCGCCCATTCGACGGAAATCGAAGTGGTCGTTCTTAAATAGCGTTTGCCTGTCCTGGCCTCGAGGAGAGCCCCATTCCGATTCCGTCAACCCTTGGTAGCCGATACCGGAATCCTCGCGATAGTAATTGAACTTGGCCATGATTTGCGTGCGGTCGCTCAACTCTTGAACCGTCTTGAAGGTGATGTCGTCCACCTTGGCCCGCACGTTGGTGAAACGCGGCGTGTCGCTCTGATAGTGGGTGTAATCCACCATGTAGCCGCTTTTACCCCAGGTGCCTCCGTAGTCGAAGTGGGTGTTGAAGTAGTTGTTGTTGCCGCCCCACAGCTGAAAGTTCCCTTCCGGTTTGGCCGAGGGCATGCGGGTGATGAAGTTCATCACGCCGCCGATCGTTTGTGGACCGTAGAGCAACTGTCCGCTTCCCTTCAAGACTTCGATTCGATCGAAACGAAAGATCGGAGGGAAATAATAGGATGACGGATCGGCGTACGGCATCATCATGATGGGGACGCCATCCTCCATGATGTGCACCTTGCGGCTTCTGGTCGGATCCAAGCCTCGGATGCCGATGTTCGGCCTGATACCCAAACCGTCTTCATCTCGCACGTGAACCCCCGGCACCTCGCGGAGAGCTTCATTGATGGTCAGGCGATGGTTTTGCTCGATGCTTTCCTTGGTGATGACGCGGCCGGAGCCGGGAATGTAATCGAGGGCGTTTTCGGATGTTCCGATGATTTCGACCAGGGGAACTTTTATCTCTGCCTCTTCCCCAGCCCTCTGTGAATCGGGGTTCCCAGTTGGCCCGATGGCGGCGGACTGATCGGCTGTGTCGGGTGAGTGCCGCGAGGCCGCTTGTTCCACGATCACGGTGCTGTCGTCCGCGGCATAGTGCGTCAATCCCGTGTCTTTCAGCAGCAACGTGAGCGCGTCGTCTGGGGGATAACGTCCAACAACGCCGTTGCTGTCGACCGATTGAACGAGTTCGGCGCGATGGATGAATCGAACTCCACTTTGATCTCGAAACGCGCGTAGTGCCGAGGCAAGCGGTTGCGGAGGAATGTCAAACACGGCAGGGTCTGCCCGTAGGGCGGGAGTTTGTTCGGCTGTCGCAACGCCGCGTAATCCGATGGCAGCGCCGATCATCCCGAAACAGATTAGCGCAATCCACAGTATGCGATACATATCGTCTCCTTTCAGCGGTGAGCAAAATTCACACGAGCCACATCGCATAAAGGACGACGGGGAGACCGAACATTCCCTACTCCGTCTCACAATTTTTCCGCAGGCGAGCCTTACCGGAGTTTCGTCCGGGAAATTGCCGAGGACGGATTGCCCCTTTTGGGGGCAGAACGGCTTAGTGTGAAAGGACTGTAAGGAACGGCGTCAGGCGGGTGATGTGAAACGGGACGGTATGCTGCAGCAAGTCAAGCGAATGTGCCGGGTTATCTAAGGCGAGACTTCCCGTAATCTGTTGCGCCCGAAGCGCGGAGCCTAAGACGACGATCGTATCCGTCCGGTAACGGTTCATTTGAGCCACAATGTCCTCGAGCGGCATGTGATCGAATATCAGTTCCTGACGGCGCCAGGCCGTGACAGCAGAAGCACTGAAGGGTTCCGGCGCGGAGGCTCGTTGCTTGTCGACGAAGACGACCTGGTCACCAGCGTGAATTTCGCTGACGTTCTCTTTCTCGAACAAGCGAACCGCTCCTTCCAGGACGCTGACGATGGTCCGGTGGCCGTCATGCTCGATATTGAATATCGTGCCGATCGCCCGCACCACGCGCCCGTTGACGGCCACATCGAAGGGACGGGCGGGATCGTGAGCGACTTCGAACAGCGCCTCACCCTGCTTCAACGACAGGCTGCGCCGGTGACTCGACAGAGTGACGGACAAGGCTGATTGGGTGTTGAGATGCACGAGGGAACCATCGGTCAGAGCGACCGTTGCGCGCTCCCCCGTATGAGTGTGATGGTCGGCAGACCAAAACTCTATGAGGGACCACAGGCTCGGTGCGAATGCCGTCAGTATAATGAGCGCGGCGATGGCCGTACCCCACCGCAACTTATGCCGGGACCAGGTGGACAATCCGGAGCAAGCAGGGACGGCTTCGACTGAAGAATCAGTCACCTGGCAGGGAAGGGGTTCGCGCTGGACCTCAGAGGCCAGGCCGTTCAGCGCCTGCCAGAATTGCTCGGCCTGCCGGAACTGAATGTCGTGCCCCACATCCTGGCGACGCCAAGCGGCGAATTCCCGGCGTTCTTGTTCCGACATGAGTCCTGAATGTACGCGCAAGAACCAGGCATTGGCTTCATCCCAGGCACGACCGGCCAGCTGTTGTTGTGAAGTTATGCGCTTGTCAGGCTCGGGCATGTGTCATCCTTCTCAGCCGGGACTCCCCATTGGAATACGATGCTGAGAATAGTCAGTTTGCCAGAACGACTCAAGAGCGGATTCATTCTTTGATTGGCGAGCCGTCCAAAGCTTCGAATCGTGCGCGGCAATAGCTCATGGCTTTCGTCAGATGGTTCTCGACGGTCTTGATCGAAATGTTGAGCTCTCTGGAGATGTCCAGATAACTTTTGTGCTCGAATTTAAACATCACGAACACGGCACGACGCTTCGGGGGCATGCTTTCAATGGCCTGCAGCACAGCTGTCAGGCGGTGCTTTGCGTCGACAGTTGTCTCGGCGTCCGGAATGGCGGTCGGAAGAGATACCGCTTGATCAAGCGGGGTCGATCGTGAAGTGACACGCTCCTCCCGTCGCAAATGGTCGATCGCGAGATGTTTAGCCGTGGTGTAGAGGAAGTAGCGGGGATTACGCACGCGTTCAGGGTTCGCCAGAGTGACGATGCGAAGATACAATTCTTGGATTAAATCAGCCGCCGCCGAAGGACATCGAACTTTCCAGGTCAGAAAGCGCAGTAGGGGTCCCTGTTCTCCCCGAACGAAGTTAATCAACGTCTCGAGCGAGACCAAAGGCGCGTGTCGGTCCCCCTCGACGGTGGTGTAGGAGAGGCCCATAGATCCTGTGGGGGGACGATCCGACCAGTCTGACATGCGGTGTTTCAACGGTCTGCCACAATAAGGTCACCGGCTTGCACCGGGGTCTCGACTGCGGAGTCACCCTACCAGATTCCAATCGGAAGGCTGAATGTTCCATTTCCTGAAATCCTGCTTACAGGCGAGATTTTCTCTCAGTGATCACAAACAATGGCCGGCCAGGTAGGGTTTCGATGGGCTCGTACGTCGTATATAGAAGTGTAGTGTCCAAAGGGAGCCGCGCCGTATGTCATCTCGTCCAGAAACACCATCTGAAATACATGATGTACGCTGCGTCTGTGGCCGACTCACCGCTCGGCTTGAAAAGCGGGGCGTCGTCATTAAATGCCACCGCTGCGGTGAATTGGTAGTCATCGCTCTCGCAGATATCAAGGCCCATCTCAATCGTCTTTCCATCAAACAGCTTCCAGAATAGTAGTTCGTCTGCTCCGATTGGCAAATGACTGGTGGTGCGTTAACCAGGGATATCTCCCCAGGGATAGGCGGCGGTCTGTTGAAGGGGGAGTGGCCTGATGGCGATCAGTGGAATTCAAATTTAAGTGACCCGATCACGGTAAAGGGTGCGCCTGTGTAGACGATTTCTCGGAAGTTCTGTGTACCGCTGAAATAACGCTGATCGAGCAAGTTTGTAAAATTGAGGGCGGCGAGAAGATTGGTCCTGTTGAAGATCTCTTGCTTGCGGTAGTACAGCGCGGCATCCATCCGAACATAGCCGGCCAGTTCAAAGGGCGCCTGGCAATTTGCTGGATCCTGACATTGGAACACGCCATTCCGCTTGCCCTGCGCAAACATTCCGATGCCGGCACCGAAGCCTTTCACGACTCCTTCTTGGAAAAAATAGGTTGTCCACAAGCTCCCCTGGTGAAGAGCAGAGTTGGATACACGGCTGCCTTCGGCAAACAATAAATCATTCTTCACGCGTGCATCGATGTAGGCATAGTTCGCGATGATGTCCCATCCAGGTAATATTCTGCCTTGCATGTCCAACTCGATGCCTTGGCTCCGCTGTTTGCCGGTTGCCACGGAGAAGAGAAACCCATTCAAGGGGTCATTTGTCAGCACATTCTTCTTTGTGATATCGAAGACGGCGATGGTGGACCGTAGCTTGCCTTCGTAAGCCTGAAGCTTTACGCCTCCCTCATAAGATTTCCCGCGTTCCGGACTGAACAATGATCCATCGACGCTTCGCGATCCGGCACTTTGGGGCGCGAAAGATTCTGTATAATTTGCGAACAACGCAACAGGTTTCACTGGTTGATAGGTCACTCCAATCGAAGGGCTGAAGGCCGTGTCCGTCCTCTTATTCTGGCTTTCGACCGAACTGAAATCGTCCGGCCGAACGGTATTTTTTTGATCAAACAGGTCGAAGCGACCTCCAAAGTGCACATGAAGATTATCCAGTAAATCGACCTGGTCGCCGAAATAGGCACCCAGAATATTATTGGTTTGGGACGTATTGCTGAAGTTGGTCAGGGCCGGATCGAGGAAGAGTCGGTCGTTAGGATTGAAAATATTGATATAGCTAAAGGCCCCTGGCGTCGACGTGTCACCACCGAAATCGCCATAGGTTCGTGCTGTCGAGGCTTCTCGCCCCAATTCAATGCCTAGAATCGTCTTATGTTTGATCGAGCCGGTAGAAAAGACTCCATGCAGTTCATTTTGCCAGTAATGGCTCTGAACCGTCGTGGGTATTTCATAGCGCGCCAAGTTCAGTATCCCATCGCTCTCCGGTCCGACGAGAAAGTTGGACTCGAGACTGGAATATCTGCTTCGTGTGACGGCTGCCCGAAAAGCGCTGCGAAATTTGAACATGTCGTTAATTTCACGCCATAACGTCAGCGTCGCTTTTCCTTGCTGGGTCTCATTTTTCCTGGTGGGATCACCTAAAAATCGGCTGATGGGAATGGGCGCCACTCCATTGCCGATAGCCACCAGTCCCCTATCGATCGGTGACTTGTCGTAGAGGTATTCACCTTCGAATCGTAAGTTGGTGCGTGAACTGATGTCCCAACCGAAGGTGGGTGCGAGAAAAATACGTTCACTTTTGACGCCATCTCGATAACTTTCGGCAGATTCATACATGCCATTGAATCGATAGGTGACGGTTTTGCTATCATTCAACGGTCCTCCGATGTCGATCTGGGGACGATACAGCCCATAACTCCCAACAATCATTTCCGCAGAATAGTATTGGCTTTTCAATGGAGCTTTGGTCGTTTGATTGATCACACCGCCGGGGTCAGATCGTCCATAGAGGAATGACGGTGGGCCTTTAACCACTTCCACGCTCTCGATGTTGATGATGTCACGCTGAGCGCGTGAGCTAAATGTGCTGTCGTCGCGGAATCCATTCTTGAAGACATTGAGCTCTGAGGAAAAGCCGCGGATCATAAATGTGCCACCTTGACCGCCTTGAGTGCTGGACTGTGACACGCCGCTGACGTTGCGGAGCGCTTCGCTGAAGCGAATGACCTTCTGATCATCCAAGACCTGCCGCGTCACAACTTCCACGGAGCGTGGTGTGTCGTGAATGGAGACCGGGATCCGTGTCGCAGCGTCTGACTCTTCGACGGTATACCCGCGATCCTCTACTTCCTTGATTACGACCTCCGGCACCTTCACCGGCTTCGCCGCTCGCGGGATCTCTGTATTGGGATTTCTTGGTTTCGGTGTGGTTGTTTGTGCTAGGGCTGCCGGCGGTGCCGGCAACGTGGCAGCGGGCTCGAGCGTCATGGTGCGCGGCTCTGTGAGCCGGTAACTGAGTCCTGTCCCCGCCAGCATGAGCGCCAGCGCATTTTCTGGTGTATGAAGGCCGGTGACACCGCTGGTGGTCTTGCCGTCTGTCATGTCGGAAGGAACCAACAGGCGATAATTCGCCTGATCCGCAAATGTGGTAATGGCCGAACCCAGCGGTTGCGGCGGGATGTTGAACTCTGTCGGCTCCGACTCTTCGCTGCCTGACCCGGCCTGCGCCAAAGAAAAAGGGACCCGTTGGTCGATGGGAATGATTTCCGGTGCCGCCTCCGCGGGAGCGGCGACGGCATGAAACGATGCGGTCGAGAGAAGTGTGAGTATGATGATCTGCCACGAGAGCTGCATGATTCCCCCCTGCGCATTCGATGTCCAAAGAAGTGCAGTGAGATCGGACCTGGCCGCCTCCCTACACCGGGATGCCCATAGGTAAAGACGGACGGAGCCGTTGAGGCTGCAGCGAAATTCACACGTCAGGTGAAAAAATCCTGCAAGAGGCGCATCTCTGGGCGAGGAGGGGCGGAGAGCGTCCAGAGAGTGTTCAGTGCAGAAACAGAAAATACGGACTGAGGTTGGTGTCGCGGATGCCGAGCGTCTGTTCGATGGTGCGGAGGGCCGCGTCTGGATCGTCGATATCAAAGACGCCGGTCACGGGAAGCGCGCGGAGGGACGGATTTAGGATAAAGATATGGCCGCGACGGTATCGATTGAGATCTGCCACGACCGTTCCCAAAGGTTGGGATTCGAATATCATTTTGCCTCGCTGCCATGCGGAGACCCGATTGGCGTCCACTGAGCGGGCCGCGCTCCAGCCTCCGTCGGCTGAGTAGGAGATCTGCTGTCCCGCTCGAACGATCATGGGTGATGTTGGGCGGGTTGGAGAAGACACGCGTACGGCATGTTCGGCAACGGTGACTGTCACTGAGTCACTCCGCGTCTGTACCACAAACTTCGTGCCTAGCGCGGTGGTGGTGGTGTTCTGGCTTCTGACGGTGAAAGGCCGTGTGACGTCTGGTGCGACGGCGAAGGCAGTTTCTCCCCTCAGCAGGTAGATTTCTCGCTGTTGCGATGAAAAGGCTACGTTGAGTACGGTGTCGGTATTCAGCACGAGGCGTGTTCCGTCTTGAAGCACGACCTCCTCTTGCTGGCCCACCGCCGTCCGATGATCAGCCGTCCGGAGATGAATGTGGGTGAGCATTGATCCCCAGGAGAACCAGCCTATCACCAGGAGGGAACAGGCGACGAGACTCCATCTTCGTAGTCGCGGCCGCCATCTAGGTCCATGAGAATCAGCAGGTCGCACGCTTCCTAACGAGGAGCGCTGGGGGGAATGTGCATGCCCGAGCTCTTCCCACAATGTGACAGCGTCATGGAAAGCATGATGATGAGCAGGGCTGACGTTTTGCCATGCCTCACACGCACGGCGGTCCTGGTCGGAAGCATGGCCGGAGTGAAGGCGGACGACCCATGCAAGGGCTTCGTCTTCAAGGGATGAAGGAGATTGTGGGTGATTCGCTTCGGACATCCATCCATCCGTCGCGCACAGGCCAGGCGGTTTTTATCCCATTCTGGGTGCACACTTACTGTATAAGACGGTTGGAGTCGAGCTTTCAACAGTCAGAAATGACTAGGCATCTCTTCCGCATCCAGGCGGGCACGGCAATGCTTCAGCGCCTGGATAACATATTTCGTCACCATACTTTCGGACACTCCTAACTCTTCCGCAATCTCCCGGTGGGTTTTCCCATCTAATCGATTCATCAACAAGGCGCTTCTGCATTTGAGGGAGAGTTCCCCAATGGCGCGTTCCAGCCGGCTCAGCCGCTGTTTAGCGTCCAATGCATCGTCTGCGGAAGGCGCCGGGCTGGCGGTATTCTCGGGCAGCGGTTCAGCACTTAAGGCTTCCCGGCGAATGCGAAGTTTACGTAGATTGTCTACAGCAAGGTTGGCAGCGACACGAAAGAGAAATGCGCGGGGGTTCTGAACATCGATGGTCGATCGCATGCGGACCAGATGCACATACGTTTCTTGCGTACAATCCGCCGCGAGATCGCGGCAGCCGAGTTTATGAGTAAAAAACCTCAGGAGATCATTATGATGCTGCTCAAATGCTGAGAGGCAAGGGATGCTGTGCTCATGTTGCATAGTACGGTCCTATTCTAGGCGGTAGCCAATGGGTATATGTACGACAATGGATGATTGAGCGAGTGGATACTGTAACTGCACTGGAGAAATGCGCTCTAGCAAAGCGACGGCATCGTGGTCGAGCGTGTCATGTCCTGACGAATCGACGATCTCAATGTGGCTAATGCGGCCATCGTCATGGATGACAGCTTGGACAATCACATTGCCCTGCCACCGGTGCCATTTCGCTTGGGTCGGGTATCGTTTGACCAGTTCGATCTCGGCGGTGACAAGGCTGGCCAGCCAACCATAATCGGGCTGGACCTGGCGTGAGATCGGAGTTGGCCTGAGTTGCGGCGTCGTTAAGCTCACGACCTGATGCGTCTCCGGTACCGAAGGCCTCATTGACGTGTTTGATTGGTCAGATGTTTCTACGACAGGCGGTGGTATGTCCACGAATGCAGGGCTTGTAATCGGACTCATCATTGCGGCTGGCATGGGATCTTCAGGGTGAGGTTCCTGAAGGAAGTCGTCGGCCGATTGCGGGAAAGCATTCGTGGATTCCTTGCCCTGCGAAGACGCCTCAATTGGATTATCGAGACGGGTGTTCCCGAGCATTGGCCCATCTGTGGCAGGAACCACTTGTTCAATGGCGGCACGAGACGATTCTGAGGTCGTACGCATCACCGGGGGGAGGGCTTGCACAAATACGTCTTGGGTGATGGGCATTTCCCCGGTCATTGAGGCCAGGGCAGGGCTGGGCGTATCGGAACTGATGGGGGACGGCAGCGAGGCTGTAACTAGTTTGACATTCCAGCGAAAAGGAGCAACTCGCGGCACCACAGAAAAGTCGGTAGCGAGCAGAATGGCGACGCAAAGTCCAATTGCGTGGACTACCGTGGAGAGCATCCAGGCGAACAAGGTGGGTAGCGAAACACGCAAGCTCACACCACATCCGCTTGGTGGAGTTGTTGTCTTCTATATTCGGTTGGCGAGCATCCAACGGCTCTTTTGAAGAAATGACTGAAAGCAAAGGCGTCGCTGAACCCGACGGATTCAGCAATTTTGGTAAGGGTATGGCGTTCTTCCAGTAGCATCGAAATGGCTTTATTGAGCCGAAGCTGCTTCAAATGCGTGGAGAAAGGGCAGCCCATGTACCGCCGGAAGAGGTCAGAGGCGTATTTTTCTGAATACCCGAGAAGCCGAGACAGTTCCTTCAGTGTGACCCGTTCACTCACACGAGCAGAGAGAAAGGTGCCGAGGCGCTCCGCCATTTGCTCGTGGTCAAGTACCTTTACACAAGGTTTATGCTCCGCGAACGCTCCTGTTACATCACGCTCTTCTCCAGCCCCCGATGCCGTAGATTTTGTCTGCGTTCGTTGGTGAAGGGCATCAGTGAGCAGAGGATTTATGTCTTGCTTGGTATATTCGTCCTCACCGTAGGTGGTCTTTCTACGAAACATGTTTCCCTCCCCAAAAAAGAAAAGCCCACGATCAAAATGGACCGTGGGCTCAGGGAATTGAATTCCTCGGGCCTCTGCTGCATCTCCGCAGAGGGGGTAGTTGAATATGGTTCTCAATATCAGTGTTGGGCCGGCGCTGTCAAGGCTCTAGTTTCTTGGAGCTGCCTAGGCACAATCAAATGTCGTTCATCGGCATTATGCTTTTGTTTGAACTCCGGAGAGCAGGAGGTGCAGTCCTGCCGAGGTAGTCTCCTCATCACGGAACTCTCAAGCATTCGTGTACGACTGCGAGAAGTGCAATTCCGAGGGAAACTGACAGACTGATCACAATCGATAGATCCGCCCTCACCCAAGCAGCTCCTTCCATGAATGCTTCCTCATCCTGCGAGCCGTTTTAGCGCCGTTGGAAATCCGTGGTTCTTTCTGCCGTCTCTATTTCGCTATCACTGATCATGCTTAAGGTGTGCCTTGTCACAGGAAAACTGCATGTCCCACAATTTACGGCCGCACCGCGGGGAAGTAGGATGACTTGACGGCACAGCGGACAAGCTCGAATTTTCATATGTACCTCCTTGTGAGTCAGTGTGTCTGTTGCCTACCGGCAATAGCCCTCGTTGCAATCTTCTCCACGGCGGTGTCTGCCAACCGCGCAACATTTCTGGCAAATCTGACAAATTCCTCCAACTTAAACGCCACTGGTACCGGGCCATAGGTCAGATAGAATCGACCGCACCCGCACATTTCCAATACGGGTGAATCATGAACATGTGCACAGGGCATGAATACCTCCTTAGTGGCTGGGAGCTGTCATCGGTACTGCGTTCGGTGTCATAGGCCGGACAGCACGTAGTGTCTCGCCATCGATTCGCAAGTGGTCGCCGGAGAGACTCCTTCATATACTGGTGCCTAAAGCAGTAGTGACCTGTATATGATAGTAATTCTCAAAATCAAAATAATCGATCGTGCATCTTTTGTCAACTGCTTGTTCTCTTGCACCGCTGTCGATTCTCTTTTCGAGTCGGTCTCGTCTTGGGGGCCCGCTCAAAGGAATCCTCACCCGTTCTTCGGCCCCAGGAATATCGTCAGCTAGTCGATGTGGAAGGGAGAATCAGGCAATGACACCAGCTCATCCCCGGCGGGGGCCGGCCACCTAGTCCTCGGTGCCATCTGACGAATCCGCCTGCTGCCTCTGCGCGGACAACCAGGCGGATAACCCGTCCTGTCCAATCGCGGCCCCCAGTCGAGCCGTCGCCGCCACGATATTCTGCCAGTCTGCATGGGTATAGATGGTATGGATCTTCGTGGACTGCTGTCCCAAGAGCGCCATCACTTCGTAATCCTTGGCCCCGTTCTCGCGGTTATGGGTGGAGTTGCAGTGCCGCAAGATGTGATGGGTCATGCGTTTGGAGATGCCGGCGGCGTTCGCGAGGGCCAGGATGGTCGTCCGGAGATTGCCTAAGGAATCTCTGATTTATTCGTGCTGCGCGATGTGATAAGGGAGCGAGTATCACCTCGAAGGAGGCGCGCCCATGGAAGAACAGACATTTGCCGACGTCTCGTTTGAACGGTATCGCAAGGCCACGCGCCGCGAGCGGTTCCTCGATGAGATGGCCCGTGTGATTCCGTGGAGCGACCTGGCCGGGGTGATCGCACCGTTTTATCCCAAAGCCGATGGGGCGGGACGGCCGCCGGTCGGCATTGAGCGCATGCTCCGTATCCATTTCTTGCAACATTGGTTCAATCTGTCCGATCCGGCCGTGGGGGAGGCGCTGTATGACTCGCGGGCCATGCGGCAGTGTGTGGGGATTGATCTGGGCCGTGAGCCCGTGCCCGATGAGACGACCATCTGTAAATTTCGCCACCTGCTGGAAGCGCATCACTTGGGGGAGCAGTTATTTGCGTTGATCCGGACGTATCTGGCGGAGCAGGGGCTGTAGATTAATCGGGGGACTATTGTGGATGCCATGATCATCAGCGCCCCCAGCTCGATGAAGAATCGCACCAAGGAGCGCGATCCGGGGTCAAGTTCCCCGTTTCCTGGAAATTGGTGAGCGGGATGCCGGTTGAGTGACTCGATGTTTCTCATGAAACTGGCGGTCCAATGCTTCACGGAGCGTGAGCCATTGTTTCCGCCCGAAGTCGGTGATCGCCACCCGTTGCCAGGTGCAGCTGGCGCGCTGAAGCGCCGCATACATCAATTTCAAGACGGCGCGTTCGCCAAACGCATGCGGGATCGTGTTGCTGCGGCGGCGTTCCTCCAGAAACAGTCGCTTGAGTAAATTGGTCGTCCGGGTCTCCCGCCGATGCGCCACGGGCAGGCGTACAGAGGTGATGCATGCCGCAACATCATCCTCGAAACATTTTACGCCGCTGGGCAGCTCGCTGGCATAGGTGTGCCGACATTCTTCGGCGGCCAACTCGGCGATCTTCTGGATCGAGGCGTGATAGGCGGCCAGCGCCATGGCCGTCACCTCATGCCACCGCTCGGCCGGCACCTTCATTTCTCAGTTTTTCAGTTTGTGCGTCAGGTGGCGTTGGTGCAGGTCACTCGGCAGGCATTCTTCCAGCGCGCGAATCAGCCCGGGCGCGCCATCGGTGACGACGAGAATCGGATCCACGAGGCCGTACGCTTCTCTGTCTCCCAAAAAAAGTTTTTGCGCCGTCGATTTGCTAAAAGCCAGCGGCATTCGCTAGCCCCATTGCCTCGTCACTTCATTTATGAAAACCTGCATTTGAGTGCCCCGCCCGGAAGGGCGGGGTTCTTTACTTTTCGATCCCACGGCTCGCGCAGTGGTCGGGCAGTGCCTTCATCACGTCACGTACCGCCCCGATGTCAGTGCGGGACCGGTTATAAAAGACTACGATGACAGAATGGGCTTCGGCGTGGGTCTCCCGGACCGTGCCCTCGAATTCGAGCTGTGAACCCGCATTATTCATGACGGTTCGTCGCGAAATCGCGGAGCCGCGTCGCGAGAGCGGCGCGCGGAGCCCGGAGCCCGGAGGTCCTGAGGCGTACTCGTGCAGTACGTCGAAGGACCGATGGGTGAGCCCGCCGCCCGCAGGCTTGTCGCAGCAGCGGATCGGCGATTGCAGCAGAAGCGTTCATGAATAATGCGGGTGAAGGCCATTGCGGGACTTGACTGAAGATGCTACATCCGTCGCTCATGGCCGAGCCTCCCAGGAGGTGGGGGTGAAGTGCGCCGTGAGAGGACGTCAAGAAGATGATCGTTCTTCATTCAGGAATTCATGACGGGCGGCTTTTTCTCTGGGGTGAAACGCACGCGGGGCAGAACGCGCATTCTGCCGCCACGCGTGCGCGAACGTCGAGGGTTTCTCACCCGAGCCCCTTTCTCTATGATGCCGGCGCCGAGAAATTATTGTCGGTGTTGAGGGAGGCTCGGCTCGGTTTCATCGCCAACGGTAACCATCTCGAAGCGGTGATCGCCTGGCTGCCCACGGTGGACGGCCGGCCGATTGCCTCCAGTCCCCTGATCGCTGAAAGGCCCAACTCCAGCGCGAAGACTACCTTGGCGCCGTGGACGGTCACGGCACTTCGCTTACCCACCACACAGGCGATCGAGATCCTCTGTGCCTGCGTGAGCAAAGACACGTTGGCGCCCGGCCTGATCGCCGGAATGGATGTGGTGTTCTGGGCGACGGCTATGCGCGTTGCCGGGGCGCTCGTGGCGCGGCAGCAATATCTTCCTGGAGTGACCGAGGCCAACGGGATCTATCGTGCCCGCTGGGAGCCGGTGTTGGGCGGGCCCGATGCCGAGCGGCTGGCAACGCTCGCCAGGGGCATGCCGCACGCCTGCCGGGCGTTGTCCCATGACGCGGACGCGCCGCCGGAGACACCTCCGGTATCCGTGCTCTCTGAATTCATCGGCGAGACGGTCGATCACCTTGTCCGCTCCGCGTCCCCGGCACAGCCTGCATCCGTCGGCCCTGAACGTCGGCGGCAGAAAGAGGACACAGTTCCTTCGACTAGGCTCAGAACTGGCTTCCACAGCATTCACGATCAGTGGCTGCATGCCCTGCAGTCCTCTGATGGAGTCATGGAGGGCGTAGCGGCTGACCTGGCGGCCTTTGCCGCCCAGGTCCGCGAGTGGCGACGCCCGATATCCGTGTCGACGGCCGCCCCGTTCCGGCTCTGCTTCCGCCTGGAGGAGCCCAGCGGTGACGGAGATGACACCGAGAAAGGCCGGTCCGGACGCGGTGCGTGGTATGTCCGCTACCTACTGCAGGCTGCTGACGATCTCAGCCTGCTCGTCCCGGCGAAGAGCACATGGAACATCCAGCGGCGTGAGGCGTCCCTCCTGAAGCGGGGCGGGTTCAACCCACGGGAGTACCTGCTTTCTTCTCTGGGCCAGGCTTCCGGGATCTGTCCGCACATTGAGACCAGCCTGAAGGCGACCGCCCCTGGCGGTTACGAACTGGATGCCACCGGTGCCTATGAATTTCTCACGGAAAAAGCACTGGGGCTGGAACAGGCGGGTTTTGGAGTGCTGCTGCCCGCCTGGTGGATCCGGAAAGGGACAACGCTGCGCCTGACCGCTCACGCCGATGTGAAGAGCCCCAAGATGCGGGGAGGGAGCGGCCTCTCACTCGACTCGATTGTCCAGTTCGATTGGCACGTGGCCCTTGGCGGTGAGCGGCTCTCTTTCGAGGAGCTCAACACCCTGGCGAAACTCAAGGCACCTCTCGTCAAGGTGCGCGGCCAATGGGTGCAGATGCGCGCCGAGGAGGTCCAGGCAGCGCTCGAATTCTGGAAGAAGAAAGCAGCCGGCCAGGCCACCGTGCGCGAGATCGTTCGGATGGCCTTGGGGACGGGAAAGGCGCCTGGCAACATGGCGTTCGGCGGTGTCACAGCAACCGGCTGGATGGCCGAGTTCCTGGCACAACTGGACGGGCGCGCCGGGTTCGAAGAGCTCCCCGCACCGGATGGCTTCCAGGGCACGTTGCGCTCGTACCAAGTGCGCGGCTACTCGTGGCTGGTTTTTCTGCGGCAGTGGGGACTGGGGGCGTGCCTGGCCGACGATATGGGACTTGGAAAAACGGTCGAGACCCTGGCCCTGATTCAACGAGATTGGAAATCAAACCAGACACAGCCGGTGCTGCTGGTCTGTCCGACCTCCGTCGTCGGCAACTGGCAGAAGGAAGCCGCCCGCTTCACGCCGGCCCTGCCCGTCATGGTCCATCATGGCATCGCGAGGGCGAAAGGCGACGCCTTCAACGAGGAGGCGACGAAGCAGGCCATCGTCGTCTCCAGCTACGCACTCCTTCACCGGGATTTTGAGATACTGAAGAATGTTCCCTGGTCCGGCGTGATTCTCGACGAGGCGCAGAACATCAAGAACCCGGAGACCAGGCAGGCAAGGGCGGCGCGGGCGCTTCAGGCGGGCTATCGTGTGGCCCTCACCGGGACGCCGGTGGAGAACAATATCGGCGACCTGTGGTCTCTCATGGAGTTCCTCAACCCTGGCTTTCTCGGCACACAGACCGAGTTCAAGAGGACGTTCTTCGTTCCCATTCAGGCCAACCGGGATTCGGAGGCGGTGGAGCGGTTGAAACATCTGACCCGTCCGTTCATCCTTCGACGACTCAAAACCGACAAGGCGATCATCGCGGACCTGCCCGAGAAGATGGAGATGAAGGTCTTTTGCACGCTGACCAAAGAACAGGCGTCGCTCTACGCCGCCGTGGTCAAAGAAGCGACCACCGAGCTGGACTCGGCCGAGGGCATTCAACGCAGGGGCCTGATCCTGGCCACGTTGTCGAAGCTCAAGCAGGTCTGCAACCATCCGGCACAGTTCCTGGGCGACAACTCCCCGATCCCCGGACGCTCGGGCAAGCTCGCCCGTTTGACCGACATGCTGGAGGAGATTCGTGAGGTTGGGGACCGGGCGCTGGTGTTCTCGCAGTTCGCCGAGATGGGCGAAATCCTCCGGCTGCACCTCCAGGAGACATTCGGCCGCGAGGTGCTCTTCCTGCACGGCGCGGTCCCCAAGAAGCAACGAGACCAGATGGTCGAGCGATTCCAGGCCGACCATGACGGCCCGAGCGTCTTCATCCTCTCACTGAAGGCCGGGGGCACCGGCTTGAACCTGACGGGCGCCAATCACGTCTTCCACTTTGACCGTTGGTGGAACCCGGCGGTCGAGAACCAGGCCACCGACCGCGCGTTTCGCATTGGGCAGACCAGGAACGTCCAGGTCCACAAGTTTCTCTGCGTCGGGACGCTGGAGGAAAAGATCGACGAGATGATCGAGCGCAAGAAGGAGATCGCCGAGGGCGTGGTCGGAACCGGCGAGGGTTGGCTGACCGAGATGTCGACCGCCGAACTCAAGGAAGTCTTCGCGCTCAGAGAAGAAGCGGTGGGAGGCTAGAGATGGCTTGGCGATGGCATGGCGACGTTGGGCACTTCCCGCCTTCACGCCCGCGAGAAGCGAAGGGTGGGATTAAGACCCAATCCAAACGCGGCACGTTCGGGGAAAGCTGGTGGGCTAAACGGTGGATTGCCGTGCTGGAGAGCTTCAACATCGGCGCGAGGTTAGGCCGTGGCCGGGCCTACGCCCGTAGCGGCCAGGTGCTGTCCATTGACATCAGTAAAGGCACAGTTCTGGCGAGGGTTCAGGGATCCCGCCCCAAACCCTACGAGATCACGATCAAGGTCAAGGCCTTGTCGATTGCGGACTGGAAGACGCTCGCGAAGGCGCTGTCTCGTCAAGCCATCTTTGCGGCAAAACTCCTGGCCGGGGAGATGCCCCAGGACATCGAGAAAGTGTTCAAGGACGTCGATCTGTCGCTGTTCCCGAGCAAACTCAAAGACCTGGGAACGGACTGCTCATGCCCCGACTGGTCGAACCCTTGCAAACACATCGCGGCGGTCTATTACCTGCTGGGTGAGGAGTTTGACCGTGACCCATTCCTCCTCTTCACGCTACGCGGGATGAGCCGGGAGGAGTTGGTCGGGCTCTTGGGTCGGACCGCCGAGAAAGCGACCGGAAGGAAGACCCGGGGCAAGTCCATGAGCCCCGAGACCCAAGAACGGTCTCTGCCGCCGGAGCCGGTCCCGTTGGACGTCTCCGCCTTTTGGGGCAGAGGCCGCTTACCCGCTGAGCTGTTCGGCGAGGTCCGGGTTCCGGCCGTACCGGCAGCCTTACCCAAGAGGCTCGGGGGTTTTCCGTTTTGGCGAGGTGAGCAGCGGTTTCTGGAGGCCATTGAACCGATCTACAGGCAGGCGTCATCGCACGGTCTGGAGAGATTTCTCGGCCAGCGAGCAGAAACCGACTGATCAGAGGAGTAGATTGCTCCCCTTTTCCTGCTTCCGTCCATGCTATGAGTTGGACAGCCTTTGAGCCCCGTGCGAAGGAATACGATCAGTGGTTCGATCGGCACGAGCCGGTCTATCAAGCCGAAGTCGCCGCGCGCCGGAAGTTCATTCCCGGTGAGGGACTGAGCCTGGAAGTGGGTATCGGAACCGGGTGGTTTGCGGTGCCGCTTGGCATCCGGTTCGGTATCGGTCCGAGTCGAGGCATGCTGGCCATCGCTCGGCAGCATGGCCTCAGAGTTTGCCAGGCCGTCGGCGAGCAGTTGCCCTTCCGCAACGAACAGTTCGACGTTGTGCTGCTTGTTACAGTGATCTGCTTCGTGGATCATGTGCCAGCCCTGCTCCGCGAATTGAACCGGGTGCTGCGGCAAGCCGGGCATCTCGTCATTGGATTCATCAACCGAAACAGTGAGCGTGGGCGCTTGTACCAGTCTCGAAAAGAGACGAGCGCTTTTTGCCGGGATGCGAAGTTCTATTCAGGAGAAGAAGTTGCGGCCTGGGTCAAGGAAGCCGGCTTCGATGCGATGCAGTGGTGCCAGACTCTGTGTGGTGGCCTCAGCGAATTGAACGTTCGCGACGGCTTTCACAACGGAGCCTTCGTCGTGCTCAGTGCCAGGCGAGGGGAACGGGCTCCGGGCGCGCCTCCCGCTATCTTTAACCCATGAGGTGATCCATGAAGGTCCTTTTTATTCTCAATGACGCCCCCTACGGCTCCGAGAACGTCTATAACGCGTTGCGCCTAGCCATGAAGATGCAGCAGGAGCACGCGGGAGTGGAAGTGCGAGTCTTTCTTATGGCAGACGTCGTGACCGCAGGAGTGCCGAATGAGACCACGCCTCAAGGCTACTACAACATCGAACGGATGCTCAAAGCGGTGATCAATAAACAGGGACAGGTCAAAGCTTGCGGGTCCTGTGTAGAGGCGCGCGGGCTAGAGAAACTCCCTCTTACGGACGGTATAGAAGTCAGCACGATGAGCCAGTTGGCCCAGTGGGTGGTGGAGGCTGACAAGGTGCTCACGTTCTGACTTTAGCGTGAAGAGTGCCTGGCAACACACGTGCTAGTAAGAACCCTACTGTCTATATAGACGGTCCGATTGCTAAGTGACCTCGGTTGTCAATAGTGGACGCCATGAGTTGCAGTCTCACGCCGCGGGCTGCTGACGGGCCCACTGCTGAGCAAATGCCGCGGGCGAGCAATTTCCCAGCCGAGAATGTCGCCGCTGACGGTTGTAGAATATTTCGATGTACTCTGTGATCTCACGCCGGGCCTGCTCGCGCGTGTCGTAGCGCCGATGGTGCACGAGCTCATTCTTCAACGTGCCCCAGAAACTCTCCATCGGTGCGTTATCATACCAGTTGCCTTTCCGACTCATGGACGCGGTCAGGCCGAACTGTCGCAGCTGATCTTGATAGGCCTGAGCACAATACTGCGAGCCACGATCGGAGTGATGGATCAGTCCCGGACGGGGGCGCTTCGCCCACACTGCCGCTCCCAGTGCCTGGCTGACCAGCGTCGTCGTCATCCGGGCCCCCATTGCATGACCGACGACCTCGCAGGTGAACAAATCCTTGATGCCAGCGAGATACAACCAGCCTTCCGCTGTGGGGAGATACGTAATGTTGGTCACCCACGTCTCGTTCGGACGCGTGGCGGCAAACGTTTGGGCCAAGATATTCTCCGCCACCGGCAGCGCGTGCTTCGAATCCGTCGTGGTTGTGAACCGGCGCACCTGTTTGCAACGGAGTCTCAGTTTCTTGCGTAGCCGCTTGATCCGCCCGATTCCAGCAGGGAACCCGTCGGCACGCAATTCCGCCTGGAGACGTTCCGGCCCATAGGTCTGCCGGGTGCGCACATGCGCGGCCTGGATCGCCACTTCCAGACGCGCGTTCTCCTGGGCGCGTTTCGAGGGGCGGCGGGTGCACCAGGCATAATACC
>WBZN01000385.1_pt2 | contig 37782 bp, 41 predicted proteins | sample 5204281 | NCBI WGS metagenome assembly WBZN01 (sample SAMN12344347, study PRJNA552823) | activated sludge metagenome | biome: Activated sludge suspended growth; feature: Nitrification reactor; material: Wastewater; isolation source: activated sludge from nitrification reactor of wastewater... | reverse complement strand
CCCTGAATTATTGGAGACCGTCACGTGAGCTATGCTAGGTTCGCATCGCCGCATAGGCGGCTTAAACCGATCACGCCCAGGCCAAATCCTCAGGTCTCGATCGGTCTACATTTGCGGGGCGGGTCACAGTGTGCCTGACTCACCTTCACGCTGGTACAACTACCGGGGGCAGGTCAGCCAGCCTGGTGCCACAACAAATTGAGTGTGCTGAGCGAGGGTTTCGGCGGGGCTCTTCATCAGCAGGGTGATCCTCATTCTTGCTGGAACTATTCAAGAGTATCACGGGTGTATCACCGAGCACATCGGAAGGGACGAGGGAACATCTCTCCCGATATGCTCCGCCCACTACTTAACTTCTTGGCGGGAGGGTGGGGCAGAACTGACCGAGGTCGGAATGGGATGCAGCCTAATGTGATAATTCGTGTTCGCCACGTACCACCAGTCTCCCGTGATGGCATCAACCAGTAATGGGATCGGGCCTAAAAGAAGTCCAGGAAAGAAATCTTGGACAAGGTGTGAGGTTCTGAATCCACGCTGAATAGCAACTGTTTGCGGTTGGTAGCCTTCTTTTGTAACTTGGACAGCTTGAGGGATGCTATAGCCTCCAGGCACGGTGGCGCTCATCGGAGTGGAGCCAGTTATGCTGCCGAGGGTGACGTTCGCATCGTCCGGTTGTGTGGTCACGCTAATTTGCTGGTCGATGTTCGCCATCGTCGCGCATCCACCCAGCAAAAGGGATGAAAGACCCAGGGAAGAACAATAAGTGAGAGGATAGATCGCATCATCGCTTCCTTTCTGATATTGCCTTATGCACCACCGATGGCGCCCCGTCACGTGGGGAAAATCGCAAGTCACTGAACTAGCTGACTCCTATCCCAGCAAGACAAGTGTAGCAAATTTCAGAATTTCTGCTGCGATCAACAAGCGAGCGATACCATTCTAAAGCACTTCGGCCCACAAACCACTAACGATTGCCCCACGTTGATCAAAGATGTCTGGTCCTGGCGGCACCGAAGCGTGCGCGTGACACACCTTGATCCAGGATATAGTGGGCGATTACTCGTCTTGATCTTGGGGTAATAGTGCTATTTGGTGATCGTGCTGAAGTCCCTTTTTCGGCATGGCCCAAATCAGCGGCCATCAAAATACAGAGGGTGATCCCTATTCTTAGAGGTGTACTGCCTTGTCAAGCAGCGACTGTCGAGGGCGTCGCGGGCCGGTGCGCCGGATTGGCGGATAGCCGAGATCCCGGCAGATCCGGCGGATGGTTGCGGCCGCGACGCGGATGCGATGCACCCGATTCAGCCAGAACCGGGTCCGCATCGCCCCAAACTGCAGCTCGCGGCGCGCCTGCTCGATCAACCGCACCGCCTCGTCGGAGATGCGTCGGCGGCGCTTCACCGGATGGCGCGGCACCAATCCGGCGGGCCCACTGGCTACCCAGCGCCGGTGCCAGGTTCTCACCGTCTTGCGATCCAAGCCGAAGCGCCGGGCGGCGCCTTTGAACCCATATTCGTCCGCGTAGCGCAACATCGCCAGTCGGCTGTTGATGAGGTGATGATGTCGTGTGGCGATGCTCAATGTTCTCAGTTCCTTCGTCGTGATCAATCGCATGGGATCCCCCTTGGTCATGGTGTGCGACTGTAGACCATGCGGGGGACCAACTCTCAACATGATAGTTCACATGTGTTCTTCTGCGCATTCTGCCCCAAATGAGCCAGTCATTCCGGTCGAACTCAGCCACGCGTTCCATTCCAACTCAGCCACTTGTTCCGGTACGGTGAGCCATCTGTTCCGTGGCTCACAATCTTCCGCGCAACTTATTTGAGAACGGGTCATCCTTCCAGGACCACTCGTGGCATCCAAGGGTGGTTCAACAAGAACTCGTGTTGAGTAGGAGATGAGCGAAAACGGCCTTTGTCCAGGTATTGAGACAGCGCGCACTGTCACACGCCATCTCGCAGGCCTCCTAGCCTACGGCCGCCACCGCGTCACCAACGCAGGAGCCGAGGGCATGAACCGCAAGATCCAGCTCATCATGAGAATCTCTTGCCCTGCCGTGCTCATTTTGCGCTCAACTCCACCTTACTCCAGAATGTCACTTACCAACTTACAAGAGGTGGCTGATTTGATCAGAGTACGCTTTCTTCAATGTGTTTCTTCACTCTCACCGGCAGGGATTTCTCCACAAGCCGCAGCTCATACGTTTTCTGCAGGTTCATCCAAAATTCAGGGGTCATGTTGAAAAACGTCGCCAGGCGCACGGCGGTATCGTCCGTGATCCCCAGCTGTCCTTTGATAAGCGCCGTGATCCGATTCGCCGGAACCTCAAGGGTCCTGGCAAGCGTATTGGCGTTAATCGGAGGATCCGACGGTTTCAGGAATTCTGCCAGCAAAATTTCTCCAGGATGAACCGGCCGCATGCCATTCTTACTCATGCTGTTTCCCTTCAGTGGTAATCGGTGATTTCGACTTCATAAGATCTGTCCGCCTTCCAAAGAAAACAGATCCGCCACGGATCGTTGATCCTGACACTGTGCTGTCCAACCCGGTCCGCTTTGTAACTTCTCTAATCGATTTACGGCTGGTGCCAGCAGGTCTTTCAGGTCAGAGACGTTATCGAGGATCGTGAGCTTCCGCTCCGCGATCTTCCTGAAGCTGGAGAATTTCCGAACCGCCTCTCTCGCAAAGAGCCTATCAGATGGTTGGTTGCATATTCCGCTTCCGTCAGGCAGATCCTGATGCCCGGCCCGTCGAGTCACCCCACCGTATAAAGTTCAGCTCCCTTGTAAGCTTCTTCAGCTGCGCCATGAGATAGGCGAGCTATCAGGGACCAGGTTCGGGCATTGAAAGAGTTGTCCAACAAAAGGTCAGTTTGGATGACCTTAAGCCACGGACCGCCTATGGAGCGGAGAGTGGAGAACGGCGCTGTAAGGAAGTGATTGAAAAATTGGAGCGGGAAACGGGATTTGAACCCGCGACCCTCGCCTTGGCAATTCTGAAATGAGCAATTTCGTAAGGGCTTGATTGACCCGTGGTTTCCCCGATTTTCCTTTGTAGTGGCTCAGTTTAAGCGCTGTCTATTGAGTCGATAGGTTCTGACGGAATTGAGCGGTTCTGACAACTTCTAGCACAAATCTAGCACACGAAATTCCGCGAGGTCGCCACTCACTCTCCACGGATCACAATGAGCACTTCACCATTCTTGGCATCAATGAGGACGGTCGCGCCGCCCCCCTTCCATCCATGACCATCCACGCTCTTGAGGTGATAAAACAGCGTCCAAAATGTTCTGCCTTGGAGTCTTGCTTGATACTCTTGGTATTGTACGCGAGTCACTTCTCCACTTACTCTGAGAATCGACATGAACTCATCCCATCGTCGATTGCCCTTATCAACTTCTATTTCTAGATCCCGCAGATCGATTCCCAACGTCTCGACTTCTTTATTTGCAATTTTGATGGCCTCTTCTTTCTTCACCAGATAAAGGCTACCTGCTTCTGCGCTGCCGACCAACAGCGATATGCTGAGGGCAGCCCACAATACGCAAGCCCGCGCCAATATTCCCGGTGCTTTCATGAGTGGGTGTTAAAAACGATGTTTAGCTCTGGAGCCCCTTTTGGGGGAGCTATTCGGTGACCTGACTGGCCGTATCATAGGTGTAGCCCATATCAGGCTCGAACAGTTGCAGTTATGCAGCCCGTCTCGAATCAACAAGATGAAAGGCATCACCATGGAACAGATATCCTTTACTACCGTCAGGCAATTGGATCTCATATGCCAGAAAATCTTTCCCATAGATACGTCGCATGACTGGAACCATCTGCCCTTTCGTGAGCACCACTAGCACTTTATTGATGGGAAGTAAATCTGGCGGATGGGTATATGTCTTGGGATCAGAAAACCTGAGAGGCAACGGATTCTCTAGCACATTGACATCACCATCGATTTGGGCCAGTTCCTCACCTTGGCACCCTATGAAGGCATGGAGAATCATCAGCCCGAGAACAACCGACATGCCCCGACCGATCACCCTTTTTATCACCATAGCGTATTCCTATTGGGGCTGACGGAAAATGGGGGTACCCCCCTTTTCCACCGACTTGCTGAATTATGCGGAGGCATCACAGCCCTCCCTCCACGACAATATTGTTGGCCACGTTCGGCTTGTGCAGGGCAACATGTCGCGTTTCCCCAATCAGAAGGAAAGTTGGAGATCCACTCAGTGTGGAGTATTAGACCGCTCCGAACGTTCTTGAAAATAGAAATGCCCAGCAACAATAAACCACGAGACGAAGAGGCCAAATCCATACCAAAAATTCACGAGACCAGAAGCCATCAACCCACCCAAGAGGCCCATGAGTCCTACAAGAAACAACTAGCGAAACTTTGTGTAATCAGCCCTCACTCGATACAAGAAAGCCAGCAGGATCACTCCTGCTCCTAAGACAATTTGAAGCAAACCATATTGCTGAGCCATCTATTCCTCGTGACATTGCGGCTAACGATAAATCCGAGCTTAGCTGACCGGTAAAAAGATGTACCGGCAACAGTCACAATGGTACCGGCGATACCGCAGCCATGCACCGTTTTTGACCTCGGTAAGGGGTTGAACCGACTCTCCTTATTTCCTTGACTGGCCGGATCGATGATGGACTTTGAGCTCCCTTAGATAACGGCAATCGGTTCATCGATCCCAAGGCCATAGGTCGCGTTGCTACCGTCTCGAATGCATGGCTCGCTGGCTTCAATCGTATCCCAGAATCCCGGGAATGCCTTCCAAACTTTTTTTTCGCGCAGGGGGAAAAAACGAGCTGATTTTGATTCGCTGCATGTTCCGGTTCAGGACGATGCGTACAATTGCCGCTCTGAGCGCAGCAAAGCGCACATACGCCTCCTTATGCTTACTTCCCTTCTTGCCTCGTCCTCCCGATAATCTGTCCTCGATTTGTCCCCTCGTGACCCCTCCTGTCCTCTAGAGGGTTCTTTACTGCGTGGGGGCGTTTGCATAAGGTCTACGCATGCACCGAAACGATCACAAGGACGCGATGACACTCCGAATGGAGCCCTGTTCAGAGCAACACCGTCATCCGTCGCCGGGAGGCAAAGCCGGTCCGCGCCGCATGCCGACAGGCTGCGGGGCGGACCGGAATGGCCCCCGTCTTGGTAACACGGGGGCGCTACCCACAGCGCTCCGTACAGGAGTTCGATAGAGTCCATGGAGTCGAGCTTCACCCTCACGATTGATTGGCTGGCCTTTACCGTCCTGGCGAGCAACCCCCAAGAGACCATGAGGGTGCTCGGCGGCGATTGGAGCAAGGCCAAAGGTGGCTTCCGAGGGTATCCCTTGTCTTGGATGCGGGCGGACGGCCTGCGCGGGGTCGGCAAACTGGGCACGAATGCGCCTCGGCGTCCGAATGAAATTCATGTGGATCTCTCGGGCGGCCTGGCGTCCGCCCTGACACTGGATCAAATCCGCACCCTGCTCAAGTGGGTACATGCTCAACAAGGGCACGTCACCCGGATTGACTGTGCGCTCGATGATCGAGCCGGAACGGTGTCGGTGGCGACGATTCGCGAAGCTGTCGCTGCTGGTCAATGCGTGACTCGTGCTGCACAGGTCCGGCATATCGTGTCCAATCTAACGCATGGCACCGGATTGACGACGGGCGAAACGATCTACTTTGGGAGTCCACAGAGCCAGACGTTACTCCGGATCTATGACAAGCGGCTCGAATTGAAGAGCAAGGGCCAGGAGAACTGGCAGGAGTATGGGACTCGATGGGAATTAGAGCTCAAGAAGGATCGGGCTGAACAATGCGCAAGAGCCTTAGCAACTTTGGAGGAGGCCGACTGGAAGGAGTTGGTGGTCGGCTTACTCCGATCGTATGTGGATTTCCGAGACATCACCAAAGAGACTGAGGATGAAGAACGCTACCGAGCTCCAGTGTTGGAGTGGTACGCCCTCTTGACGGAGGGATTTCAAAAGGGGCGATTGGCCCAAGAGAAGCAGGTGCAGACCCTGCAGAACGTAAAACGATGGGTGAGTGACACCCTGACGCCGATGTTGGCGGTCATTTGTGCCACCCCTGGAGGGGAAGAATGGCTACTAAACGAAATTGTCAGGGGCATTGCTCGGTGGAACAACCGACACCGCAATTTGCTCAAGCAACCACCCACTCGGTTTCACCGGTCTGCCGGCGGTCACGCGGGCAGCCCATGTTAGGGGGACTGGGGGTGTCGGGAGACTCCCCCGGTGTATCTGCATATGCTTACCGTCAAAGAGCTCTCGGCTTGGCTCAATATCAAGCCGTCCACACTCTATCTCTGGGTCTCACAGAATAAGATTCCCTGCCGCCGTATTCACGGCCTCGTCCGCTTTGAACCTGAGGCGATCCAAGCGTGGCTAAAGAGCTTTGAAGTCAGTTCGGGCAAACCGTTCTCGCTGCCGACTCACGACGACACCCCTGAGCTTGACCAGCTCATTGAAGCCTCAAAACGCGAGGTCTATACTTCCCGCCACGGGGAAACCATTCAGTCAAGCCTCATCCAGAAGGAGGATGCAGATGGGGCTGTTTAGACGTAATAAAGTATGGTGGATGACGTTCATTCATCAGGGCCAGCAGGTACGACGGTCCACAGGAACAACGGACAAGCGTCTCGCGGAAGCGATTCTCGGGAAAGTACGGGTCAAGATTGTCGAGGGTCGATTCTTTGACACGTTGGAAGCCAAAGACCATACGTTCAAGGACATGATGGATCGATACCTTAAAGAGCGATCAATCACCAAGGCCCCGACAAGCCGACTGCGGGACGAACAATGCCTCACGCATCTGCGAGTTGCATTTGGTCCCCTGACTCTCGCGGAGATCACCCCGAAGCTCCTGGCGGCCTATAAAACAAAGCGGCGTGAGACGGCCAAGCCAGCAACGGTCAATAAAGAACTCGGCTTGGTTCGGCATAGCTTCAACGTGGCCATCCGAGAGTGGGAATGGTGTCGGGACAATCCCATGCAGAGAGTCTGCATGGAGAAAGTGCGCAATGAACGAGACCGGTGGCTGTCTTCGGATGAAGAGGGCCGATTACTGGCTCATTCGGCGCCGTGGCTGCAGGACATCATTGTCTTTGCCTTAAACACAGGCATGCGGCGAGGAGAGATTCTCAACTTGCAATGGCAAGCCATCGACCTCAATCGGCAGGTCTTGGTAGTGATGCGAAGCAAGAATGGCGAGAAGCGGACTGTCCCGCTCAACGGTCGGTTAACGGACTTGCTGAAGAAAAAAACGTCAAAGAAGACAGCAGGCTCGTTCGTGTTTGCGAGTTCAGCTGAGACGCTATTCGACGCGCGAAACCTCACGCGAGCATTCAGACTCGCGGCGACGAAGGCAGGGTTGAGCGATTTCCGCTTTCACGATTTGAGACACACCTTTGCCACTCGGCTCGCACAAGCTGGTGTCGATTTGTACAAGGTGCAACGTCTGTTGGGGCACAAAACAGCAGCTATGACGCAGCGCTACGCGCATCATTCGCCGGAGAGTTTAAGAGAGGGAGTGTTGATCCTAGAGCGCGTTCACCCTCAGATATCACAAAACTATCACAATGAGAGTGGAACCGTCGGAGAGTGTTGTGCAAGTGCTTGAGAAAATTGGAGCGGGAAACGGGATTTGAACCCGCGACCCTCGCCTTGGCAAGGCGATGCTCTACCACTGAGCTATTCCCGCATCCGTCTGAAGAAGCGGGATTCTACCGATCAGATGTCAAGACTGTCAAGCCAGCGCTCGCAAATATCCTTCGCCAAGCGATACTCATCGATTCATACACAATCACAGGTGAGTCGAAAAAACCTTCGCCGCACAACTTGCCCTTCTGCTACCGGAACCTTGGCCTTTCGCCTCAGACCTGTCTGCTTCTTCTGTCCACTTGACGGACTTGAGAGGCTTGAGTACAGTGAATGTCATGTCGCATTTCGCCATTCCTATCAATGAGGTAACCGTAGCGTGACCTCCCGCCCGCAGCAGTCGGCCCCGTTTGCAGCGCAAGCCATTTCATTTGACGAGTATCTCGCATCAGGCAAGATTCCCGACGGACTGCTTGTCAGCGAGTATGTGGAGCAGCAGTTCGTTGAACGGCTAGTGCACTACGTACTCAGTGTTCCGGCCGGCAGTTACTCGATGGCCCAACTCAGCCGCCTTCTCGAGCAGTTAGATCCTCGCGCCCAGGTATTTTTCTTTAAGCGATTGAAAGAGAACAGCCCGGACAGCCTCAAAGATTTTGCCCCGCTGTATTACGGGTTCATGAACGAATTTCACTCCCTCCTGTTCACGTAGTCGCCGTTCATCAAAAAAATACCTTGTCGCCCCCCTAATCTCAGGTATAATCACGAGAACCTCTTAATGAGCCAAGGAGCACTATGAATCCCACGTTACAACGCGCTGTTACGAGTTTCTATAATCTGGTGTATGAAGCCCAGACGTTTGCAACAACCATGTCCCGCATCGATACCGCTGAGCAGGAACATTACGCCGGGCGGATCGAAGGTCTCAATTGGGTCCTGGATCGCTGCCAGGAGCTTGAGGATATGGACGCCAATATCACTCCGACGACGCTCCAACGCGTCTTGACGGAAGTGAAGTCAGACTTGGATCATGAGCTCTCCGTGCAGCGTCGTGAAAAAGGCCGGCGCGCAGACGGACGCGAGGAGGCTCTGACCTTCGTCGCGGACTACTTGTCCAGCCTGATCACGGCAACTGAGATCGAGTCCGCAAAAACCTCCGTGTAACCGCCTGTCGATTGTCTCCAGGCTTACCCTTCGTTATGGCCTCCTCCGAGGGCGACTATGGCCCGTGAGTGGATCATCTTCGCCATTTGTCTCGGCTTGGGAGGCCATATTGCCCTCGCCGTCGTTCTGCATGCACCGGACATGTGGCCGTGGAGCAAGGCCTGGCTGTACGGATTACTGTCCGGCCTGGCGCTTTATGTGGTGGTTCAGGTCATCCGCTCACTCTGGTGGGTGTTTCGCGGGAGAAACAACGAAGAGCCCGATGCCGCTGAAGACCAGCATATTCGCTGATTCCTATCCAGACGAACTCACACGCCGCCCGTTGCGCGCGGCACCCCGCTCTCAGTAGAATGCCCTTCATGCGGCCACGTTCGAACAAACCTTCACCGCCAGGCTGGCCCCCGCGTCCAGCAAGCCCGCGGGCCACGCCCTCGTCTCAGGGCCAGCGTCAGACGGATCAGTACGATTCGTTTAACGCCTCTTTGCTGTACTGCGGACAGTGTCGCCAAGCCACCCCTACACGGCAGCGCCTGCTCCTCGTGTTACCCTCAGGAAATCTGTACGAATACCTGTGCGCGCGATGCGGAACTTCCACCGGTTCAAAAACGGAGAGCGCGTCAGGAGACAGCGGCCTCCTGGCGCCATAGGTACCACTCGCCCGCTGTCAGGGACCGGTCCCAGCCAAGAATCTCAGAGTGAAGGCATGCAAGGATGCAGAGCACGCGCTCCTTGCGGAGCTATCCACCCAACCGATCAAGTGTTGATGTGAAACTGAGAAGGTTCGAGGCAGGAAACCTACGCCAGCTGTTCGAGCGGAATCCCCTCATCGATCAACATGACAGGAATATCTTCCCGCACGGGGTACAGAATCTTATTGTCCGATCGCACTAATCCGCCGTCGAGCTTTTCCGTGACTGACTTTTGCGCCTTGTTCTTTAACACGCCGCGCTCAATCGCCACGTTCACCTTTTGAATCAACAGCTCGTCAGCCAGCACGACCGTCTGCTTGGTTTCAGGGCAGCACAGAATGGCCAACAAGTTCTTGTCGAGATTGACTTTCTTTTGAACGGCGTCACTCACGGTAGCTCTCACAATCTCACCCGGGAAGGGTGACTCAAAGGTTACAGGAAACATAGTCCAAATGCATCGGCAGATCAAGAAGATACCAAAACTCTTCGCCATCTGGTATCGTAGATCATCGATACCCCTCTCGCGCACCAACACCGGGACCCAGCGTGACGTCTTCTCATCGGCTTGGACGCATCTTTTTCACGGGACTGCTCCTGCTCGTTCCGGCCTGGACGACGTTTTTGATCCTGACGGCTCTGTTCGAAACGCTGGATTCGTTCTTGCTCGATCTCATCGGCCGGCAGATGCAGCCCTATGCTCCGGGATTGGGAATTGTGTTGCTCATCGGCATGGTCCTTCTTGTTGGAGTCATTGCCACCCAGGTCATTGGACAGCGATTCGTCCACTGGGCCGAAACGACCCTCGAAGGAATCCCTTTAATCCGCAGCATCTACCTCACCCTGAAAAGCATGACGGATCTCCTGAACTACCGCGCGCGCTTCGGACAAAGTACGGTGGTCGCGTTTCCGTTCCCTCGCGATGGGCTCTGGGCGCTCGGCTTCGTCATGGGCTCACCGCCGGCGGCACTACAGATCGCCCCGACCGTTGAATTGGTCATGGTGTTCGTCCCGACTGCCATTCACCCCTTCACGGGATATCTCGCGATGATCCCCAAAAGCCAACTGCAGCCCTTGAATCTCTTGCCGGAGGAAGCGCTCAAGTTGGAATTTTCAGCGGGTTTGTATCGCCCCTTGCAAGGCTGGCTCACGGCCCCGGCGGGAAAGTCGTCATGATCTCCACGAACCAGCTGCGCATCCGCCAGGCCACTATACAGGACTTGGATATCCTCACCAGATTCAGCGCAGCCATGGCCCTGGAGACTGAACACCGACAACTGGACGTTTCACGTCTACGATTAGGCACCCAAGCCGTGATCGACCGCCCGGAACGCGGGCAATATTACGTCGCGGACTTGCACCGAAATGCTTCGGCCGATACAGTGACCGTTGGACAGCTTCTGATCACGTACGAATGGAGCGACTGGCGGAATGCCCAATTCTGGTGGATTCAGAGCGTCTACGTTGAGCCGGCATGGCGACGACAAGGCGTGTACCGTGCCATGCACCGGGCCGTGATGACGCTGGCGCAATCGCGAGCAGATGTCTGCGGTGTCCGGTTGTATGTGGAGGGCGACAACCGCATCGCCCAAGGGGTGTACGAACGGGTTGGACTCACCCCGTCCACCTACCGGATCTTCGAGTCCGATTTCGTCCTTCCCAAACCTTCTCCTCCCGGCCACAACAGCTAACCGGCCGGGAGGATTGTACGCAAAAGGAGGATCGCACATGCGACGAGTGGGGCTGCTGCTGAGCGTGATGATGCTGATGCTGAACGCCTGCGCATTCAGCCGAGGCACCCTGGGCGACGAAATCAAGATGGAAACCGTCAATTCGATCAAAAAGGGCATCACCACGCGGGCGGACATCCTGGCCCAACTCGGCGCTCCGGACCGTCTTCTGCAATTGAACGGGCGCGATCTCTTTCAATACTATCGATACGACGCCAAGGTCGGCAGCCTCCTCCTGATCCTGCTCAACTTCTCCCGTGTGTCTGTCAAGAGCGACGACCTGTTTGTCATCATCAATCGCGAAGGCATTGTGGAAGAGGTCATCGCGTCGAAACGAACAGAACAGCTGGAGTTCAGGTTCTGGCCCTTCGGAGATTGACGCTGTGTCACACCGGAACGTTTCGCTCACACTCCTTCTCGCGGTGATGTTGACGGTGTCCTTGCTCGGCTGCAACGTCGCGCGCCTGACCATCAATACTCCGCTGACTTCCGACTCGGTGGCCTTCATTACCGAAGGGCAGACCACTCTGGCCGATGTCGTCGACAAACTGGGCGCGCCAGATTCAATTACGGATGCCGAGGAAGGCGCCGTCGTGACCTATCGGTTTCTCAACGCAAAATACTCTCGGGTCAATTTCGGATGGCTGGTCAAGCCATGGTCGCCGGTCGACCCGGACCTCGTGTTCTCCCGTTCAGGCATGGGCACGGATGCCTTCGAGCTCCTCTGCGACACCAACTGGGTCGTGACACACCAGTCCTTCGTGCGACATCGTCCAGAGCCACTGTTTACGCCCTATCCGTTTTGACCACGCGGCAGGGCCATCGCCGGCCACGAATTGCCGCCATGCACGTATCTCGTTATAATGCCGCTCATGGGCGCAGGTTCCCCCGACGATTCAGCCAGCAGACACACTCACACCACACCTTCCTCCTATATCCCCGCTGATCGCGACATCGACTTTCTCCAGCGCGACGAGTTGCGTCCGCTCCGTCTCGGGCTGGAATTGCTGAAGCCGGAATTGATCCAGACAGAGCAAGGCATCCGATCGACGATCGTCGTCTTTGGCAGTTCGCGGTTGGTCGAACCCTCCCGTGCCCGCGATGCCCTGGAAGCAGCCACGGCCGAGTTGAAAACCGCTCCGCAGGATCCCCTGCGACAGCAGCACGTCGCAAGGGCCGAACGCCGGTTGGCAATGGCTCACTACTATGATATCGCCCGCGAGTTCGGCCACCTCGTGTCCGCCACCTGCCAAATAGACGGGCAGTGCGACTACGTCATCGTCACCGGCGGAGGACCCGGCATCATGGAAGCGGCCAATCGTGGGGCGGCGGATGCAGGCGCAAAGTCGATGGGACTCAACATTACGCTGCCGCACGAACAACAACCGAACCCCTACATCACACCGGACCTCTGTTTTCAATTTCGCTATTTCGCGCTACGCAAAATGCATTTTCTCCTTCGCGCCCGGGCGCTGGTGGTCTTTCCCGGCGGGTTCGGCACGCTCGACGAATTATTTGAAACCCTGACGCTTCTGCAGACAGGTAAAACCCGCAACATTACCGTTGTCCTCATCGGGCAAGCCTATTGGGAACGGCTCATCAATTGGTCCATGCTGGTTGACGAAGGGCTCATCAGCCCCGGTGATCTGTCACTCTTCCATTTTGCGGAGACGGCCCGACAAGCCTGGGATCTGATCAGTCGGACTCATGGAGGCCCCGCGGCTCGATGAAACTTACCTTTCATGGCGCCGCGCGATCAGTCACCGGCAGCCGTCATCTGCTGGAAATGCCCGGCAGCCGAATCCTGTTGGACTGCGGCCTTTTTCAGGGCCAACGGCAGGAGGCCGATCGGCAGAACCGGTTCCTGGGATTTGATCCGCGCGCGATTCAAGCCGTACTCCTCTCGCACGCGCATATCGACCATTCCGGCGCGCTTCCCGTCCTCAGCCAACACCAGTTTCGCGGGGATGTGCACATGACGCGTGCCACGGCGGATCTCACCGCCGTCATGCTGGAGGACTCCGCCCGCCTGCAAGAAAACGATTGCGCCTACCTGAACCGAAAGGAAAATCGTCGCGGCAAGAAGTGCCTGCACCCCTTCTATGAGGCTCGGGACGCGCGAGCCATCATCCGTCGCTTCGTCGGCGCTCGCTACGGGGACACAATCAAAGTGACCCCTCGCGTCACCGCCTCCTTCCATGACGTGGGTCACATTCTAGGGTCTGCCGCCATTCGCCTCAAATACTCCGCACGCGGCAACAGCACCACTGTGCTGTTCTCTGGCGATCTGGGACGCTCGCACATGCCCATCCTCCGCGACCCGACGCCCCCGCCGAGTTGCGATATCTTGATCATCGAATCAACCTACGGTGATCGCGTCCATGAGGAGGCCGGCGAAGCGCTGACCAGGACCGCCCAACAGCTCGTCGCCCACGCCAAGGCGCATCACAGCAAGATTATCGTGCCCGCGTTCGCGCTCGGACGGACACAAGACCTCGTCATGCGAATCAAACAATTGGTGGCCGAGGGACAGATCGATCCGCTTCCCATTTACATCGACTCCCCCCTGGCCTCGAAGGTCACGGACGTATTTCGCAAGCACCCCGAATGTTACGACGAAGAAACCTATCGCACCTTCTCCTCGGAAGGTGATCCCTTTGCGGCCCGGTATATCCGGTATGTCTCATCGCCGGATGAAAGTAAGCGCCTGAACAGCGCGAAAGGTCCCTGCGTGATCATCGCTTCCTCCGGCATGTGCGAAGGAGGGCGCGTGGTCCATCACCTCAAACATGCCATCCAGGACGAAGCTAATATCATCGCCATCGTGGGGTTTCAGGCCGAGCATACTTTGGGGCGCAGGCTGGTTGAAGGGTGGGACGTGGTCCCGCTATTCGGCATTCCCACCGCGCGCCGAGCCCAGGTGGTGGTGATTAACGGATTGTCGGCCCATGCGGACCGAAACGATCTGCTCGCATACGTGCGAGCGATCTCTCCCGCACCTCAGCAGATTTTCGTGGTCCACGGGGAAGAAAAACAGGCGCTGTCGCTGGGGGCGGCCATCCAGAACGAACACCCCCGGACATCAGTTGTCGTGCCCCACAAAGAGAGCAGTTATGAGATCTAGCATCACCCCTCGATTCGGAGCCTGGAACGCCTGGAGGATGCCGTCAGCATGAGCCCTACACCCACCGGTTCCCGTTCAATCATCGCCTGCTCCCTCCTCCTCATGACTGCGTGCGCCTCCTCCGGCTGGAGCGGGGATACGTCGAACGACATGACAGAGCAGACCCGGGTCCGCGCACGCGCGCTTGGGCTGAGACTCGGCCAATTGGAGCCCGGCCCGCTGAACGCCATCACCGATGTGCCGGGAGTGAAGGTCGGACACGTCACGCTGATACGCGGAGAAGGCCCTCTGCAACCAGGACAGGGGCCGGTCAGAACCGGCGTAACAGTCGTCGTACCGCGGGAGGATGTCTGGCACAAGAAAGTTCCCGCAGGAGCGTTCGTACTGAATGGCACCGGAGAAATGACCGGCCTGGCCTGGATCGCTGAGTCGGGATTTCTCGAATATCCCATCGCGTTGACTAATACGCTCAATGTGCCGCGGGTCGCGAACGGCGTCATCAGCTGGATGCTCCATCGCTATCCGGGGATCGGCATCACCGACGACACCCTTACGCCGGTCGTGGCGGAATGTGATGACGGACGGTTGAACGACATTCAGGGCCGGCATGTCTCTGAAGCTGATGTCGTGCACGCCTTGGACGACGCAACAGCCGGACCGGTTTCGGAGGGGACCGTCGGCGCAGGCACCGGCATGATCTCCTATGGATTTAAGGGCGGCATCGGCACCGCTTCCCGGCGGCTTCCTGCAACAGACGGAGGGTTTACGATCGGAGTATTGGTCAACGCCAACCACGGCCGTCGCCCTGAACTCGTCATGGGCGGAGTGCCGGTCGGACAACAGTATGCCACCGCGCCGACTCACTCCAGCGTGGCGCCGGATCCGAACCCTGAACGCTTCCATGCCTCCCGTGAAGGATCCAGCGGTAATGCCGAGGGGTCGATCATTGTCATCATTGCCACGGATGCCCCGCTCGATAGCCGGCAACTGACTCGACTCGGAAAGCGGGCGGCGTTGGGACTCGCCAGAACCGGTTCGACCGCACGCCATGGCAGCGGCGATTTCATGCTCGCCTTCTCCACGGGCAATATCATCCCCCATTACCCGACTGAGCCAACCTTTTCCCTGACGCATCTTGCCGACACCCATCTGAATGCCGTCATCACGGCTACGGTCGAGGCCACCGAAGAAGCGATCCTCAACGCCCTCACCGGCGCAACAACCGTGACGGGACGCGACGGGTTCCGGGTTGAGGCCATCTCGATCCCGCGTCTCCGCGCACTGTTGTCTTCGGACGTGACGATCAGGCGGTAACCAGACGAGCGGCGCGTTCCGCACCTTGCTTTTACAGGGCCCCAACGCTATTCTCCTGGCTCGTCTGTATTGATGCGGAGGGCTATGGCTGATTATTCCATGGGAGGCGGACTCACGCTTCTCACCGCGATCGAAAAAAGCGACAAATTTGCGGACTTTCTAAAAACGAGAATGGTGCAAGCCCTGGAAACGCAGGATCCGACCGAACTCCATTATTTGCTCGCACAGCTCGATGATTATCATTCGTACATGTGGCGCTACTACAAGAAACTCGCTACGGAACGACCCGAACGCATGAATCCAGGCATCTGACCACGGCGACTGCACACCGTTCAACCCCGATTCAGCAGGACACCCCGTGACTAGGACTCCGCCGTCAACGCTGCGATTTGCCTCCGCCCTCACCCGCCAGGGCAACGCACAGGCGGCCGCCGATGACTTGATCAAGTCCATCCGCGCACAGTTGGGTCCCGCGCGAATTGACGTGGCATTCCTCTTTATTTCCGCTCAGCATGCAGATCAGGCTGAGGCCCTCTCACACGACCTCCGCACGGCACTGGCTCCGGTGACGCTGGTCGGCTGCACGGGCGAAGGGATTATTGCGACCGGACGTGAAATTGAGTCGGGTCCGGCTGCCACTCTCTGGGCAGCACATCTGCCCGGCGTGCTCATCCAACCGCTGCGGCTTTCCTTTTCAAGCGTCCATGACCAGTTCTCGCTGCGCAATTGGCCGGACATGGAGGATGCCGGAGCCACAGACCAGGTCATGATGCTGTTTGCCGATCCTTTTTCCACGCCCATGCAAGAAGTTTTGGCCGTCATTGAGGAGCAGTACCCCGGAACTCGCACGCTGGGGGGGCTGTCGGGAGGCGGGCAAGACCTCGGCGAAAATCGCCTGTTCCTCGATGATCAGGTGTACACCGACGGATTAGTCGGCGTGGCGCTGTCCGGAAATATCGCGGTGCGCTCTGTCATTTCACAGGGCTGCCGTCCCATCGGTGACCGCTTCATCGTCACGAAGGCAGAGCACAATGTGATTCAAGAGCTCGGCGGAATGCCTGCCTTGCATTGCCTGCAGACGGTCTTTGAACAACTCAGCAGTGATGAACGGGCGCAAGCCCAACGGGCCTTGCATATCGGTATTGCGATGGACGAGCAACGTGCGCAATTCACCCGAGGCGATTTCTTGATCCGCAACCTGCTCGGAGCCGACCAGCAAACCGGCGCCATCGTCATCGGGGATGTCGTCCAGGAAGGACAGACCGTCCAGTTTCAAGTCCGCGATGCCCATTCCGCGGATGAAGATCTGCATGCCTTGCTCACCGCGGCCCCTCGCGGCGTACCATCACATCCGCTCGGCGCGCTGTTGTTCAGTTGTTGCGGACGCGGCAAAGGGCTGTTTGGCATGCCGCACCACGACGCATCCGTGTTGGGCGAACAATTGGGCGCCATCCCGCTCGCCGGTTTTTTTGCGCAGGGGGAAGTGGGACCGGTCGGGGGACGGAATTTTCTCCATGGCTATACGGCCAGCATTGCCATTTTCTCCGAGCCCGAGCGGCGGCATAGGCCAGATCTGAACCAGTAAATTGCTCCGCCTCTACGATGTCGGGATTCAGGTCACAGGGGGAGCTGAAAGGTACGTATGAAGACTCGCTTCTGGTGGACGACTTGGGGTATCGTGGGACTGATATTCATGACCATAGGGAGGCCAATGATGGCGCAGAGTGAACAACCCGGCACAACGGCGGAAGTCACGACCGCATCCGGGCTTAAATACGTAGACGTGGTTGTGGGGACCGGTCGTGAAGCCGCCGCGGGCAATCTGGCAACGGTGCACTATACAGGCTGGTTGACGAATGGCAAGAAGTTCGACAGCTCCGTCGACCGCCGTGATCCGTTCTCCTTTCCAATCGGCGCAGGCCAGGTCATCCGAGGATGGGATGAAGGGGTGGCCGGAATGAAAGTCGGCGGAAAACGAAAGCTCACGATTCCACCGGAACTCGGGTATGGCGCACGCGGCGCCGGCGGAGTGATTCCTCCCAATGCAACGCTGGTGTTTGACGTAGAACTGCTCGAAGTCCGATAAAACCGGTTCCTATTTCGGTCTACCTGCACCGCCACCATGGATTTCACGCACGTCCGATGAAACACACGCCACTGATAGACGCGCACCGTAACGCACAAGGCAAGCTGGTCGATTTTGCCGGATGGGAGATGCCCATTCACTATTCCGGCGTCGTCGATGAGTATCAGACTGTCCGCCACCATGCAGGGCTGTTCGATGTCAGTCACATGGGACGCATCCGTGTTGCGGGGCCTGGTTCATTGGCCTTTTTGCAGCGCGTCACCACGAATGATGTCTCGAAACTGTCGGTGCGCCAGTCGCAATACTCGATGGTCTGCGCGCCCGATGGGGGCATCAAGGATGATATTTTCATCTATCACGTGAAACCCTATGAATTTCTTGTCTGCGTGAATGCGTCAAATCGGGAAAAGATCGTCGCCTGGTTGCACGAAAAGGTCGCGTACGCTCAGGGCTGCACGGTTCAGGACCAGTCGACAGCTTTCGCGCAAGTTGCGATTCAAGGCCCCGCCTCACGCGAGATTCTCACCGCCGCCGGCGTGACCGATCTTCACCTGCTGAAAATCCGGCACTGCCTCGGCGCCGTCCTCTGTGGTCAGCCGACCCTGGTCACACGAACCGGCTATACCGGCGAATTGGGCTATGAGTTGTACTTTCCTGCTGAGGGAGCTATGACGATCTGGAATCGTCTTCTTGAGGCGGGACAACCGCTGGGCATGAAGCCGGCTGGACTGGGCGCGCGTGATTTACTGCGGCTCGAAATGGCCTACTTGCTCTACGGCAATGACATGGACGAACACACGACGCCCATCGAAGCCGGAGCGGACTGGGTCGTGAAATTCGACAAGGGAGAGTTTATCGGCCGCACGACCTTGCTTGCGCAGCACAGCAACGGGCCATCACGTCGACTCGTCGCCTTTGAACTCGTCGAAAAAGCCGTGCCTCGACATGGATTCAAGATTCTCAGCGCACAGGCGCCGCACGCAGAGATCGGCGAGGTCACCAGCGGAAATCTGTCGCCCATACTGCAAAAAGGTATCGGCATGGGATACGTCACTCCGGCGGCAGCCCAACCGGGATCGTCCATCCTGATTGATATCAGGGGAAAATCCTGCCCCGCGGTGGTTGTGAAACCACCCTTTTACAAGAAACATCCCGGCACACCGTAACCCGTACCCCATGGTCAGACCTATCTACAAAGGCGCGGTCGTCACGCTCAACGTAGAGACGGTACGCCTGCCGAACGGGCATACGATAGATCTGGAAGTCATACGCCATCCCGGGGCGTCCGCTGTCGTGCCGTTGAAGGTTGATGGAACAGTCGTACTGATCCGCCAATTCCGCCACGCCGCCAACGGATTCATATACGAAATCCCCGCAGGCAAGCTACATCCGAAGGAAAACCCGTTAGACTGCGCCGCTCGCGAGCTTGAGGAGGAGATCGGATACAAGGCCGGTCGCTACGAACTCCTCTCCAGCATTTTTACGGCCCCGGGGTTTGCCGATGAGGTCATCCATATCTATCTGGCCACAGACCTGACGCTTGGCATCCAGAATTTGGATCAGGACGAAGTCTTGGAAGTGGTGGAGATGCCACTAAGGGAAGCCATCGCAAAAATCGCGGATGGCACGATACGGGACGCAAAAACGATCGTCGGATTACAATTGGTCTATATTCGGCAAGTAGAAGGACCGTAAACGACAGAAGAGGACTCCCACCACTCGGATGGGAGCCCTCTTCAGCCAGCTAGCCTCGCCAAAAAACGGTTGATTCTTAGTGGCCGCCCTTCTTCTCGTCTTTCTTCTTCTCTTCGCCGAACACGGTCTGGGACAGGTGTCCACCCTTCTTCTCTTCCTTCTTCTTGTCATCGCCGAAGAGGGTCTGGGAGAAGTGGCCGCCCTTCTTCTCTTCCTTCTTCTTGTCGTCGCCAGCGAACGAAGGAGCGCTGAACGCCACCAACAACGCTGCCGCCATGACCGTCAACATCATCTTCTTCATACTGACTACCTCCTGTTAGATTTGAAGTTACCAACCACCGACGGTTCTTCGGTATAGCAAGGTCCTTGCCTTATGGAACGCTGGCGTAACTCCTTGTTTTTTCGCACCTCGAATCTTCAGATGGCCCGAACGTCCTATGAAGCGTCGGTCCATTCTGTGGCAGAATAGCCCGCCCTCTACTAAACCGCCTCATTCAATGACCTGAAATCCGACCCGATAAGGCTCACCGCGCACATGACCAAGAGACCTTGCCATCCCGGGACTCACCCACAAATGCCACGACCACCTTCCTTGCCTGACCATCTCGCACCGGACCTCAGAATATTATTTGTCGGGATCAATCCTGGTCTACGCTCGGCCTCAGTGGGCCATCATTACGCTGGCCACTCCAACCGTTTTTGGAAACTGCTCTATGAGGCAGCTTTAGTGCCGGAACCTCTCACGTACCGGGACGACGGACGGCTTCCCGAATGGGGCCTGGGACTCACGAACCTCGTTGCCCGCCCGACTGCGGGAATGGAGAGCCTCACAGCCGAGGACTATGCCACAGGCCGGTTAGCGCTGATGGAAACCATTCGCCGGTATCGCCCGCGTGTGGTTGCGCTTCTTGGTATCACACTCTATCCAATCCTCTTTCCCTTTGAACCGAGACAAGCAGGCCGCAAGCCTGGTCTGCAATCGGTGACGCTGTACAATTCCAGCATCGTGCTGCTCCCGAATCCGAGTGGACGCAATGCGGCATATCCCTACAGCTGTCTGTTGAACGCATTTCGCACGCTTGCGCCTTGGACTGGCAATTTTTCAGGATAGGCTACCCCACGCCACACTGCCGGCTGCATGCTATACTCTGGCATCCAGCCCAATAATTGCTGTACCATTCCCGTCTTATTTTGATTCACCTCACATCATCGGTGTTCTTATGAGATACATCGTCATCCCAGTATGGTTCGCGCTTGTTCTGACTCTCATCACCGGGCAGGCTTCCGCAGATACGCCGGTACAACGCCTGACGGTCGAAGCCATGCATGAATGCTCGCTGGGCCGGCAGGCCCAGACTCGTACGGATCGGATTCACCATTTTGCTTCGGGGCAAGCCCTGGGCGAGCAGGCTGTTGCGGCGGATGAATCATCGCCTGACGCGCACTTTGCCCTGTTCTGCAATCTCGGCGAGCAACTGCGGGTGGACGGAGAGAGCCTCTCGTCGCTCTTTGGATTCCGCCGAATGATGAAAGAGCTGAACCGCACCCTCGAACTGGCGCCCGACCATTTAGACGCACTGTCGGCCAAAGGCACCGTTCTGGTTCGCGTCCCGGGGTTTATGGGGGGAGACAAGGAAAAAGGGGAACTGCTGCTGCGTCAAGTGATTGCCCGGGAACCAGCGGCCGTCAATGCCCGATTGAGTCTGGCAAAAAGTTACTGCGCAGGGGGGCGACATGAAGAGGCCGTCGCCATTGCGACGAGGGCGCTGGATCTTGCCCAGGAATTGCAGCGCGTGGACTTCATACCGGAAGCGCGGCAAGTGCTCGCGCAACTGAGGGCCCAATCCGCCAAAGGAAATTAAGCGAGCGAGCGCAGGCGTCTCGATCCTGTCCGGCGGAGGCGGTCGATGTCGTCCCGGAAAGGGATCGCCGCCTGCGCGCCATGCCCGGTCGCGGCCAATGCCCCGGCAGCAGCAGCCATCTCCACCGCTGTCTCGATCGGCATTCCTTCAGCCAAACCGCAGGCCAACGCCCCATTGAAAGCATCCCCGGCGCCTGTCGAATCAATCGCTTCCACAACAAAGGCCGGAATAGGAATCACCTCCTGGCCGCGTGAGACCACTGCGCCATCCGCGCCACGAGTGACGACGACTGTTCCTGCGCCACCGCCTAGCAACACCCCTGCCGCTTCGACCGAGTCCGTGACACCCGCGACTACGCAAGCTTCGCGTTCATTCGGCGTGAGAATATCCACCATGCGTAAACACTCTGGCGGCAAAGAACAGGCTGGAGCTGGGTTGAGAATCGTGAGAAGACCATGTTGTTTGGCCAGCCGTAAGCATTCCTGGACCGTCTCAACGGGAATTTCCATTTGAACAAGCAGGACGCGCGCCTCGGAGATCAGTCCAGCATGGCGCCGCACATCCGCCGGAGTCAGATGCTGGTTGCTCCCGGGAACCACGACAATCTGATTGTCGCCGGCTGCATCGACCAGAATCATCGCGACCCCGGTCTGCGCTGCAGTATCATGCAGAAGCACCAGCTGCGACAAGCCCTGCGCCGCCAGATGCCGTTCTATTAGGACGCCGTTCGGGTCACTTCCGACTTTGCTGAGGAACGCGACGTTGGCGCCCGCGCGCGCCGCCGCCACAGCTTGATTCGCACCCTTGCCGCCGAACGATTGCAGGACATGGCGCCCGAGCAGGGTCTCGCCGCGAGCCGGCAAACGATCGACCGCCGCGGTGATATCGATGTTGCTGGAACCAACTACGACGACCATGGGCACAATCGACTGCGGATGACGCCCAACGCCCGTTCGGCGTCGACATCAACCGCCACCTGCATATTCGGATGGGCTTTCTCTTCCGGCCTGCGATGGCGCCGGTCCGCAACGGTGGCCCCCCGGGACACTCGCCCGACCACTTCCACTTCGACATGCAGCAGTTCGGTCTTGAGCAACGATGACTCAACGGCCGCGAGGACGGCCATCGGGTCGTGAAAGTACAGCAACCCGTGACCTTCGACCTGTTCGGCAAAATCAAAGGCTTTGGTGGTCATATCCGCGACGATGCGACAGCGCGGATCACGCGATGCCGCGGTCCACGTCTTGAGGACATCGCGGGGCACGCCGACACGAGTGGTTACGTCCAACGGCACCAGGGTTAACGGAAGCGCCGCTTGAAACACCCGCTGGGCGGCATGCGGGTCCACATACATATTGAACTCGGCCACCGGCGACACGTTGCCGGGCACGCCGATCGCTCCTCCCATCGCAATTATCGAGCGAAACTTTTGCACGGTGAGCGGATTCACTTTCAGCGCCACGGCCACATTCGTCAGCGGACCTAAGGTAATCAGCGTGATCTCTTCCTGATGCCGCCGCAGACATTCGTTCCACACATCTTGCGCCGTGGAGAGAAGAGGCGGCAGCCGGACAGACGGGTACCGCATGGTCCCCTCTGCAGTCAGCACAGCATCCAGCTCGCCGAGCCCATCGCAGCCATGCACGTGGAGAGCCGTTTCCAGATCTTCTTCTAATGGTCGGGCTGCCCCCTGTCCAACCAGCAATCCGGGTGGTGGATTGAGAAGATTCAAGAGACGAAACAGATTCTTCGTGCCCTGCCCCACCGGCACATTGCCACAGACCGTGGTGATTCCCACCACGTCCAACTCAGGCGATGCCAGCGCGAGCAGAATCGCCAGCGCGTCGTCGACGCCGGGGTCGGTATCAATAATGACTTTGGTCGGAGAAGTCTTCTGCATGCCTGAATGTTACGCCCACGAGGAAGAAACGTATGGAATTCCCCTTCGCCCCGGCACATGCATGGATCACTGCGTGTTACAACGCGGCGTCAGGCCCTGAACCAGACTCGCTGAAGCGCGTGGATTGTCCGAGTTGTTCCAGAACGGTATGGAAGACAGATGTCTCCTGAGGCGGCCCCATCAGAAAATAAACCACTGCCGTATTCTCGGCGCCCATGACCGCCAACGCCCGGCCGGCCATCTCTTCGCCCTGGTACGATTGAGCGATCCACGCGTCAGTCTCCACTTGCGAACCGGCAGGAATAAATGACAGGCCATGCAACAACGCCAGCGGCTCACGGAGTTGTTCGCGAAGCGCCTCTCGTGTGACCCCGGTCAGGGGAAACATCATCCCCAGTTCCTTGCCTTCCTCGGGAGTGAGAAACGGCATTTCTGCATCATCAGGGCGATTGCTCTGCCAACCATCGGGAACCACGAACGACCAGCCGGTACCGGGAATCCTCAGCCTTGTCCCGGCGCGATAGGTCATGCCGGACACCACATCGAGCGGGCGATCTTCGGCATGCATCTCCGCAATAGCGGCGTATTCTGTGGAAGTCACCATAGGTAGGGCGAAGAACAGGTTGAGCAGGAGGCAACACGCAGCGATCTGACGGATGACAGGCTCCTGACGCACACAACTCGCACCCGCCCGCCAGAGAGCACCGCCGCGCATCAGACTACGAGAGGCCATCCATCGGCGGACAGGTACAAAAGAGGTGGCGGTCGCCATAGGCTTCATCGATCCGACCCACGCTCGGCCAAAACTTGTTCTCGCGCACCCATGGAGCAGGAAATGCCGCCTCCTCGCGGGAGTAGGGTTTCGTCCATTCGGCGGCAGTCACGGCCAACGCCGTGTGAGGCGCATTCTTGAGCACATTTCCCGCCTTCGGCTGCCGACCTTCGGCAACGGCCTGGATCTCGCCACGGATCGCGATCAACGCCTCGCACAACCGATCCAACTCGCCCTTCACTTCACTCTCGGTCGGCTCGATCATCAAGGTGCCTGCCACGGGAAACGACACGGTGGGCGCATGGAATCCATAGTCCATCAAGCGCTTGGCCACATCCATCGCTTCCACACCGCTGCTTTCCTTGAGAGGGCGCAAATCCAAGATGAACTCGTGCGCGACGAACCCGCGTGCCCCGCCATACAACACGGGATAATACTTCTCCAGACGTTTGGCCATATAGTTGGCATTGAGGATGGCGACCTGTGTCGCCTTGGTCAACCCTTCCCGTCCCATCAACGCGATATAAACCCAGGAGATCGTGAGGATACTGGGACTACCATACGGAGCAGCCGAGACCGGCCCGATCGATTGCGGTCCACCCAGGTTGGTGACCGGATGTCCCGGCATGAAGGGTACCAGATGACGGGCGACCCCGATCGGCCCCATTCCAGGTCCGCCGCCGCCGTGAGGAATACAAAAAGTTTTATGAAGATTCAGATGGCAGACGTCGGCGCCCAGATCAGCCGGCCGGCAGAGCCCGACCTGCGCATTCATATTGGCGCCGTCCATGTAGACTTGCCCGCCATGAGTATGCACGATCTGACACATGCGGCGAATCCCTTCCTCAAACACGCCGTGCGTCGAAGGATACGTCACCATGAGCGCCGCCAACCGGCTCCGATGCTGCGTGGCTTTCGCCTCGAGATCCTTCAAATCAACATTGCCGCGCTGATCGCAGGCGACGGGAACGACCGTCATGCCGCACATCGATGCGCTGGCCGGATTGGTCCCATGGGCGGAGACCGGAATCAAACACACATCGCGTTGCGTCTCGCCTCGATGCCGGTGGTACGCCCGGATCACCATCAATCCGGCATATTCGCCCTGTGACCCGGCATTGGGCTGCAACGAGATCGCAGCAAAGCCGGTGAGTTCCGCCAGCCACGACTCCAGCTGTTGGAACAACGCCTGGTAGCCCTGCACCTGATCGGCGGGAGCAAAGGGGTGCAGCCGCCCGAACTCCGGCCAGGTGACGGGCAACATTTCCGCCGTGGCATTCAACTTCATCGTGCAAGACCCGAGGGGAATCATCGAATGCACGAGCGAGAGGTCCCGAGATTGCAGCCGGTGGATATATCGCAACAACTCATGTTCAGCGTGATACCGGTGAAATACCGGATGCGTGAGATAGGGGCTGGTGCGCGCAAGGTTCGCCGGATACCGCCCGTCGACCGATTCGAGAATGGTGTGCAGCTCTTCCGCGGACATCTCCTGACCGGCGAAGAGCGCCAGCAGCTGCCGCACTTCCTCCGGACTGCTCCATTCGTCGAGCGACAATCCCAGGCTATGATCATCGTACCGACGGAGATTGATCTTCTGCTGCCGCGCCCGGTTCACAATCGTATCCGATTGTGCCGGCGAAAGAGGAACCCGCAATGTATCGAAGACAGGCTCCAGTCCGACTGCGCAGCCGTGCCGCCGCAACCCTTCAGCCAATGCCATCGTAAGGCGGTGAATCCGTTCTGCAATTCGCCGGAGCCCGGCAGGACCGTGATAGACGGCATACATTCCCGCCATGACTGCCAGCAACACTTGCGCCGTGCAGATATTGCTCGTCGCCTTCTCCCGGCGGATATGCTGCTCTCTGGTTTGCAAAGACAGTCGGTAGGCCAGCCGCCCGGTGGCATCTCTCGACACGCCGACGATCCGGCCTGGCATCTGCCGTCGAAACTCTTCCCTGGTGGCCATGAACGCCGCGTGCGGCCCGCCGAATCCCAATGGCACACCGAACCGCTGACTGGATCCCACTGCGACATCCGCGCCGAACTCTCCCGGAGGACGCAGCAGCGTCAAGGCCAGCAGATCGGTCGCCACGACCACGTAGACCCCGGCGGCATGCGCCCGCGTAATGAATTCGCTGTAATCCCCAACATACCCGTCCGTCGACGGATATTGGAGCAACATCCCGAAGAACTCGCCTGAGGACAGATCCAGCGACTGAATCGCGCCGACCTGCAGGACGATCCCCAACGGTTCCGCACGAGTCTGCACCACGGCAATCGTTTGCGGATGACAGGTTTCAGAAACAAAGAACTTGTGCCGTTCGTGACCCGCCGCGCGCGAAATCGCGGCGCACATCGTCATGGCCTCGGCCGCCGCAGTGGCCTCATCCAGTAGAGAGGCGTTCGCGAGGGGCAACCCCGTCAAATCCGCCACCATAGTCTGAAAATTGACCAGCGCCTCAAGACGGCCTTGAGCGATCTCGGCCTGATATGGAGTGTATTGGGTATACCAACCGGGTCCCTCGAGGATATTGCGCTGAATGACCGGCGGGGTGATGCAGTCGTAGTAGCCCATCCCGATCAAGGAACGCCATACTTGATTCTTCCCGGCCAGGTCGCGCAGTTCCGCCAGGACCTCCTGCTCGCCGCGCGGGGACGGGATCGCCAAGGAACCCTGCAAACGAATATCAGCCGGGACCGTCGCCTCGACAAGTGCCTCCAACGAAGGCACGTTCAACGTCTCCAACATCGTCTGGATCTCGGACTCGGTCGGGCCGATATGGCGGGGCACAAACGAATCGCTCGTTTCGAGAAAGTGAGGTTCTGGCATGGAGGTGAAATCCTGGTATAAGGTGACGCACTCGTTCATTCGAGGCAGCGTAGGTACCCTATCATGCAGAACAGAGTTTTCCAAGCGTTCAGCGGGCATCCTCCCCTCGCTTGTTTTCCCGAATTCCGTAGCGTAATAGTGAGATCGGACCCCATGCGCAGGGCAACGTTCGACCCGGCGAAACGGTATCAGGACAGGATCACCTCATGATGACCCATGACATTCTGGTTGTCGGAGCGGGACTCGCCGGCATGCGGGCCGCCATCGCCGTACCGCCAGACATCAACGTCGCCCTCCTCTCGAAGGTACATCCAGTCCGCAGCCATTCCGTCGCCGCCCAGGGCGGCATCAACGCGGCCATCGGCGCAGAAGATTCCTGGGAAGCTCATGCCTATGACACGACCAAGGGAGGACTGTACCTGGGCGATCAAGACGCCATCGAAGCCATGTGCAAAGAAGCGCCGCAGGACATTCTCGAACTAGAGCGCATGGGCGTGATTTTCAGCCGGACGCCGGAAGGACGCATCGCGCAACGACCTTTCGGAGGTGCGGGGTATCCTCGTACCTGCTACGCCGCCGACCGTACGGGCCATGCCCTGTTGCACGCCATGTACGAACAACTGATGAAACGCCGGTGCAAGGTCTACGAGGAATGGTACGTCACGGCATTGCTGGTCGAACAAGGACGTTGTTGCGGTGTGGTCGCGTGGGATCTGATCCGTGGCGGACTGCAGGCGCTGCGCGCGAAAGCCGTGATTCTGGCCACCGGAGGAAGCGGGCGCATCTTTTCCACCAGCACCAACGCTGTGATTAACACCGGGGACGGGATGGCGTTGGCCTATCGGGCCGGGGTTCCGCTGGAGGACATGGAATTCGTCCAGTTTCATCCAACCACATTGAAAGACACCGGCATCCTGATCACGGAAGGCGCACGCGGAGAGGGCGGGTATCTACTGAACACGCTCGGCGAGCGGTTCATGAAACGCTACGCGCCGGAACAAATGGAACTGGCGACCCGCTCCACGGTCTCCCTCGCCATCGGACAGGAAATCCAAGAAGGGCGAGGCGTCGACGGGTGTGTCCTGCTCGACCTTCGACATCTGGGTCGCGCCAAAATCCTGGAGCGGTTGCCGCAGATTCGAGAGCTGGCGATGGAATTCGCTGGTCTCGATCCGATCGAAACCCCCATTCCCATACGTCCTGGCGCCCACTACCAGATGGGCGGGGTCCGAACCAATGCCTGGGGAGAAACCGACCTTCCAGGCCTGTTCGCCGCCGGCGAATGCGCCTGCGTCAGTGTACACGGGGCCAACCGCCTGGGAGGGAACTCCTTACTCGAGACCATCGTCTTTGGACGCCGGACAGGCATGAAGGCCGCTGAGTCGATCCACGCATATCAGCTGCCTCCCATCTCCGACGCAATCCTGCAGAGCGAAGAGCAGCGCATCAACGTGTTGCTACGCAATCCCGGTCCGGAACGGGCGTGGCAGCTGCGGGACGACCTCGGCAAAACCATGAGCCTGAACCTCGGCATCTTCCGCACGAAACAATCCATCGAGGAGGCGCTCGGTGCCGTTCAAGTCTTGAAACGTCGCGCAGCGCACATGTGCGTGCAGGACAAGGGACGCATCTTCAATACCGACCTGATTCACGCCTTGGAATTGCAGTGCCTGCTGGAGATCGCCGAAACCATCGTCGTGGGCGCATTAGGACGGGAAGAAAGCCGCGGGGCCCACTACCGGGCCGACTTCCCGACGAGAAACGACAAGGCTTGGCTCCGCCATTCATTAAGCCACCGTCGTCCCGAAGGCCCGCACCTGACGTATGCCCCTGTCACCATCACGCGATTCCCCCCCACATAACGCTTCAATTCCCGTTCCTCATTCCTATCCCTGAAACCCGGTCAGCGCCGGGGAACCGCCCGCCCCAATCTACGCGGGCGGTTGCGCTCCTCCCGTTTTGCGCTATGCTTTTCAATATTCACCGATCACCCACTTACGGGACCGTCCAACAGGCGCCCGAGCGAAGGGTCGTAAGGCACCATGACTACCGTTCACCCTGGCGCGGCACTACCTGCACCCCCCGCGCTGACACCATCGGACTCTGCCCAGACCGCAATCTGTCCCTTCTGTCAGACGAATATCTCCTGCGCAGCCGTCCCCGGCCTGCCGTTGCACCAAGTTCCCTGTCCTTCTTGTCAGGCGAATCTCCTACTCCTCAACCCGGGAGCGAGGCCGACCGATGAAGACATGATCGACCGCTCGCCGGAGTGCGATCTTCCGGTCGATCTCTCGCGCCGGCCCACAGGCATCGCTGTGGCCGTCCTGGCCTGTCTGTTGAATTATCTGTTGTTGTCGGGAATGGCGTACTGGATGCTCGGACAAATCAAAACGACCCATGATCCCTACGACATCGACGCCCTGATGCTGTCGCCGTTTATCCTGAAGGCCAATGGCTGGACCCCGCTCCATATTGCGGCCGCGCGAGGCGATGTTTCCACTGCCGCGTCTCTCCTGACTGATGGACAGGCAGTGGACCAGCGCAACGGGAACGGGAAGACGGCACTGTATGAGGCGGCCAAGCGAGGGCACACCGATGTGGTGACGCTTCTCTTGCAGCATGAAGCAAACCCCGATGCGAGAGGAAAACAGGGCTTTACGCCCCTATTGGCAGCAGCGGAGCAGGGCCATGCCGACACCATTGAAGCGCTCCTTAGCAACGGGGCCGACATCAGAGCGATCTGCACCTGCGGTGATTCGGCTCTGCACCGAGCCGTCCGGCGAGGACATCTCGCCGCCGCGCAGATACTTCTCGCCGGGGGCGCGCCCGTGAATCAGAAGAGTCACGGGGAAACCCCGCTGGAGATTGCCGAACGCGACGAGGATCACGAACTGGTCGCGCTGCTGCAAGCACACGGAGGCAGAGAGTTTTCTGAAGCGAAGGCCAGACGCGCGCAAGGCATCGCATTCCAAAAACACGGCCAGATCGACAATGCGCTCTTCGCCTATGCCGAAGCGCTGAACCTAGACCCTGAAGACTATGAAGCCTATTACGGGCGCGGAACCGCCCTGCTCCAAAAGGACGCTCCCGACGAAGCCCTCATCGCCTTCCAGGCCGCCATTCGTCTCAATCCGACCTACATGAATGCCTACAGCGCAGCGGCGTCCGTATACACCGTGCGCAGACAATGGGATCAGGCCCTCATCCTCTGGGATCAGTTCCTCGCCTACCAACCACAAAACGGTCGCGCCCATTTCGAACGGTCCATCGTAAAGCGGGGAAAAGGGGATAGCGCGGGGTTCCTGCAGGGATTGCAACAAGCCTGCGCGATGGGCCATCAGGCCGCCTGCTGAATCATGACCAACGCGGCACTGCATGAGGACACGAGCGCCGCACGCGTCACCTGTCACCATTGTCTCAGCCCTTACCGGGTTCGCGCCCTGGAACACTTGACGCGGGCGTCTCGCAGCACCTGCCCGTCATGCGGCACCCGGTTCGCCGTGGTCACGCCGACGCCCGCAGCTTCTGAGGAAGACCGGCCGCATCGGCAACAGTTTCTGTCCGCAGTTCCCGATCCCGCGCCCGCATCCGGCACGACCGCGTCCATGATCTCCCCCATACGCGCGGCGTTTCATGGAATGGGCGGGACTCTGCTCGGCATGCATGTCGTGAACGTCTGCCTCACATTGGTCACGCTGGGCGGATATCACTTCTGGGCCAAGGCGAAGATCCGTCGGTATCTCTTCAGTCACACATCCTTTGCAGGCGACCGATTCGCGTATCACGGGACCGGCAAGGAACTCTATCAGGGGTTTCTCAAAGCCATGCTGGTCTTCGGCCTTCCTTATTTTTCCCTGAGCGCCGCGCATACGTTTCTGGACCTTCCGCAATCGATCGATAGGTTGTCGCAAGCCTTGGCCGGCCTGGTGTTCTTCTTCTATGTCCCCGTGGCCATCGTGAATGCGCGCCGCTATCGGTGCACCCGCACCTCATGGCGCGGCATCCGGTTCTCGTTTCGAGGACGGACCGCAGATTTCTTGAAATTGTATTTTCGGGGGTGGCTCCTCACAATCCTCACCCTGGGCACCTACTATCCCTATTTCCAAACTCAGCGTCAGGCGTTTCTGCACTCCCACACCTATTTCGGCAACCAGCGTTTCCGGTTCACCGGCCACGGCTCCGGGGTGATGGTCCCCTTCGCCGTCACCCTGTTTACCACCTATGCAGTCCTGGCCCTATGTGGGTTCGCCCTCACCATGCAGTTGACGAACGCGGGACTGACCTTGCTGTTGATTCCTATTGTGCTGGGACCGCTGTGGATCTGGCTCCTGGGACAAAAGCAGCGATACTTCTGGAATCACACCTCGTTCGGGGAAGCCCGCTTCACCTCCGATATCACGTGGCAACGGCTGTTCACGCTGTACCTGGGCAACCTCGGACTCCTCCTGGCAACCTTGGGGTGGGCCTGGCCCTGGGTCACGGTTCGCAATGCCCGATTTTTTATCGGCACGCTCTCGCTGCAAGGACCAGCCGATCTCGATCGCGTCCTGCAAGATACCACCGAAGTCTCCGTCACCGGCGAAGGCCTGTCGAACCTCCTCGACACCGGCTTCGACATGGATGCCTGATCATGCCGACCGGCCGAACCGCTCACTACCTCGACGGCCGCACGGCCACGCGACACCGCGTCACCCTCACCATCAGCCCGGCCGCGCTCCAGATCGCCATGTCCGACGGCAGCATGAAGCAATGGCCGTATGACCAGATTCGCCAAACACAAGGAACCTACCGCGGCGAGCCGGTCCGGTTGGAGTTCGGACCTGAACCGGCAGAGGCCGTGGTGATCGCCAGCCGCGCACTGTTGACCGAAATCCATACGGCGGCACCCACACTCGCGGAACATTTCCACAATCCCTCCTGGCGCAAAAGGCGTCTCGCTTGGACGCTGGCTGCGGGACTGGGAGTGGTGTTCCTTCTGATCAGCCTGTACCGGTGGGGAATCCCGGGTATCGCCTCCGCGGCCACGCCGTACGTGCCGACAACCTGGGAAGAATCACTTGGCCGACGGATCGTTGAACATCTGGCGTCGGAGACGCAGCAATGCCGGGATCCGGAGCGGCTTCGGAAGATCGACTACGTGGTGCAAACGCTGGCGGCCACCCGTCCTGACTCTCCTTACCGGGTGTCGCTCTCCGTGGTCGACAACCCCGCCGTGAATGCATTTGCCGCCCCCGGCGGCCAGGTGGTGATTCTGCGCGGCCTGTTGGAACGGACAACCAGCCCTGAACAACTTGCCGGAGTTCTGGCGCACGAACTCCAACACGTCTATCAACGCCACAGTACGAGAGCCATTCTTGAACAGACGGCCGGCACACTGCTGCTAACCGCGGTGTCGGGAGACCTGTCTGGAGGACTGGCCTGGGGACTGGAGGGTGCCCGGACGATGGGATCATTGCACTACAGCCGCACCCACGAACAAGAGGCGGACACCGAAGGCCTGCGCATGATGCAGGCCGCCCATCTCGATCCCGCCCCGATGATTGCCTTTTACGAAACTCTGCAGAAGGCTGAGCAGGATCATGCCGGACCGCCTGATTTCCTTTCGACCCATCCGGACATGGGCCAGCGGATCGCCACCCTCATCGCGCGTGCCGGCCCACCGCCGACCGACGCGCGCCGGCTGCTTCCCGGAGAAGACTGGAAGGACATCCGCACGCTCTGTCGCGTACAGGCCGGCACGCGTTCCAATCCGGATTTCGCCGCTCCCCCCTGACACAGACGTTTCACCGCATCACAGACCGGCTGCCTCTGTTATAATCCCCTCACCTATAGGCATGCCGTATGCGCGTTCTTGTCGTTGAAGATGAAACCAAGGTGGGCTCCTTCATTAAGCGAGCCCTGGAAGAAGAAAGTTACGCGGTCGACCTGTGCGAGGACGGCGCGCAGGGTCTCGACCAGGCCCTGACCGGCAGCTACGACCTCATCATGATCGACCTGATGCTGCCGGGTTTACCCGGCATGGAAGTGCTCACCCGCCTCCGCAAAGAAAAAATTCAGACACCCGTATTGATCCTGACGGCGCAGTCGAAAGTCGATCAACGCGTCAAGGGACTGGATGCCGGGGCGGATGACTACCTCACTAAACCGTTCGCCATCGACGAATTGCTTGCCCGCGTCCGAGCCCTCCTGCGTCGCGGCACGGCGGAAACGTCCGGCACGCTGCAGATCGATGACCTCATCCTCAACCCCGCCACGCGGGAGGTCACCCGCGGAGGACAGCGCATCGATCTCACGGTCAAAGAATATGCCCTCCTGGAATATTTCATGCGGCACGCGGGACGGGTGTTGACCAGGCCCATGATTTCCGACCATGTCTGGAATCAAGACTTCGACACCTTCACCAACGTCATCGACGTCTATGTGAATTATCTGCGGAACAAGATCGATCGCGGACGGGCTCGAAAACTGATCCATACGATACGAGGGAGTGGGTATATGCTCAAGGTGGACTGATGCCGCTTCGAGTCCGGCTCACCCTCTGGTACGGAACCGCTCTGGCCCTGATTCTGTTGACGTTCTCCGTGGTGCTCTACACCGTCACGGCCCGCGGCCTCCGCGACCAAGTCGATGAGTCGTTGCAGGAAACCGCCTCGGCCGCCGTGCGCTCGCTGGAGGTCCGCGGATTCCTACCCCTCATCGATGAAGATGCCTTGTTGAGCCAATTCCCGGAACTCACCCGTATCGACAAATTCTTTCAGATCTTCAGCCCCACCGGTACCATCACCATCCGCTCGCCGAATATCCGGCAGCACGACGTGCCATTGAGCCGCCCGGCCCTGGAAGCCGCCTTTACCGGCAGCACCGTCTTCGAGTCGGCTAGATACCCCAACGAACCGCCGCTGCGTCTGGTGTCCGTTCCTATTATTTACCGCGGCTCGTTGCTCTACATCGTCCAGGTCGGCACCACCCTCGAAGGGGTCGAAGAAACCCTGCGCCGCTTCCTTCTCGTGCTGCTCGTGATGGCGCCGATTGCGCTGGTTGTGTCTCTCGTCGGAGGATGGTTTCTGGCAGGACGCGCTCTGCGTCCGGTCGATTCCATCACCGTCGCCGCGCAACGGATCGCGGCGGGCGATCTGACGCAACGGCTGCACTCTGAACGCTCGTCGGATGAAATCGGGCGTCTGACCGATACCTTCAACAATATGATCGCGCGACTGGAAACCTCCTTCGCACAAATCCGCCAGTTCAGCAGCGACGCTTCCCACGAACTGCGCACGCCGCTGACCGTTATGAAGGGCGAGAGTGAGTTGGTCCTGCGCCGCCCCCGACCGGTCGAAGATTATATCGCCGTGCTGGAGAGCAATCTGGAGGAAATCGACCGGATGTCTCGCATTGTGGAGGAGCTGCTGTTCCTCTCCAGGGCGGACATGGGCCAAGTCAAAACCGAATGCGAGCCGGTCAGACTGGAAGCCTTAGTGGAAGACATTCAACGACAGGCCTGCCTCCTTGGCCAGGAACGGGAAGTGGATGTCATCATGGGCACGATTGAACCGGCGACCGTATGTGGCGATGAACTTCGTCTGCGGGAACTCATCCTCAACATCGTCGACAATGCGGTGAAATATTCACATCCCCGGGGCAAGGTTGAAATCGACTTGCGGGTGGAAGGCTCCACCGCGCGCCTTGCCGTGCGCGATTACGGGATCGGCATTCCCCAGACTGCGCACAAACAGATTTTCGACCGCTTCTTCCGCACCGATGATGCGCGGGCCCATACCAAAAAAGGGACCGGCCTCGGCTTGGCCATCTGCGCCTGGATTGCGGAAGCCCACCATGGACACATCGAAGTCCAGAGCGAGGTCGGCCAGGGATCTACCTTCACGCTTGTCCTACCGTTGGCTGACGCAGCTTAACGACTTCTAATTCCTCGCTAATAGTTTTCTCATCCGGGGCTGTTACCTTTCAATTGACTGTCGCACGTAGGATTCATTTCTCCCGCGCGTACAGACCACCGCCATCTAGGAGGAGCCCCTATGAAACGACCCACACCGTCACTCAGTATTTTGGCAGGTATTGCCGCAGTAAGCGCCGGGCTGATCTGGAGCTATACCCCGCTCTCATCGTCCCACGCCTCAAACCCATCACCGGTTGCAGAGGAGCGCACGATGACGCCGGCCGGTGCCCTGCCCGCTGCCGGATTCGCCGATGTGGCCAAGACCGTCACGCCGGCCGTCGTCAACATCACCACCAGCGGGACTGAGGAGGTGTCCGACCATGCCCGCCCGCGCGGAAAAATGGAAGACTTTTTCGGATCACCGTTCGGCCCGCGCCGGTTCGGACCGCCAATGGAGCCACGGGAACACCGTGGCGGCGGACAGGGATCCGGAGTGATCGTCACTCAGGATGGCTATGTGCTGACCAACAACCATGTGATCGCAGGCGCGAAAACGGTGACGGTCACGCTGCCCGATAAACGGGAATTCAAAGGCCGGATCGTCGGCAGTGATCCGAAGAGCGATATTGCCGTGGTCAAGATCGACGGCACTCAGCTCCCGACCGTTCCTTGGGGCGACTCCAGCCGCTTGCAGGTCGGTGAATACGTGCTGGCAGTTGGAAATCCCTTCGGCCTCAATTCCACGGTCACCCTGGGCATCGTCAGCGCACTGGGCCGTGGACACATGGGGATCACGCAGTATGAAGATTTTATTCAGACGGATGCCGCCATCAATCCTGGAAATAGCGGCGGGGCCCTCGTGAATACGAAAGGAGAACTGATCGGTATCAATACGGCCATCTTTTCCCAGACCGGCGGGTATCAAGGCGTTGGCTTTGCCGTCTCGACCGGGATGAGCAAGCCGATTTATGAAAGCCTGGTCAAGACCGGCAAAGTCGTGCGCGGCTACCTGGGCATCGGCATTCAAGACCTGAACCATGACCTCGCCAAATCCTTTGGCGTGAAGGGAACGAATGGTGCCGTCGTCACCGATGTGAAGGAAGAAGGCCCGGCGGACAAGGCCGGAATCAAGCAGGGCGATGTGATCCTTTCCTTCCAGGGCGCGCCGATCGAGGATGCCGTGACACTCCAACGCGCGGTCACGCGAACCACGGTTGGCAGCAAAGCGACCGTCAAAGTGTTGCGGGATGGACAGGAAAAGGAAGTCACCGTCACGCTGGCAGAACTGCCGGATACCCAGCAGGTCGCCAAAACGGAGTCCGAACCATCGGACCAGCCATTGGCGGGCCTCGCCGTGCAGGAGCTTGATCGAGAAACAGCCCAGGAACTTGGGTTGAAGGGCAAGATTCAGGGAGTTGTGGTGACCACAGTCGATCCAGAAAGTGATGCAGAGCGTGCCGGCTTGATGCCCGGTGACGTCATCCGGGAAATCAACCGCAAACCAGTCACCTCAATGAAGGAGTTCGATCGGGCCGCATCGAGTCTCAAGAAAGGGCAAACCGTTCTAGTCTTGATCAACCGACGCGGCGCATCCCTGTATCTGAGCGCGAAGATCTAACTGCAGGCAGAGCGACGGGGCGGGGGGGCCGGTGAGCACAGGCTTACCGGTACCCCGCTCCGATTTTTTTGGGCATGAGCAACGCGGGAGAAGAGGGAGACGTGTGTGACCTGTCGGCGTGGCCGACAGGCTGGGCAATCAAATCATACCCGGCGACATCTGTCACTGTAACGGAAATAAATTCGCCCGGCTTGGCAACCCCGCGTTCACAATACACCACTCCGTCGATCTCAGGGGCCAAGCCCTGGTGCCTCGCCTCCAGCAGCTGATCCGACTCCTCAGACACCCCATCCACCAGGACTTCGATTGTACGGCCGAGGGACTCACGGTTTTTGGATTCTGAAATTGACTCCTGCAGAGCCAGCAGCTCATTGCGGCGTTCTTCCATCACCGCCTGGTCGACTTTGCGATCGAGATTCACGGCCGACGTGCCTTCCTCATCGGAATAGAGGAAGACCGCCACGCGATCGAATTCCATATCGAGTATGAACTGCTTCAATTCTTCAAAGTGCGCATCGGTCTCACCGGGAAACCCGACGATAAAGGCCGTTCGAAAGAACACGCCAGGAATTTTGGTGCGAATCCTCTCCACCAGTTCCGTCAGATGCTTGCGATCACCCAATCGGTGCATGCGCTTCAGCATCCCGTCGCTGATGTGTTGGAGCGGCATGTCGAGATACTTGGTGATGCGCGCCTCACCAGCATACAAATCCAACAACTCATCCGTGACCTGCTGCGGGTACAAGTAGAAGGGCCGGATCCAACGCAGATCGTTCACGGTGACCAACTCGCGCAGCAGAGCCGTGAGTCCTTGCTTGAGGCCAAGATCCACCCCGTAATTGATGGTGTCCTGGGAAATGAGGTTGAGCTCCTTGACCCCTTCTTTGGCCAGCCGTCTCGCCTCAGCCACGATCGATTCGATCGGACGGCTGCGTTGCTTGCCGCGCATGATCGGAATTGCACAGAAGGCACAGTTGCGGTTACAGCCTTCAGCAATTTTTAAGTAGGCGCTGTGTGGCGTGCCCAAACGGACGCGCGGCGTGTCGGCATCATAGAGGTAGGGTGGCTGCCCGAGCCAGAGACGTTGCTGGCGCGCCTTCGGAGCCAAGAGGCTGCGGCAGATTTCTGCGATGCGGCCGAATTCACCGGTGCCGACCACACCGTCCAACTCAGGCAGTTCATTCAGCAGCTCGCCCTGATAACGCTGCGCCAGACAGCCGGCTGCAATTAGGACGCGACAGGAACCGGACTTCTTGAGACGGCCATGTTCTATAATGCTATTGATCGATTCCTGCTTGGCCTCTTCAATAAAGCCGCAGGTATTGATGATGACCACTTCGGCGGCGCGCGCATCGCCGGTCAGTTGGAACCCGCCGGCCACCAGCGTTCCGAGCATGACTTCGGAATCCACCTGGTTTTTTGAACAACCCAGGTTCACGAAGCCGATGGTGGGTTTCTTACCTTTCGCCCGTGAAGGCGTAATCAATGA
>WBZN01000388.1_pt1 | contig 37927 bp, 33 predicted proteins | sample 5204281 | NCBI WGS metagenome assembly WBZN01 (sample SAMN12344347, study PRJNA552823) | activated sludge metagenome | biome: Activated sludge suspended growth; feature: Nitrification reactor; material: Wastewater; isolation source: activated sludge from nitrification reactor of wastewater... | reverse complement strand
TCGCGTCTGCGGAGATTACCGGATGGTGTGACCGGCCTGGACTCATGCATGCCCTGTCCAAAGCACGTGTGTTGGTGGCTCCGTCACTCTGTTATGAAACCCAGGGACTGGCCGTTGTAGAGGCCGCGGCATTAGGCATTCCCGCGATTGTTCCGGATACGTCGGCTGCCAAGGAAAGTGTTGCTGACGGCGTGACGGGGCTGTGGTTCAAGGGAGGGGATCTTGAGGATCTTGCCGCCAAGATGCGGGTCATGCGTGACGATCAGACTGTACGCCGAATGGGACGTGCTGCATATCAGCAATACTGGTCTTCCCCTGATCATCTTGAGTCACACGTAGACAGGCTCGAGGAGATTTATGAAAAGGCATTGGCGAGATAAAAGAACGGCCGTGACACAGCGGAGAAGCTATTCTCAACGGAATGTCGGTAGGACTTTCGATGGCTACGGACTAAATGGGTAGCCTACGCGTTGCCATTGTTCATGACTGGTTAACCGGGATGCGGGGGGGCGAACGGTGCCTGGAAGCCTTTTGTGAGCTGTTCCCTGATGCCGATCTGTATACCTTGCTCCACCTTCCAGGAACGGTGTCAGCTACGATTGAGCGTCACCGGATCATCACCAGTGCGGTTCAATCCTTCCCGCTCGCCGCGCGGTTCTATCGCTATTACCTACCCATATTTCCTTTTGCGATTGAGCGACTCCGTCTGCCTTCTTACGATCTGGTCTTGAGTTCGAGCCATTGCGTGGCCAAGGGCATTCGTCCTCCGGCTGGAGCCAAACATCTCTGCTACATCCATGCCCCGATGCGCTACGTATGGGATCAGTTCGAGAACTACGCCGGCGGCGGGCGATCGGGCGTTGTGGCGAGGCTAGGCATGATGCTTTTCCGGGATCGTTTGCAGGCATGGGATATTACGTCTGCCGCACGGGTGGATCAATTTGTCGCCAATTCTTACAACATCGCACGGAAGGTGGAAGCGTATTACCATCGACCGGCGGCGGTGCTGCATCCACCGGTGGATTGGCACACCTTTGAGGCCGCGGAACGATCAGAAAACTTCTATTTGATGGTCACGGCCTTCGCCCCGTATAAACGGGTTGATCTGGCCATCCAGGCGTGCAATGTTATGAAACGGCGGCTGAAAATCATCGGCAAGGGGCAGGAGGAGGCACGATTGCGCAAGCTTGCGGGGCCGACGGTGGAGTTTCTCGGCTGGCAGCCTGACAGCGTCGTACGGGATCATTATGCACGTTGTCGAGCGCTGCTCTTTCCCGGGGAGGAAGATTTTGGTATCGTCCCGTTAGAAGCGATGGCGTGCGGCAAGCCTGTGGTGGCCTTCGGACGTGGGGGCGCATTGGAAACCGTGGTGCCGTTGTCGGGTGCCGGTGCGGTGACCGGAGCGGGCGAGTCTGCCACAGGTGTCTTTTTCTACATGCAATCCGTCGAATCTCTCATTGAGGCGATGGAGATGTGCGAGCGTCGCCGGACCGAATTTGATGCGCATGCCATCCGAGCTCACGTGGCGGCATTCGATCGCGGGCTATTCAAGGAGCGTATGAAAGCCTTCGCGGTGGGGGCGCTGACCGGGACCGCTTCATAAGGGGGAGCATGCTCAAACGCCACTCCCAATTCCTCAAAAGCCTCTTGTTCTGTATCGATCTCGGGCTGATCTGCGCTTGTTGGGTCGGGGCCTACTACCTGCGTTTTTCAGAAATCGTTGAGCCCGCCACCAAGGGCATTCCTCCCCTTCGGATCTATCTGCTGTTGCTCGTTCCGATCGTTGCCGTCTGGGGCCTGTCGTTTCAGGCCTTCGATCTCTACCGCCCGCGGCGGATGGGCACGCGGTTATCGGAGTTCCTCGACGTGGCGAAAGCCAATACGTTGTCTGTGTTGATTCTGGTGGCGCTGACGTTCTTCGTACGGCACTACGAATATTCCCGGTTGGTGCTGCTCTATTTCTGGCTCTTGAACCTCATCACCCTTGGATTTTCGCGGGTGCTATTTCGCGAAGCGCTCCGGTTTCTGCGTCGTCATGGATACAATCAGCGCCATGCGTTGGTCATCGGGACCAGCCGATTAGGACGCCGGGTGGTAGAGGCACTGGCTCAGCATCCGGAACTGGGGGTGAGAGTGCATGGATTTTTGAGCGCGGATTCTCGCAAGGTGGGTGAACGAATCAATGGGGTGCCGGTGATCGGCCGCTATGATGATCTTCAGGAGCGAGTTCAGTCCGGCGTTGATATTGTATTTGTCTGTCTTCCGCCGGAAGATGAGCAGTGGGCGGAGAAGATGTTCGGGTTCCTGGCTACCACCATGGTCGAGGTGAAGGCACTGCCGGCTATGTGTGAGTTCGTGAGCCTGCGGGCTGAAGCTGAAATGTTCGAAGGGCTGCCGTTGATTACCTTGCAAGGGTCGCCTCTCTATGGCTGGAATCTGGTCATTAAGAGAGTGCTGGACGTGGCCGGGGCTTTTGGGGCGCTGGTCGTCTTTTCGCCGGTCTTATGCCTGGTCGCGGCCTTGGTGAAGCTGACCTCGCCAGGGCCAATCTTTTTTCGTCAGCTCAGGATGGGGCTGGATGGGCAGGCCTTTGAAATGTTGAAGTTTCGTTCGATGAAAGCGGATGCGGAGTCCGAGACGGGACCGGTTTGGACGCAACCCAATGATGATCGACGGACACCCATCGGAGCGTTCCTGCGTCGGACGAGTTTAGATGAGCTGCCCCAGTTCTGGAACGTGTTGCGCGGGGAAATGAGCATCGTGGGTCCACGGCCGGAGCGGCCCGAGTTCATTGCGCGGTTCCGTGAAACGCTGCCGCAATACATGCTCCGCCATAAGATGAAGGCCGGCATCACGGGATGGGCGCAAATCAACGGCTGGCGCGGAAATACGTCGCTGGAAAAGCGGATCGAACACGACCTCTATTACATCGAGCATTGGTCGATCTGGTTTGACATCAAAATCATGCTGCTGACCTTTTGGCGAGGGTTCGTTCATCGGCATGCGTATTGAAACCCTTGTCTTTGGTTCAGGGGCTCACTGGCCCGAACGACTTCTTCGCACGGGACTAAGTGTTCTTGAGTTTCATGCGAGCGCTTGTTACCATCGCGCCCGAAAGCCTTCGCATGCCTAGTACGACACGTCGAACCAGCACTCCATCGAAGTTGCCTGTGTCCCTCCGGGGAATTCTCCGGGGGATTCGTGTGTTTGCGACAGATGTTGATGGCGTATTGACGGACGCCGGCATGTACTACTCCGAATCCGGAGACGAATGGAAAAAGTTCAATACGCGTGACGGGATGGGGATCAAGCTGTTGCAGAAGGCGGGAATCATCACGGCGATCATCACCCAAGAGTCCACGAAGATCGTCATGCGCCGGGCGCAAAAATTGACGATTCCTGAGGTGCATCAAGGGGCCTATGATAAGCTCGCCGTGTTGAAGGATCTTATCTCGCGGTATGGCCTCACGATGAAGCAGGTGGCCTACATCGGTGATGATGTGAACGACCTCCAGGCGCTGAGCGCGGTCGGGTTCTCTGCCTCGCCGGCTGATGGCATACCGCCCGTGTTGAAGGTCGTACGGTACGTGTGCAAGAAAAACGGCGGGGAGGGAGCCGTGCGAGAGTTGGCCGACCTCATCCTGGCAGCCCAACAACCCCGGTGAAGCAATGGCCCCCACTGTAATGTTCGGAAGCGGAACCTTGGAAATATGACAGACCACCTCTATCCGGTTATTCTGGCGGGCGGCAGTGGGACCAGGTTTTGGCCGTTGAGTCGGCACCTGTATCCCAAGCAGCTTCTACGCATCATCGGCGACGAGACACTCATTCAGCAAACCATGCGGCGCGTGCTCTCCTGCGCCGGACCCGATCGGGTGCTCATCTCCACCAATCCAGGGCAGGCGGATTCGATTCGCGTGCAATTGGGGGAGTGGAAGTCCGACCTCAAAGACAACTATGTGATCGAGCCGGTGGGTCGCAATACAGCGCCGGCCATTGCGCTGGTGGCGGCGGAGCTGCTTCGGCGCGATCCCGAGGCGGTGATGTTGGTGTTGCCGGCCGATCATGTCGTCACCGGAGAGAAGGCGTTTCAGGCAGCGGTGACGTTGGGGATGCAGCTTGCCGGGCAGGGACACTTGGTGACGTTCGGGATCAAGCCGACCAGGCCCGAGACCGGATACGGATACATTCAGCCGAATCGGCGAACCACGTTGGCCAAGAAGGGGCGGCTGAGCGGCCACCCGGTCGCCCGTTTTGTCGAGAAGCCGAATCGGACAAAAGCGGCGCAGTATCTGAAAAGCGGCAATTACTTCTGGAACAGCGGAATGTTCCTTTGGAAAGCCGCCACGATTCGAGACGAGATCAACCGTCACCAGCCGCAGCTGGCGAAAGCGGTGCAAAAAGTTCATATCCTGATGACATCGGGCGCCGATCGTCAGCAGGTCGAGGCTGCTTATAAAAAAGTTCCTTCCGTCTCGATCGACAATGGCGTGATGGAACTGTCGTCGCATGCGGCCATGATTCCGGTGGGATTCGGCTGGTCGGATGTGGGCAATTGGAGCAGTCTTGAAGAAGTTGCGCCACGCGACAAGGCCGGCAATGTGGTCAGCGGACGCGTCATCGATATGGATAGCAGCAATTCCGTCCTCTATGCCGATCGGCGGGTTGTGGCCACCATCGGGCTCACCGATATGGTCGTCGTGGATACGCCCGATGCGACGCTGATCTGTCCGAAATCCCGCTCGCAAGACGTCAAGCAGATGGTTGAGATCCTTAAGCAGCAGGGTGCGCCGGAACATCTGGAGCACGTGACGGTGTTTCGCCCCTGGGGATCCTATACCGTGTTGGAGGAAGGGCCTGGATATAAAGTGAAGCGGGTGACGGTGAATCCGGGCGGACGGCTGTCATTACAACTTCACCATAAACGTAGCGAACATTGGGTGGTGATCAGCGGGACGGCTCGTGTGACACGCGGAGAGGAGCTGTTGGATCTTCAGGTGGGGCAGAGTACCGCGATCCCAGTAGAGACACCGCATCGCCTGGAAAACCTCGGCAGCGAAATTTTGCACATCATCGAAGTGCAGAACGGACCCTATCTCGGAGAGGATGACATCGTCCGATTCCAGGACGATTACGGGCGACTCGGCCGGGCACGTTAGGAGATCGGCATGGCGTTGTTTCGCGAATATGATCTCAGAGGCATTGTCGGAGAAGAGCTCACGGAACCTATTGCGGAGCAGGTCGGGCGTGCCTATGCCACCATGGCCCGGGAGCACGGAGCTTCGCGCATTAGCCTGGGGCGGGATGGGCGCCTGAGCTCGCCTGCGTTGCAGCAGGCCTTACTTCGGGGGCTGCTCGCCGGCGGGCTCGATGTGGTCGATTTGGGCCTCTGCGCCTCGCCGCTACTGTATTTCTCCTTGTTCACGCTGCCGGTCCATGGCGGGATTATGATCACCGGAAGTCACAACGCGGCCGAATACAACGGCTTCAAGATCTGCATCGGGAAAGAAGCCATCCACGGTGAAGAGATTCAGCAGTTGCGGCGTGTCATGGAGGCCGGTCGGTTTAGCTCTGGATCCGGCCGGCTCTCCTCTCATCCCATCATTCCGGACTATCTGCAGCATCTGAATACGGTGTTCTCGGGCGTCCGCGCTGATCACCTGCATGTGGTGATCGATTGCGGCAACGGCGCGGCCTCGTTGGTCGCCAAGCAGGCGCTGGAGCAGATGGGATGCCGTGTGACCGGGCTCTATGATGAGTTGGACGGGCGGTTCCCGAACCACCACCCCGATCCTACCGTAGTGGAGAATCTCCAAGATCTGATTGCCGCCGTGCGTGAACACAAGGCAGATGCCGGTATCGGGTACGACGGAGATGCCGATCGCATCGGCGCCATCGACGAGCGGGGCGAGATTCTTTGGGGCGACCGCCTCATGATCGTCTATGCGCGCGACATTCTGGTGCAGAGACCCGGTACCACCTTCATCTCCGAAGTGAAGGCTTCGCAATGTTTGTACGATGACATTGCGGCCAAGGGTGGGCGTCCGATCATGTGGAAGACCGGCCATTCGTTGATGAAGGCCAAATTGAAAGCCGAATCGGCCGTCCTTGCCGGTGAAATGTCCGGCCATATGTTTTTTGCCGATCGGTACTTTGGGTTTGACGACGCGATTTATGCCTCCTGCCGGTTGGTGGAAATTCTCGCCAAGACGAAACAATCGCTTTCAAGTCTGGTGGCCGATCTCCCGCAGACCACGGTGACACCCGAGATTCGGGTGGATTGCCCCGACGCCGTTAAGTTTCAATTGGTCGAACAGGTGCATCGGCAGTTAGCCTCCTATCTCGATGCCGGCCAGCCGGTCGGGGCGTCCAATCTCCGCATGCGGGAATTGGTGACCATCGATGGCGTTCGGGCGATATTCGAGGATGGATGGGGCTTGATTCGGGCGTCGAACACACAACCGGCACTGGTCCTCCGGTTTGAAGCCCCTTCGCAGGCCAGACTGGATGTAATCCGCGCGACCATCGAAACCGAATTGGCGCAGGCGCGGCGTGTCCTGTCGGTCTAGGGTGACCATTCGCCTTCCGTCTTTCCCTCACACTCTTCTCTGCACCGTGGCCATTCTGGCCTGGATGTCGATTCCCATGGCACTGCATGCGGAACCGGGACCGCAAGGGCGGCCGTCGGTCTCTGCCCCGCTGCCCTTTGCCAACGGAGAGCGTCTTGCCTACGACGTGACCTGGCTGGGGATGCGCGCCGGGATCGCCACGATGGTCGTTCAAGAGGGCCATGACGATCGCGGACGGCAGCAGCTCACGTTGAGCATGACGGCCCGGTCGAGCCCGACGGTGACGAAGTTCTATCCCGTCGACAATCGCGGCGTCTCACAGGTCGATCTCGAATCCTTCCTCCCCACACACATGACGTTTGCCCGCCGGGAAGGCAAACGCTTTAACGATTTCGATTACACCTTCCGACACCAGGACGGTCTGGTGATGGCCATTAAGGATGGAAAAATCGACGACTTGCCCATACCACCGGATGCGCAGGACGCCATGTCCTGTTTGTACTATGTGCGCAAGGTCCTGCCGTTCGTGCCGGGAGCCTCACTGGCCATGACGGTCCATCACGACAAAAAGAATTACAAGATGGAGGTGCGTGTCGAAGCGATGGAAACCGTGGAGGGCCGGTGGGGGAAGACAGAAACGGCCCGCGTGGTGGTGATTATGCCGTTCCAGGGCATTTTTCTCAACGAAGGCAATATCCGGGTCTGGTTCACCACCGATGCGCACCGGGTGCCTGTGAGAATGAAAGCCAAGGTCGTGGTGGGGTCCATCGTCGCTGAATTGACGGAGGGCCACGGTTCGACCGCGCAACCGTAATCTGCCGGTCTGGTTTGCTCGCTCCGCCGGAAACCGCTATAATCGCGCCAGGTTCGTGACGAGGGCTTCGGCTCTGTCCGAAGCCCTCGTCATTTCGACTCGTCGTCGTTCAATCCATGAGGACTCCTCAGCATGGCGAAATTTCCCATTACGTTAAGCCGCTTTATCATCGAACAACAGGCCGCGCATCCTGAAGCGACCGGAGAGTTTTCCGTTCTGCTGACCCAGATCGGCCTCGTCGGCAAAATGATTGCTCATGACTTGCGGCGTGCCGGATTGAACAAGATTCTGGGCACGACCGGCGAGACCAATGTTCAGGGCGAGATCGTCAAGAAACTCGATCAGATTGCCAATGATACCTTTGTCCGCGTGTTTGAACACAGCGGTCTCGTCTGCGTGCTGGCCTCCGAAGAGATGGAAAAGCCCCTGAAGATGGTCCACGAAGGCGCGAAGTACATGTTATTGGTCGATCCCTTGGATGGATCCTCCAATACCGATGTCAACATGCCGTTAGGCGCGATTTTCTCCATCCGCCGATCCCGGACCGGGCAGTCGGTCGAAGATGAGTTGTTGCAAAGGGGGACGGAGCAGATCGCCGCGGGATATGTGTTGTATGGGGCCAGCACCATGCTCGTGTTCACGGTCGGGCAGGGGGTGCATGGCTTCACGCTCGAGCCGTCCATCGGTGAGTATCTGCTGTCCAACGAGAACATCCGGATTCCCGCGCGGGGCAAGGTCTATTCGGTCAACGAGGGGAACTATCATCGCTGGCCCTCCGGCACGCAGCGATATCTCGATTATTTGAAAGTGCAGGATAAGCCGACCGGCCGACCCTATAGCGGGCGATACAGCGGGTGTTTGGTGGCAGACGTGCATCGCATCCTCCTGGGGGGCGGCATCTATCTGTATCCGGGCGAGAAGGATAAGCCGGAAGGCAAACTGCGCTTGATGTACGAAGGCAATCCGCTGGCCATGGTGGTGGAGCAGGCGGGGGGCAAAGCGACGACGGGGACGATGCGCATTCTGGATGTCGAGCCCAAGGCGCTGCATCAGCGTGTGCCCCTCATTATCGGCAGTGCGGAAGATGTGAGTCTGGCGGAGGACTTTGTGCAAGGACGTGCGTAACGACTAATGTGATCGAGGTTGGTTGGGAGGTTGATTATGAGCAATCGGGTCCAGGAAATTCTGAGCTGGTATGAGAGCGACAATGCGGGAACGAAGACGAACATTGCCCGGCTGCTGAATTCGGGAAAACTGGCGGGAACCGGCAAGTTGGTCATCCTGCCGGTCGATCAAGGGTTCGAGCACGGTCCGGCGAGAAGTTTTGCGCCCAATCCTGGCGGCTACCATCCGCATTACCACTTTCAACTGGCCATCGATGCCGGATGCAACGCCTACGCGGCGCCGCTGGGATTCATCGAAGCCGGTGCCAGCCATTTTGCCGGCAGGATTCCGCTCATTCTCAAATTGAACAATCATGACGTGTTGCACGATGAGAAGGATCCGTTGCCGTCGGTGACAGGGAGCGTGCAGGAAGCCTTGCGTTTGGGCTGTTCAGCCGTGGGGTTCACGATTTATCCCGGCTCGTCTCACTGTAATCCCATGTATGAGCAGCTGCGTGTCATTGCGGAAGAGGCGAAAAATGCCGGGTTGGCCGTGGTGGTGTGGTCGTATCCGCGCGGGTCAGGGCTGAGCAAGGAAGGTGAGACGGCCCTCGACGTGGTGGCCTACGCCGCTCAGATTGCCGCGCAGCTCGGCGCCCATATTATCAAGGTCAAATTGCCGTCAGCTCACTTGGAGCAGGCGGCGGCGAAGAAGGTGTATGAGGCCGAAAAGATTCCCACCGCGACACTCACGGAGCGTGTGAAGCATATCGTGCAGAGTTCGTTCGATGGCCGCCGCATCGTCATTTTCTCCGGCGGCGCGAAGAGCGACGAAAAAACGGTCTTCGAAGAAGTGCGGGCGATCCGTGATGGCGGAGGATTCGGATCGATCATCGGCCGGAATTCGTTTCAGCGTCCGAAGGCGGAAGCCGTGAAATTTTTGAACACCATCATGAGTCTGTACGCGGGCGAGAAGCCCTAGTTATCTCGACTGACGAACCACCATGGATGACGGTCTGATTCCACCTCAAAAGCGGCCATCGATGCGATCCTGGATCGTTCCGGCCTTGCTGTTATCGGCAGGCGTGCTGATCGGGATTGTGTTGACCTCCGATCTCGGATGGTTGCCGACAGGGCATGCCGTGCCGGAATCCTCTGCCGTGCCTGCCCCGGTTCCTAGGCCGGTTTCAACAGCGGTGCAACCGACATTGCCCGGCGCCGGGGGACAGAGTTTCGTCGATGTCGCCAAGGCGGTCAAACCGGCGGTCGTCAATATTTTTGCGACTCGCAATGGAAGCGGCGAGGAAAGCAAGGGCACGCCGTTCGAGGATCCCTTTTTCCGGCGTTTCTTCGGCGAGGAGTGGATGAAGCGCTTTGAGGCGCCAAAGGAGCGGAAGCAGCAGGGCTTGGGGTCGGGCGTGATCGTCGATGCCACCGGGTTGATCATCACGAATAACCACGTGGTGAATAAGGCCGATGAGATCAAGGTGTTTTTGTCGGACAAGCGGGAGTTCAAAGCGAAGCTCGTCGGCACGGATGCGAAGACCGATGTCGCCGTCCTGAAAATCGAGGCGACCGGCTTGCCGACCGTGGCCTGGGCCGATTCCGATAAGTTAGAAGTCGGTGAATTTGTTCTGGCGGTCGGCAATCCTTTCGGTCTGACACAGACCGTGACGCTGGGCATCGTCAGCGCCCTCGGTCGCGCAGCGGGTATTGCCGAGTACGAAGACTTCATCCAGACCGATGCGGCCATCAATCCCGGCAATTCCGGCGGTGCGCTGGTCAACGTTCGCGGCGAGTTGGTCGGCATCAATACCGCCATTTACAGCCAAAGCGGTGGAAACATGGGAATCGGCTTTGCCGTCCCAAGCAACATGGCCCATTCCATCATGGAACAGCTGGTCCAGCACGGCAAAGTCGTGCGCGGCTGGTTGGGCGTGTCCATTCAGGAGCTGACGCCTGAATTGTCGTCGCAGTTCGGCGTACCAAAAGATGTGAAAGGCGTGCTCGTCAGCGACATTATGGATGACAGCCCGGCGAAGAAGGCGGGGTTCGAGCGCGGCGATGTCATCGTGGAATATGACGGCAAGCCCATGGATTCGCCGACTCACTTACGCAATGCCGTGGCGCAGACCGTGGTCGGGAAAAAGGTCACGGTCAAACTCACCCGCGAGAAAAAGCCCAAGTCCATCGATCTGGTCATTGCCGAGCAGCCGAAGAATCTGTCGCAGGCGAGCGGGGAAGAGAGTAGTGAGTCTGTGGCGCCGGCCGGATTGCTTTCGGATATCGACGTGCGGGAAGTGAATTCGGAGTTGGCCGGCCGGTACGGGCTGAAGTCGAGCGACCGCGGGATTGTCGTGGTCCGGGTCAAGCCGGGGAGTCAGGCGGAAGAGGCCGGTGTGCGCGAGGGAGACCTTGTGTTGGAGGTGAATCGCAAGTCGGTAGGCACGATCAAGTCGTATGAACATGTGGCCGCAAATTTACCGAAAGACCAGGCGGTCTTGCTCCTGTTGAAGAGGCAGGGGCGAGCCATTTATCTGACGCTGAGGCCGTGATTGCCCCGAAGCATCTATTCGAGGTTGATCACAGAGAGGAGGAAAACAGTATGGTAGCACGGGCCATATTTGTTCTTCTCAGCGCTCTTGCAGGGCTGGCCTTGTTTCTGCGGGCCCAGGACCCGAGTCGCGGGTTCTTGTTGGTAGGGGTGGGCATGGGGGCGGTCGCCGGCGGGCTGATTCTCGCCGGTGAATATGCGCTCAGGAGATTGTCATTCGGCATTATTGTCGGCGGAGCCGTGGGGCTCGCCGGTGGGCTGGTGCTGACCGGGTTGGTGGAATGGGTCGGTAGCGCCGTGTTCGACGTCGAGACCTTTCTCTTTCACATCGGGGGGTTGGTTTTTCTTTTGGGCTTTCCCTATCTCGGTTTGGCCATGGGTGCGCGTTTCGGGCAGGAACAATTCCCCGGGGTTCATCCGGGGCAGTCGCCATCAGGATCTTCCCATGCATGCCTTAAGGTCCTGGATACAAGCGTCATCATCGACGGCCGGGTGGCAGACCTCTGCGAAACCGGATTTCTCGAGGGACCGTTTCTGGTGCCTCATTTTATTTTGAATGAATTGCAACACATTGCGGACTCATCCGATTCGTTGAAGCGTGCGCGCGGGCGGCGAGGGTTGGATATTCTGAACAAGATTCAAAAAATGCCCGAGGTCGATGTGCGTATCATCGAGGAAGATTTTCCACACGTCAAAGAGGTCGATGCCAAACTGGTGGTGTTGGCTAAAAAAGTTGGGGGGCGTATTGTCACCAATGACTTGAATCTGAATAAGGTCGCCGAACTCCAGGGCGTGCGTGTGTTGAACATCAATGAGCTCTGTAACGCCTTGCGGCCCGTCGTCCTGCCGGGAGAAACGATTCGCGTGTTCGTCTTGAAAGAAGGCAAGGAAGCCGGCCAAGGCGTGGCCTACTTGGATGATGGCACCATGATCGTCGTCGATAATGCGCGGCGGTGCATCGGTCGCAATGTGGATGTGACGGTGACCAGTGTGCTTCAAACGACGGCAGGACGGATGATTTTCACCCGCCTGAAAGAAGAATCTGAGCGGGAGGAATATCAGGTTGCGCGTGGTTAGCCGGGCGATGAACAGACACGCTGGCCACGTCCGTTCGAGTGCTCGACGTCGGAGCATGACCAGCATGACGACGGCGCACCGGTGGGTAGGTGGTGGGGTGTCCTTGTTCCGTGAGTCAATCCGTGTCCGTTCCTGAGCCGCAATCATCCCCGACGGGATTGAGAACAGTGGCCCTGGTTCCGGCGGCTGGTCGCGGCCTTCGCATGGGCGGGCCGGTTCCCAAGCAGTTTCTCGCCCTCGGCGGACGGCCGATTCTCGCGCAGTCTCTTCACGTTCTCCAAGCCTCTCCGGTTATTCATGAGATTATTTTGGCCGTCCCTCAAGCGGACCGCCAATATTGTCTCGATCACTTTGTGGCGACGGGGGAATTCGGGAAGGTCACCAAGGTCGTGCCTGGCGGAGCGCAACGGCAGGATTCGGTTCGTCATGCGTTGGCTGAAGTGAGTGAGGCGGATATCATCCTCGTGCACGATGCGGTGCGGCCGTTTTTGACCGGCGACATGATTCGCCGGGTGGTTGACGCGGCGGCGGAGCATGGAGCGGCCATCATTGCACTTCCGATGCGGGATACGGTCAAATATGTCGGGGCCGGCGGCGTGATCGAGCGGACCATCGATCGCGCTCCCTTGTGGCTTGCGCAAACTCCGCAGGCGTTCCGGCGAGCTTGCCTGGAGGAGGCGCATCGGAAGGCGTTTCTCGGCAAGATCCACGCGACGGATGATGCGCATCTCGTCGAGTTGTTGGGGAAGCCGGTGGTGGTGGTTGAGGGGAGCGGCGAAAATATCAAGGTGACAAGGCCGGAAGACCTCGTAATCGGCGAGGCGATTCTCCGGTCACGACTAGCAGCGAGGAGTGCAGAATGACGGGAGTACGTGTGGGGTGCGGGTGGGATATTCATCCCCTGGTGGCCGGACGCAAGTTGATCTTGGGCGGGCTCGACATTCCGCATCACAAGGGACTGCAGGGGCATTCCGATTCCGATGCGCTCGTGCATGCGATCTGTGATGCGCTGCTGGGCGCGATGGGCGAAGGAGATCTCGGCCGCCACTATCCGAGTTCGGATCAGCGATTCAAGAACATCTCCAGCCTCAAGTTGCTCGAAGATGTCGTCGGCAAATTGCGCGCGAAGGGCTATCGCCTCGCCAATGTCGATAGCACCATTATTGCCCAGGCGCCCCGGTTGAGTCCGCATTTGGCCGCCATGCAAAAGACGATCGCCGAGGTGCTGCAAGTCGATCCCGAACTGGTGAACGTGAAAGTGAAGAGTGGTGAAGGCCTCGATGCGGTGGGACGCGAGGAAGCGATCGCCGCACAAGCCGTCTGTCTGATTGCGCGTGACTAAGAGACACGTTCGAGCCGGCCCGTGAGCCTGTCCAAGATATGTTGAAGGCGATTGTTCAAGACCTCCAGGCGATTTTCGACCGAGATCCAGCCGCGACCAGCCGGCTCGAAGTCATTCTAACTTATGCGGGATTTCATGCCCTACTGGCCTACCGGCTCGCGCATTGGTTGACGCAGCATGACGTGCCGTTTTTGCCGCGTGCAATTTCACAACTGGCGCGATGGCTGACGGGAATCGAAATCCACCCCTCTGCCAAAATCGGTGCCTCCTTTTTTATCGATCACGGCATGGGTGTGGTAATCGGTGAAACTGCGGAAGTCGGCGACCATGTCACCTTGTTCCAGGGCGTGACGCTGGGGGGCACCGGCAAAGAGCGCGGCAAGCGCCACCCCACGCTGGGGAATCATGTGGTGGTCGGGGCGGGAGCCAAGATTCTCGGCGGTATCACAATCGGCGACAATGTGAAAATCGGCGCGAATTCCGTCGTCGTCAAATCGGTTCCGCCGAACTCGACGGTGATAGGGGTGCCGGCCAGGATCATCAAATCACAAGGCGAGCGGCTTCCCGATGCCACGATGGATCACACCAATATGCCGGATCCCACAGCAGATCGCTTCGCCGCGCTGGAGATGGAACTCATCGAGTTACGAAAAAAACTCGAAAACTCGGATATTGGGAAATTCCGCTAGCCCGCCATGAATGTCCATCCGCCATTGTCTCTATACGACTGGAGATCATGCGTCACGCCTGAGGCACCGGCGTAAGTGGCTTGTGTCGTGGTGACTGAACCCCGGCCCAGCTTGCGCCACGCCGGGGTCGCTGCGGTTAGTTAGACAGGCACTCCTTCATAAACTTCTTTCGCTCATCGCCGGCCAGATTTTTTGCCTTGGCATCCTTATTACACGTCGTCATTTTGCTCTGCTGAGACGCGCCAGCTCCGGCTTTGGCCGGCTTGGCAGAGAGACATTCTTTCATGAATGCCTTGCGTTGATCACCTTTGCCTTCGCCGCTGAAGCCCTTGGCGTCCGCATCGGCATTGCAGGTCTTCATTTTGTTCTGTTGGGCTCCCGCATAGCTGAGCTGCGGGGTGATGAGCACGGCGGCCAGCACGATCGAGGACAAGACTGCGCAGAGGTGTTTCATGGGAGTCTCCTGTTTGGGTGGACGGGCGATGTCGGCGGAACTATAACAAAAATCGCCGGTTCTGTCTCACGGGGGAGTTCCCTAAGTGACGGGAGGGGGGGAAGGCTCGTCATAATCCACCCTGACGAGATACAGCCCATGGGGCGGGGCCGTTCTGCCCGCGGCGGGTCGTGAGCGGGCCTTGAGGATGGTTTCCATATCGGAGACGGATCGTCTTCCGCGGCCTACTTCCACCAAGGTTCCGACGAGACAGCGCACCATCTGTTTGAGAAAGCGGTCGGCGTAAAAGGACAGCACAATCAGATCGCCCTGCCGACGGAGGTCCGAGTGCTGCATCCGACAGTGCGGATTGTCGTTGTCGGTCGGCGCGGTTTCAAACGAAGAAAAGTCGTGCGAGCCGAGCAGGAAGGTCGCGGCATCGGTCATGGCGGCGATGTCGAGGGGTTGATAGACCGTCCAGGCTCGTTCCCGAAGCAGTGCGGCCCGCTCCGACCGGTTCAAGATATGGTACTCGTAGAGTTTTCCGGTGGCGGAATATCGCGCGTGAAACGCATCCGGCATTTCATGGACCGACAGGGCGCTGATGTCTGAAGGGAGGTGGGCATTCAAGGCGCGAAGCCACTCTCGCGGCGAAAGGCCGCGATCGGTTCTGAAGCTCGCGACCTGCCCGAGGGCATGGACGCCGGCATCCGTGCGTCCCGCTCCGACCACGGTGAGCCTGGTTTGCGAGATGGCCGCAAGCGCCTCCTCCACTGCGGCTTGAACGGTCGGCGCGTTCAGTTGGCGTTGCCAACCGGAGTAACGGGTTCCATCATACTCGAGGACGAGCTTGAACGTAGTCATCATGAGAGTGCGAATAGTCGCACTCTAGCCTAACGGGAAGGCGGCTGTCATCGGGGCGGATTGGTGCGGAGGTATGTTTTGACCCCTTCGAAGATCGATTCCGCGATATGGGCCAGGAAGGGCTGCGAGCGCATTTGCTCTTCTTCGGTGGGATTCGACATGAAGGCGATTTCCGCGAGGATGCTGGGCATGGTCGTAAATCGCAGCACATAAAACGGCGCCGTCTTCACGCCGTGGTCGATGGTGCTATACCGGCCATTGAGATTGGTGACCATGGCCTGCTTGGCGGTCCAAGCCAGTTCTTGTGAATGCTCGATTTTTTTTGTCGTCAGGAGATCTGCAAGGATGTATTCCACGCCCAATCCAGTGCTGTTCAGCGGCGTGCCATTTTCCCGCGCCGCGACTTCCAGCGCACGCTGATCCTTGGCTTCACCAAAGTGATAGATTTCCAGGCCGCGGACCCCCTTGTGCGGGTGCGAGTTGACGTGGATAGACACGAACAAATCGGCGTTTTTGCCGTTGGCAAACTTCGCCCGATCCTCCAACTCGATGAACGCATCCCGCTCGCGAGTCATGAGCACGCGGGTGTTGGGCAAGCTGCTCAGCAGGTCCTTCAACAACACACCGACTTTGAGCGTGACGTCCTTTTCCGTTGTCCCATGTTGCCCGATGGTGCCGGGATCTTTGCCCCCATGCCCCGGATCGATCACGATTGTCTGAATCGGACTGGCCGGTTTGGGCGCGACCGGGCGAACCGGCTCGGTTACCGTCGGGCTTGGAATGGTCGGCGGAGTCGGGAGTGCCACGGCAGGGGCCGACGGCGATGTCGGGGAGGTCTCACCGATCTGCCGGATTTGATCTTTGGCCTTGTGGTAGATGTCGATGACGAGCCGGTCTGGATTATCCAGCGAGAAGGCTTTGTACTTCGTGCCCTGAGTCCGTGCGAGGGTGATGGTGACGACCCGCGGGCGGCTTTGCGTAATGTGAAACGATTGGGGAATCGTGCCGCCGGAGACTCGCTGCCGGGAGGACTTTCCCAGAATGGCGTTACTGATGTCTATGATGACCCGATCGAGGTTTCGTGCGTGGGTTTCGGTAAAGGAGGCCTTGTGATTCAGGTCGAGGACGAGACGTGTGCCGTCCGGAGTGGACCAGGTGCGTAAGTCGCGAACGATGATCGGGTAACGCGAGGTACCGGCGGAGTCTTGCTTGATCAGCAAGAACTGAGGTGCCGTTGCGTCCTCGGACAGTTGAGGAGTCTGAGACCAGAATGGCTCGGGTGGCATCTCCGCGCTCGACAGGGAGACCGAACCAGCCAGGAACCAGCCGAGGGTCAGCACGAGGCACAGGCGGAGCAGCCAATTCATCCGAGGGAAGAGTCGGAACACTTCTCGACAAGGTACCATCTAGGCCTTTTCTCAGATGTTTATGCTATTGTCAACAAAAGGTCTTAAACTGCGTAATTCTAGATGGCAACACATCTGCTTGTCGATGGATATAACCTGCTGGGAAGCGCGCGGATGGCGGTTCCAGCCGCTCCTGGGCGCCTCGAAGCGGCGCGCGACGGCCTGCTCCACACCCTCGCCGGGTATCGGCAACGTAAAGGCCATGCGATCACTGTGGTATTTGATGGATGGCAGGGAGGCCTGGGGGCCGAACATCGCGAGTTCCAATCAGGCGTCGAGGTTGTCTATTCCAAGCGAGGCGAACGGGCCGATCAGGTGATTGAGCGTTTGGCGCGAATGTATGGCAAGGATTGCACGGTGGTGTCCTCGGATCACGAAGTGATCAATGCGGCAAGGGCTTCCGGGGCCTTCGTCATCGGCGCACCGGAGTTTCGGGCCAAACTCTACGAGCGGCCGACGCGCCCACCGGCTTCGGTATTCAAAGAATTGGATCGTGGTGAGGCGGAGGTGGTGAAACGGTCGAAGGAGAAGGGCGGAAATCCCCGCAAGCTGCCCAAGTCCCAACGCAAGCGAAACCAGCATCTCAGGGAATTTTGAACAGGCGGCGCGCATTGTCGCTGGTGAGCCGCCCGATGTCCTCCGCAGTCAGGGTGGCACCGTTGGACGTGATCGCCGCCAACGTGTCGGCGACGTGTTTGACGTAAGCCGGTTCGTTACGTTTGCCTCGATGGGGAATCGGGGTGAGGTAAGGACAATCGGTTTCGATGAGCAGCCGGTCGGCCGGTATGGTCCTGGCGATCTCGCGCAGCATGGTGGCATTCTGAAACGTCAGGATGCCGGAAAACGACAGATAGAATCCCAGCTCCAGCGCATCCTTTGCCAGCCAGGCATCTCCGGAGAAGCAGTGGAAGACCCCGCCGATTTCTGATGCCTGTTCTTCCTTGAGGATACGAATCGTATCGTCTTGCGCCTCCCGGGTATGGATGATCACGGGAAGTGACAACTCACGTGCCAGCTGTAGTTGCTCGCGAAACCGCCGGCGCTGCAGTTCAGGATCAGAGTGGTTGTAATGGTAATCGAGGCCGATTTCGCCGTAGGCCACGACTTTGTGCTCGCGGGCCAACTGCCGGAGTTCGTCATACCAACCGTCGGTGATGTGTTTCACTTCGTGCGGATGGACGCCGACCGACGCGTAGACGAAGGGGTATTGATTTGCGAGGGCGACCGCCGATCGACTCGTCGCAAGATCACAGCCGATCGTAATCATCCTGTCCACGCCAGCCTCACGCGCCCGGGCGATCATGGCCTCGCGGTCCGATTCGTAGCGCGCATCGTCGAGATGGGTATGGGTATCGATCAGCATGGAATGGATTCCGGCAGTCGGCTGTCGGAGTGGGAATCGAGTGGCGGAACGATGTGAGCCTATACCGTCTTGGCCGCGAGTGATTCCGCCATGCCATAGAGCAACTCTTCGGTGTCGCTCCAGCCCAGGCAGGAATCGGTGATCGACATGCCGTAGGTCAGGGCCTTGTTGGGATCCCAGTTCTGCCGGCCTCCCTCAAGGTGACTTTCCAGCATGAGCCCCATGATCGAGCGCCGGCCCCGTTGAAATTGTTTCAGGACGTCGCCGGCCACTTCAACCTGGCGTTGATGGTTCTTGCCGGAGTTGTCGTGTGAACAGTCCACCATCACGCCGCGGGCCAAGCCTTCGCTCGCTACGGCGGCTTCAGCGCGGGCAATGTCCTCGACGCTGTAGTTCGTGCGTCCGCCGCCGCCGCGCAACACGATGTGATGATCGGGGTTACCGGTCGTCTTGATGATCGAGGTGATCCCATCGGCGTTCACCCCGACAAAATGATGCGGGCTTCGGCTGGTGATCATCGCGTTGATGGCGACCTGCAGGCTGCCTTCCGTGCCGTTCTTGAACCCGACGGGCATCGAGAGGCCGCTGGCCATTTCCCGGTGGATCTGGCTTTCGGTCGTCCGCGCCCCGATGGCGGTCCAGCTCAGAAGGTCAGCGATGTATTGCGGCGTGACGGGATCGAGCAATTCGGTGGCGCAGGGCAGGCCCTTGCCGTTGATGTTCAGCAAAATGGTCCGGGCCAGCTGGATGCCCTGGGCAATGTCGCAGGTGCCGTCGAGATGAGGGTCATTAATGAGGCCCTTCCACCCCACGGTCGTTCGGGGCTTTTCGAAATAGGTGCGCATCACGATCAGCAGTTTGTCGCGAACGGCATCAACGACGGGTTTCAGCCGGTCAGCGTATTCGTAGGCGGCATCGGGATCGTGAATCGAGCAGGGGCCGACTATCACAATGAGGCGATCCATGTCTCGGCCGTGTAGGATATTCCGGATCGCCTGTCGCGTCTGGAAGACCAGCTCGGACACGTCGTCGCTGATAGGCAGCTGCGTTTTGACCTCGCGGGGCGAGGGGAGGGGTTTAATCTCTATGACATGCTGGTTATCGATCGGCCTGGTCATGATAGTCCCTTTGAACGGTCTCTCTGCTGAGGTGTGACATGAAAATTGTGAGTTAACATAGCGAAAAGTGAAGAAGAAAGTCCAGTACTGGGACATGACGGGCGCATGACCTTGCTTTCAAGCCGGGGCTTTGCTACAAAACCCGGGTCATCAAGCCTGTTCTTTTGACTCTCGGATGCGCATGCCGTTTCGTCCCTCCACTGTCAGATCCGGTTCGGTCATCGCCCTGCTGCTGGTGACACTCCTGCTTGCGATGGCGCCCTTTGCCGTCGCGCTGGAGATCCATCACGAACTGGCCGCCGCTGATCATGACGGCCACGAACATTCCGATACCGATCTCTGCCAATGGGTACAGTATCATACCGGGCATTCGCTGACCGGTGACGTACCGGTTCCCTGCGCGTTCCTCGCGCATGCACCGCCGCAACCTATGCCGGCGCCTGTCCTGGTTTCCCAGTCGCTTCCGGCCTCCCGCGCCTCCCGCGCACCTCCGCAACGATAATTCCGCGCTGCCATACGTGCATCAGTGGTCGACCTGCGCCGGGCAACGAGGCTGTGCCTCGGCTTCGCGCAGGCGTGGAATTTTCGTGGGGGAGTCATGATGTGGTCGTTGAGAATATACATCGTGTTGTGTGTAGGCGGTTGGCTGGGGGCGTTCAGCGTCCTTTCCGTTCACGCCCAGCAGCCGGTGGCAGACGTCGGCCGGACTGTCGTGGGCATCGTGCAGAACCAGGACCTCCGGCGTGTGCCGCAGGCTTCCGTACAGGTGAAGGATCAAGAGGGAACCGTTATCGTGACAGCAGTGGCCAACGAAGCGGGAGAGTTTACGGTGGAGTTGCCCTCCCAGGGGACCTATTCCGTGAACGCCCATTTGGATACCGATCGGAGCGAATATCTCATTGTCAAAGGCGGCGCTGAGCCGGTCGGGCCGGTGACGTTGACGCTCGCCAAGACCACCGAAATTTCACTGGAAGTGGTGTCGCCGCTGGCGCCGATTCAGTACAAGGCCTCGAGCGAAACCTATGCGCTCAGCCGGAAAGAAATTGAATCCTTGCCGCGCGGTAACAATAACGATCTCCAGGACGTGCTGTTGACGATTCCCAGCGCGGTTTACGGGTCGTTGAAACAAGTGCATATCCGGCAGGACCACGCGAACTTGCAATTGCGCATCGATGGGGTCCCGATACCGGACACCGTCTCGTCCACCTTCTCGGATGTCATCAGCCCGCGTGCCTGGGATCGAGCCGACATCATTCTCGGCGGGATGGAGGCGCAGTATGGCAACAAGGCGGCGGCGGTGTTGGATATCACGACGAAGAGCGGAACCAAACCGGCATTCGGGTCCGTGCAGATGATGGGGGGCTCGAACCAGACGCTCAATCCGTCATTCGAATATGGCGGAACAGTGGGTGAAAAGTTCCGGTTCTATATTCTCAACAGCCACACGGCGACGAACCGAGGGATCGAGCCGCCGACCTTGGGCCATTCGATATTCCACGGCCAGAGCGAACGGAATCAGACGTTCATTCGCGGCGATTACCAGCATGACAACAAGAACAACTTCACCTGGTTGTTCTTGAACTCCGTCGCGAAGTATCAGATTCCGACCACGCCGGGCCTCGAGCTGGATCCAAGCGGGCAGATGTTGCCGCTCCTGCAAGCGGGGCGGCCAGGGTTTTCGCCGGTGGCCTCGCAGGCCATCAACGAATTTCAGAAAGAGAACAACCAGTACGGTCACATGGTGTGGCGGCACGACGTGAACGCGAACAACTTCTTCAGTCTCGCCGGCTACATGCGGCACACGCGGGCCACGTTCAAGACGGATCCGCTGAATGTCCTGGCCTATACGGCGGATCCGACCGAGCCCTTCTCATCCGCCGATCAGGATCGCAATGCCTACTCGACCGGTCTGCGATTCGATTACACCTACGTGCACAGCAAGGAGCATCTCATCAAGGCCGGGTTCCAGCTCGATCGCACGCAGTCGGTAAATAAAACTCGGCTCTTCACCTTTGCCGACGATGGGGCGGGGAATCCGACGGGCGACCTGCTGAGTCTGAATGCCGATAATCGGCAGATCGGCTATCGGCAGGAGTTTTGGATTCAGGACCAGTGGAGCCCCACCGAGAAGTGGACGTTCAACCTCGGCCTGCGCGGAGATGCCGTGCAATATTTACGGAACGAAGGGCAGATCAGTCCTCGACTGGGCGCCACCTATAAGTATGATCAGTCGAACGTGTTCCACGCATTTTACGGCCGGATGTTCACGCCGCCGAATCTGGAAGCGATCTCCTTTGCGAAACTCAATACGCTTGGAACGAGAGCGCAACCGGAGGATGTGACCAACAACACGGTGCGCGCGGAGCGGGCCCATTATTTCGAGGTCGGCAGCTACCACGCGTTGAATCGCTACGCCACGTTGCAATTCACGGGCTGGTACAAGCTCAGCAACTTCCTGTCCGATGCTGGGCAGTTCGGCACGACCCCGTTGCTGAACTATTTTGCGTTCGAGCGTGGCTGGCAACGTGGGATCGACGGCGCCTTGAAGCTGCAACTCACCGACAACCTGACGGCGCGCGGCAACGTGGCCTGGGGCCAATGCAAAGGGTATGGATTGCAGTCGGGGCATTTTCTGTTGGAGGCCAAGGAAATCGCCGATATCAACTCACGGGGCGGGGTGTTCTGCGATCATATGCAGACGCTGACGAGTTCGGCCGTGGTCACGTACAAATTCCTGGAGCGGACGACGATGACCGGCCAGATGTTGTTCGCGTCCGGTTTGAGAACCGCGGAAAATGCAGACGCGAAAACCAATTCCTCGCACAGTCCGTCGTATACGATCTACAACTTGTCCATTGCCCATGTGTTTCCGTTGCCGTGGGACGGGCAGAAATTTTTGCTGGGATTCGACATCATCAATCTGCTGGATCAAACGTATTACATCAATCAGGGCGAGGGGAGTATCGGCCTGGGTGTCACCCATGCGGGGATGCCACGGTCGTTTTTCTTCCGTGGCCAATGGTTTTTCTAGCCGGATGCTGAAACGGGTCACCAGCATCGTTCTCGGCTCGCACGAATCCTCAACGTACCCCCGAGGGTACGCCTCCGGTTCGTGCGTCGCCTGCGGCCTTGCTGGATGACCCGTTTGAGCATCCGATTTCGACTGGGGAAGATTGACGTTTTGGACTCTTGCGGCTGTCCACATTAGGTAGCTTGTTCTTGAAACTGCTACACTGCGGCCTTGCAGGATGACCTGTATCGGCCTCTTCGGTCGGATAAGATAGGATGCAAACCTGATGCAATACCTTCTGACATTATCGATTGTGGGAGTTCTCGGCCTATCAGTTGCAGCTCATGCCACGACAGGGGATGAGGCGACGCATGAGGCGGATCATGCGCTGGATGCGGACATCATCGAGCTGCCCGAAGTGCATGTGCACGGATTGCCGCTGAACAAGGATCAGCAGGTGGGGCCAGTGCCGAAGTCGACACCATGGCCGGCCATTCCTTCGTCGCTGGAGGGGAAACCTCTCGATGACTGGATGAAGGCGCGCTTACTCGTGTCAAAAGAATCGCAGGTGACGGTGGTCGTGTTGGAATCGGCCAAACATCGAGAGCTCACGATTGCCGGGATCATCGCCCTCAACAAATGGACCTTCGCCCCGCAGCTCAAGGGCGACGATCCCGTCGATGGCGAACTCACCGTGCGGATTCACTTTCGGTCGCAGTAGGTGCACGAGCGCGAACGAGCGCCGATGCCTCTTGAACGAAAGCGCCTATGATCCCATGCCGCCGATGCCATGGGATCGCATGCCCTCGGCGGCGTGGTTCGACTCGCGCAGCGTCGCCGGTTAGAACGCGAGAGCGGCCCGCTCGTCCTGGTCCTTGATCGCCGCGGCAAAACGTTTCATGCGCTCGACCAGGGCCTTCTCTTCCGGGTCCAGTTTGTCTTCGCTCTTCAACGGAAGCAGCACTGCATACGGCACCGATTTGACGACGGTCGCAAAAATCTTGTGCGCCGCGTCAGCACTGATGCCGCCTTCTTTTGTTTCCAGCATTTCCAGGAAGCGATTCATGCCCTTGCGCTTCCCGTTGTACTCCCCCTTGACGGCCGCTTCGCTGACCGTCTCCAACTGCTTGAAGTAGGGGGCGAAGTCTCCGCTCGTGGACAGGTTTTTTTGTTCCATCACCATCAGGGCGATTTTGTCGATCCATGGCGGCGCAACCCACGCCTTCGCGTCTCGGGGCATGAGAGACACGGCCATCACTGCGGGAATGATCATCACCACTGCCATCTGCCGGAAGGATCGTGCCATGATCGGCTCCTTTCAGTTGAAGGTGGATGGTCGGAGCGGCCAGGTTGTACTCGAGGAGATGCAACATGGGTGCCGTGAAAGGATTCGTTCGGAACATCTGGAAATGTCGTCGATGCCCAAGACGCACGATGTCAAGGGTGAGCGGTCGCGCACAGGGCGAACGGTGCGAAACGACTGGCTCGTCGCGACAACGACTTGTTCGAGCCTGGCGTGCGGGAGGCGGAGCGTCCAGGCTTGAGGCCTGCTAGGGGCGAGGCCGTAACGGGATCGGTCGCTTGGTCAAATCATTGTGGAGCCAGTTGTTGTCCGCGGTGACATCGATGCCGCGAACCGAAGGCGGTTTGTTGAGATTCACGTATTGGAAGGTCCCGAACGGTTGGATCTCGTCGTCGCCGGGCAATTGCTGCCGGTTCCAACCGCCACCGAGCGCCCGCAAGAGTCCGACCGTGGACCGTAAGAGATCGGCTTTAATCTGCACGGAATCGATGCGCGCCGTGAGCGTTTGCACCTGCGCATAGATGAGTTCAAGGCTGGACGCCAGCCCGCCTTGGTATAATTCCATGGTCAGGTTTTGCGCTTTCAGATTCGCGCCGACCGCCGCGTCCTGCCGATTCGCCGCGATCGTGAGCTGGTTGCTCAAGCTCAGGTTGTTTTCGACCTCTCGAAACGCATTGAGCACCGTCGAGCGGTACCGGTCTTCCGTTTCTCGATAGGCCGACCAGGTCCGTTGCAATTGCGCGCGACGATACCCGCCTTGAAACACCGGCAAGGCGACGCTCGCGCCGTAGGACCACATGGCGGCAGTCAGTGTGGCGATATCGAAGCCGGCATTGAGGATTCCTCCGTCGGCGGAGAGCCGGACGTCGGGGAAAAAGGCCGCGCGGGCGATTCCGATGGCCCGGTTGGCTTCCGCCATTCGCCGCTCCATTCCCGCGATATCGGGTCGCCGTTCCAAGAGGGTCGATGGCAGGCTGCGCGGAATCGTGAAGGATGCCACACGCAGGTCGTCGATCGGGTCCAATTTAAAGCTGGCGGGCGCTGCATTGAGCAGAATGGCGATGGCTTGTTCCGTCACCTGGCGTTGCCCTTGGATTTGGGCATATTTGGTTTCAGTGCTGAAGAGCAGCGACTCCACGCGAGCCACATCCAGCGCCGAGGCAATCGCGCCGGCAAACTGAGCATTCACGAGCTTGAGGGAACTCCGATAGAGGTCGATAGATTGCTTGTAGATCGCGCTTTGGGCATCAAATCCGCGTAGCGTGAAATAATTGGACGCCATTTCAGCCTGAAGGCTCAGGCGTGCCAGACCCCAATCGGCCGCCCGTTCTTCGGCGCGATAGATTTCGATGCGCGTCGCGTTGCGAATGGCCGACCAAAAGTCCGGTTCCCATGAAGCCAGTCCGGCACCGGCTTCGACCGAGCCGGCGACCGGAGGATCTCCAGGGACTCTGAGCGGATCGAGGTGGTGCTGGCTGTCCGCAACTTTCCCGCCGATCCCGATTTGCGGAATGCGCCGGGATCGGACTTGCATCATCACATCCCTGGCTTGCACGAAGCGCTCGGCAGCCGCCTGAAGATCAGGATTGGCGGCCATGGTCTGTTCGATCAGGCCGTTCAGCACTGGGTCGTTGTAGAGCGTCCACCAATCCGGGCGTAATTCGGCGTCCGATGGCGCAGCCTCGACGAAGGGACTCTCCCCGCGCCATGATGCGGGGACTACGTATTGTGGCGCCTGATAGGGCGGCGCCAGATCGACATGCGGTAGCCAGTCGGTGCCGCAGGCCGTAAGATGGAGGAGCGCGAGCCCCAGTCCCATCGCGCGCAGGATGCGGGCCCTGCCTGCGGCATCGTGTCTGGTGTGCAACCGGATATCCTTCATACTGTGTCGGCTCCCAACACGTCAGTCACCTAGTCGAACTTCGCTGCGCCTGGTTGTTGCCGAGCCGGATCTTCAGGAGCGTGGACCTTCTGTGCCGATTCAGGATCCGTGAGGAGATCGTAGCCGGGAGCCGGCGTGACGACGCGTACGTGGTCGCCTTCCAACAGGGCGGCGCTGGGATTGTTCACGAGGCGGTCGCCCGCGGACAGCCCTCCCGTGACCTCGACGGCGTTGTCCATCAGTCGACTGACCATGATCGGTTGGAAATGGATACGGTCCTCCGGCGTCAGCATGGCCACTTGCGTGCCGTGCTCCTGAAAGACTAACGCGGTGGATGGAATCGTGAAGGCCTTGCGATCGACCGGCGCCGTCAGATGGACCTCGGCGTAGGAGCCCGGCCAGAGCGCCCGGTCTTCGTTGTCGATCGTGAAGACCGTGACCGCGGTACGCGTACTTACGTCGAAGCCGCGAGCGACGGTGAGAAACTTCGCCGTGAAATGCCGATCGCGTAATTGGGGGACGGTCACGTCTGCCGTGAGGCCTTGCTGCAGGAAGGGCCCGAAGGCTTCCGGCACGCTGACAAATAGTCGCAGTACATGCACGTCGGCTACGGTAAACAGATTGCTTTTGGCAGTGGGCGTGCTCAAATTCCCTTCTTTGCTGACCAGGTCACCGACGTTGATGTTGCGCTGCGTGACCACGCCGTCGAAAGGGGCGACGATCGTTTTGAACCGGATGAATGCCTCCATGTTCCTGACTTTTTGTTCCGCCGCCTTGACCAAAGCGGCCTGCACCTTCAGGTTTTGCTCCTGCACGGTGATCGACTGCTCGGAGACGGCGTGGTTCGGGCGCAGCGCCACCCAGCGTTTCGCGGTCACCTCGGCGAGCCGATACCGGGCGCGCTCCGATTCCAGATCGGCCCGGACTTGCGCATATTCGGCATCCAGATCCGGCGCGTTGATTTCCGCGAGAATGTCGCCGGTCTTAACCTGATCGCCGTAGTCCTTGTACCACATCTTGACGTACCCGGTGACGCGCGCATACATCGGGGCTTCGTACCACCCCACGACATTGCCGGGAAGAATGATGGTCTCGGTGGGGGCGAGCGGTTTGGGATGGACGGCCGCGACCGTCGGCACGGCCTCTTCGAGCGTTCGCACGCGCAGTTGCGCGGCGTCGCTTTTGTTCTCATAGACTCGATAGCCGACATAGAGGCCGATCAGCACCACGACCCACAACAACGCGCCTCTTCCGCTCAGCATCTTCATCATTGGAGCTGTCCTTGTTGGCGGGCCATTCGTCGACCATAGACCATCGCGTAGACGCACGGGACGAACAACAGCGTAAAGACGGTGGCCACCAGCAGGCCGCCGATCACGGCGCGGCCCAGCGGGGCATTCTGCGAATATCCTGTGGCCATGGGGACCATGCCGATGATCATCGCCGACGCCGTCATGAGCACCGGTCGGAAGCGGGTGACACCGGCTTCGATCGCGGCCTGCAGCGGATTGCCGTGTTCCTGGAGCCGCTCCCGCGCATAGGACACCACGAGGATCGAATTGGCGGTTCCTGTGCCCATGGTCATGATGGCGCCCGTGAGCGCAGGCTCAGACAGCCGCGTATGGGTTAAGAACAGGGCCCAGGCGATTCCGGCCAACGCGCCGGGTAACGCCGTGATGATGATGAAGGGATCGAGCCAGGATTGAAAGTTGACGACGATCAACAGGTAGACCAGCACGATCGCGGCGAGCAGTCCGAAGATCAGTTCGGCGTAGGCCTCATACATCAGCGAAGCCTGGCCGTGGATTTCCAGTTTGGCGCTGTGGGGTAACTCCGCCTCCATGCTCTTGGCCACGGTTTCGACATCCGCGAGCACTCCCCCCAAGTCGCGCCCTTCGGCTGACACGTAGATATCGAACAACGGCATAATGTTGCCGTGGGTAATCACGCCCGGCGTGCCCTCCGCCGTCAAGTCTGCCAGGTTGCCCAGCAGTTGGACGTCGTGATCGCCCCGCGTGCCGCCTGAGGAATCGACCGGGATGGTTTTCAAGCTGTTGATGCTGTTGATCTGCGGCTGCGGGGTATAGACGTTGATCAGGTACGACATGCCGGTGCTCGGATCGAGCCAATAGATTTGATCGACCTGCTGGCTCCCCGCCGTGGTCATCAGCAGATTATCGGCGATATCTTTTTCGGTTCTGTTGACCCCGAGGCCGAACGTGCGGTTGCCTTCGACCATGAGGGTCGGCGTTCGCATTGTCTGCTGGATGACGACGTCCGCCGCTCCCGGAATGGTGCGAAACTTCTCCGCCAATTTTCTGGCGAACTCATAGTTGGGAAACATATCCGGCCCGTTGACCTGCACGTCGATCGGCGCAGGCGCGCCAAAATTCAGAATCTTGGCGGTCAGATCTGAAGGCTGGAAGGTAAACTCGGTTCCGGGGTATCGCTCTTTCAAGCCTTTGCGGAGGATGCGCCGGTAGTCCCACACGGGGGATTTTTCATCTCTCAGGAGAATGGTCAAGTCGCAGTCCTGTGAGCCGATCGTCGGCGTGGGGATGAACGCCAGGTTGTGCGGCCCGACCGGCAACCCGCAATTGCTGACAATGTTTTCGACCTGGCCGGGGAGCAGTTCCTCGATGCTGGTCGAGACGAGCGTGGCGATGCGTCCTGAGACTTCGATGCGCGTTCCGAGCGGCGCCCGCATATGCATTTGAAGGACCCCCGACCGGATCTCGGGGAAATAATCGCGCCCCAGGAAGAAAAAGAGCGAGAACGAGCCGAGCGCGATGGCGAGTGAGATGGTGACGAAGATGCGTCGATGGGCGATCGTCCGTTCGAGCAACGCACCGTAACGATCACGGAACCGATTGAAGCCGCGCTCGAATGCCTGTTGAAAGCGCACAAAAATATTGCGCGGGGGGAGTTGGTCGGATGGCGCGTGCTCGTCATGCGGCTGGGACATGGTGGCCCTTCATCAGATATTTCGCCATGGTCGGTACCAGCGTGCGCGAGAGGATGAACGAAGCCAACATCGCGATGATGATCGCCTCCGCCATGGGTTTAAAAAGATAACCGGCAACGCCCCCAAGCTTGAACAACGGGAACCACACGACGGCGATGCAGAGGGTGGCAACGAGCGTCGGCACAACAATTTGATTCGCGGCATCGATGATGGCTTCTTCCAGCGGTTTGCGCATTTCGAGGTGTCGGTCGATGTTCTCGATCATCACCGTGGCGTCGTCGACCAGAATGCCGACGGCGAGCGCCAGTCCGCCCAAGGTCATGACGTTGATCGTTTCGCCCAGCATATGCAGACCCATGATGGCGGTCAGGATCGACAGCGGGATCGACGTCCACACGATGACCGTGGCGCGCCAGGAGCCGAGCAACAACAGCACGATTACCCCCACGAGTGCGCCGGCGGTCGCCATTTCATGCATAACATCGGAAATCGAATCCTTCACGAAGGTCGAGGCGTCGTCGAGGAGTCTGATGCGCACGCCTTCCGGGGAGATTTGCTGGGCGCGCGGGATCATTTTTTTGATGCCGTCGACGACATCCAGCGTCGACGCTTCGGTGCTTTTCATGGCGACGATGATGACGGTCTGTTTGCCTTTTACGAGCACCGAGTTCTGTTGCACGCGGCCCATGAGTTTCACGGTGGCCACATCGCGCAGATAGACGAACGCGTTGCCTTCCCGCTTCACCGGGATGTCGCCGAAGTGGTCGATTTTCATCGGTGATGCATTCGTCTGCACGATCCAGTCGGTGGATTTGATCTTAATGTCGCCGGCGGGGAGCACCAGGTATTGCTTCATGAGGCTTTCGTGAATGTCCGCCGGCGTCAGGTGTCGCGCGAGCAATTTCTGCTGGTCGAGATTGACCATGACCTGCATATCCTGCCCCCCGTAGGGATGCGGGAGCACAATCCCCGGCACGGTCACGAGCAACGGGCGGATTCGCATGTAGGCAAGGTTGTAGAGCTCTGCCGGGGTGAGGTGTTCGGAGCTGATCTCCAGCATGGCCACGGGGATGGAGGACGGAGCGAGACGCATGACCATGGGCGGGGAAATATCGGGCGGCAGCGCCTTGACCACATTTTGGGCGATGCCCACGATATCCGCTTCGGCCCGTCCGACGTCGACTCCGTCTTGAAGCGAAATATTGGTAATGCTGCTGCCGAAATAGGAGTGACTATGAATGTACTTGATCCCTTCCACCGTTGAGGTCAGGAACCGTTCGAAGAGATACGTGATACGGCCTTCCACCTGTTGCGGCAACAGACCGGAATAGATCCAGACCACGGAGGTGACGGGAATCGTAATATTCGGGAAGACGTCGGTCGGCATGTGGAGGACCGTGAGGCCTCCCAACAGGACGATGAGGATGGACATCACGACGAAGGTGTAGGGCCTGCGCAGGGCAATGAGGACAATGGCATTCATGACATGACTCCTCGAACCGCCGCTTCTATCTCCCGAAGAGCGGCTCTTTCGCACCGCGATCCGGAAGCAGTGTCGTCCCATCGACGAGAGGGGCACTCACTGAGACATCATCGATCCAGGTCTCCATAGAACATGCTACCCCTGCATAGAGCAAAGTCCTTGCCGGGGAGGAGTGCCGTCCGGGAGACCGGCCGCGGACGATTGTTCCGCTCATTGGATTGCCGGCTCGAGTGATGGATGTGGCGGCACCGTCCCGGGCTCGTCGCAGACGGTTTCAGCATCGGTGCCAGCTGCCGAAGGTGAGCCATCCGGCAGGCCGCAGCCGGGAGGGAGGCAACAGGCGCGAGAGCCTTTCCCCAAGGCCCTGGCTGCTTGTTGGACCTCGCACGCTCTGTACGAACCTGCGTGTTTTGCGTTGACCGGCGTCGTGAACATCGGCACCGGGCATATTCGCACTGAGCGCATTGTGCGAAGTTTCACGATTTCCCCGCGATGAGACGTCAGGGATGCCGGGCGTCGGCGCACGCGATTCACTGCAGGACGCGAGGGGATGCGCCGGAAATCTCATGCCGTGCGTTCCCAAGGTGCTATGCGAAAGGCTGGCATCGATCTTGATGGGTAAGGTGGGCGAGGCTGTGATCGAAGCGGCTGGCTGATGCGGCCGGTGAACGGTCGCCTGAGTCTGTTAATGAGAGTCTGAAGTCGGGGAAGAGGAAAGGAGTCGCAATGGCCGGAATCAAGACGTTCGGCATGGCATTGGCGATTGGAGGACTTGTCTGTGGCATGGCGATAACCGAGCCTGCCCGGGCTGAAGGACTCACCGTCGGGGCGGCCTACAGTTTGAAGGGAGCGTTCGAAGAGATTCTGCCGATGTTCGAAAACGAGTATGGAACGACGGTACGGGTCGAATACGGTTCGTCGCAGCTCTTGCGCCGCCGGGTTGAACAGGGCGCGCAGATTGATGTGATGTTGTCGGCGACCGAGGACATCGACCGACTGCAAAAAAAAGGACTGGTTCTGAGCGGTGGTTCGCAGGTGTATGCGCGGACCTCGCTTGTCCTCGTCATGTCGGCGGCTTCTCAGGCCACACCGATTTCATTTCACGATGTGCTGTCGGAACGGGGAACTCGGATTGCGCTCGGCGATCTCGAAACATCGGCCGTCGGAGTGATCACGGCCCGGGCGCTGAGACGGCTCGACCCTGCCTATAGAAATTTGTTCCACCTCATCCGGGCACAACATAACGAAGAAGTCATCGATCTGGTGCGCAGAGGCGATGCGGATGTGGGCGTGGTGTCGCGCGTGGATGCCATTCGCAATAGCCGGCTGGTGCGTATCATCGAAGAGGGCCCCACCGGAAGCGCATTGCCGGTTCAGTTCGGACAAGCAGTGGTGTGGACCTGTCGAGACGAGGTGCGTCCGGTTGCGGAGAATTTTTTCAACTTCATTGCAAGCCCCCGCATCCAGAAACTCTTGCTGAAATACGGATTCGAACCGGTGTCAGCATTTGAAGGCGCGGTCGCGAGCAGGCGCACGGCGCCGTAGGCGTCAAGGGAATCCTCCGCTCAATGCGGATGTTCCACCCGCCGCCATTCGCCTCCCGGCGATTCCTGCTCCATTCCTTCGTCATGCCTGATCAGCTTCCTTCCTGAAAGGAGGCGCAAGCCGACATAAAACACCGGGGTCAGAAACAAGCCGAACAGCGTCACGCCGATCATACCGGCGAAGACGGTGACACCTGTGGCTGAGCGCACCTCCGCACCGGCGCCGTGGGAGAGCACGAGTGGAACCGTGCCGGCGATGAAGGCGACCGACGTCATGACGATGGGGCGCAATCGGAGGCGGCAGGCTTCGAGTGCCGCTTCGACAATGCCCTTCCCTTGCAACTCCAGCTCGCGTGCGAATTCCACGATCAGAATCGCGTTCTTACAGGCCAAACCCATCAGCACCACCAGGCCGACTTGTACGAAGGTATTGTTATCGCCTCCGGTGAGTTTGACGCCGGCCAGCGCGCAGAGCATGCACATCGGCACGATCAGGATCACCGCCAGCGGCAAGGTCCAGGATTCGTACAGAGCGGCGAGTACGAGAAACGCCAACAAAATGGCCACCGGGAACACCAGCAAAGCCGCCTTTCCTTGCGACGCTTCCTGAAAGCTCAAATCGGTCCATTCGATGGTCATGCCGTTGGGTAGCACCTTCCCGGCGATGTCGCGAATGGTGTCCATCGCCTGTGCCGACGAGAACTTCGTGGGATCGGCCTCTCCCATGAAATCCGCGGCAGGATAGCCGTTGTATCGCAGCACCGGATCAGGTCCGTAGGTTTGGCTGAACTTCACCATCGAACCGATCGGCACCATTTCGCCGCGGTCATTGCGTGTTTTGAGATTCGCGATGTCTTCGACCTTCCCGCGAAAATCGCCGTCGGCTTGCGCATACACGCGCCAGGTGCGGCCGAACAAATTGAAGTCATTGACGTAGGCCGAACCCAGGTAGATCTGCATCGTGGCGAACAGATTCGTCAACGCAATGCCCTGTGTCTTGGTCTTAACGCGGTCCACCTCGGCGTCGAGCTGCGGCACATTGGCCTGATAGCCGGAAATCGGGTAGCCCATTCCAGGCGTTTGCATGACCGCTCCCTGCAGGGCGCCGACCGCATTTTGCAGCGCCCCGAAGCCGAGTCCCGCCCGGTCTTCCACGAAGAGGCCATACCCCGCGCCGTTGCCGAGCCCCAGAATCGGCGGCGGCATCAACACGAACGTGATGCCTTCCTTGATGGCGGAGATCTTTTGATTCATCTCCGCGCTGATTTCCTTGGCGCTGCGGTGGCGCTCGTCGAACGGCTTCAAGATCAGAAAGGCGATGCCGTAATTCGGCGTGTTCGTGAACTGCAACGGATTCAGGCCGGTCATGGCCACGACGTGGGCGATGCCGTCCACCGTTTTACTGATCGCGACGACCTGCCGTAACACCGCATCTGTACGGTCGAGCGAGGCGCCTTCCGGCAGTTTCACCCCGGCCATCAGGTACAACTTGTCCTGGGTGGGAATGAAGCCCCGAGGTACCGTTTGGAAGAGCAGGCCGGTGACAACCAGGAGTAACGCATACACGGCAAAGACAGACCCGCGATGTTTCAACGTGCGCGAGACGGTGCCCTGATACCCGTTGGAACTGGCCTTGAAAAAGCGATTGAACGGCCGGAAGACCCAGCCGAAGAGGCGTTCGATCAACCGCGAAAGGGCGTCCTTCGGTGTCCCGTGGGCTTTGAGCAGCTTGGCGGCCAGGGCCGGCGACAGGGTCAGTGAATTGATAGCCGAGATGACGGTCGAAATGGCAATCGTCACAGCGAATTGTTTGTAAAACTGGCCGGTGACGCCGCTCAGGAAGGCCATTGGCACGAACACGGCACACAATACGAGCGCGATCGCGACGATCGGGCCCGACACTTCCTGCATGGCCTGGTGTGCAGCCTGGAGAGGCGTACGTCCTTCTTCAATGTTGCGCTCGACGTTTTCCACCACCACGATGGCGTCATCGACCACGATGCCGATCGCGAGGACGAGGCCGAAGAGGGTGAGTGTGTTGATGGAGAATCCAAAGAGATACAACGCAGCAAATGTGCCGACCACCGAGACCGGCACGGCAATCAGCGGAATGATCGACGCGCGCCAGGTTTGCAGGAATAGGATGACCACGAGCACGACGAGCAGAATCGCTTCCATCAGCGTCTGGACGACGGCTTGAATGGAATCACGCACGAACACCGTGGTGTCGTAATCCGATCGGTAGGTGAGGCCGGGGGGAAAGCGTGTCTTGAGTTCTTCCATTTTGGCGATCACGGCATCGCGCACGGTCAGTGCGTTCGCGCCGGGAGCCTGGAAGATACCGATGGGCGGAGCGTCCTGATTGTCGAGTTGTCCGCGCAACGTATAGTCGTTGGCGCCGAGTTCGATACGCGCTACGTCCGAAAGACGGACGACTTCGCCGCCTGCCCCGATCTTCAAGACGACATTGCCGAACTCCTGGGCCGTGCGCAGGCGGCCTTGGGCATTGATGGAAATGAGAAAGTCGGTGTCTTTGGCGATCGGTTCTGCGCCAAGCTGCCCGGCCGAGACTTGGATATTCTGCTCACGCACAGCGGCGACGACGTCGCTGGCGGTCATCCCGCGGGAGGCGATCTTGTCAGGGTTGAGCCAGATACGCATCGCATAGTCGCCGCTGCCAAAAATCTGGACCTGGCCGACACCGGGCAAGCGCGCCAGTTCATCTTTGATTTTGATGTTGGCGTAGTTACGCAGGTAGAGCGCGTCATATTTGCCCTCCGGTGAGAGGAGCTGCACCATTACCAAGAAGGTCGGCGACTGTTTCTGCGTTGTGACGCCAAGGCTGACCACTTCAGACGGCAGCCGTGAGAGCGCCTGGCTGACGCGATTCTGCACCTGCACCTGGGCGGCGTCGGGATCGGTCCCGGGACGGAACGTGATCGTCATCTGCAACACGCCATCGGAGCCGGCGACCGACTTCATGTACATCATGTTCTCGACGCCGTTGATCTGTTCTTCCAGCGGCGTGGAGACGGTTTCGGCGATCACCTTGGGATTGGCTCCCGGATAGATCGCACGCACGATGACGGCGGGCGGGACGACCTCGGGGTATTCGCTGATCGGAAGGATGGGAATGGCGATCAGCCCGGCGGCAAAGATCACAATCGAGAGCACCGCGGCGAAGATCGGCCGATCGATGAAAAACTTGGAAAAGTCCATGGCCGGCCCTCCTTACTTCCCGGCCAAGGCTTGGGGGGCGGCTGGCGCCGACGGCTTGTCCATCGGCACCTCGGCGGGCATCACCGGCATACCGGGATAGAAGACTTTCTGCAGACCCACCACGACGATCCGGTCATCCGGGGTGAGACCGGATTGCACCACGCGCAAACCGTCGACCACACCGCCCAGCACGATGTCCTTGCGTTGGGCTTTCCCGTCTTTGTCGACCGCGTACACATATTTACGATCCTGATCGGTGAGAATGGCCTTATCGTCGATCAAGAGTGCCTGTGCCTTTTGGCCGCTGACGAACTGCACGCGGGCAAAAAGGCCGGGCGTAAAGATACGGTCGGGATTCGGCAGCACGGCGCGTGCGCGCACAGTGCCGAGGGTAGGATTCACCTGGGTGTCGAGAAAATCGACGCGACCGCTATGCGGGTAGCCGATTTCGTTGGCAAGGCCGACATGGACGGCATTGTCCTGCGCGCTGCGCTCGTTCTTGCGTTCCTGTTCCTTGTAGCGCAGGTAGCTGTTTTCGTCGGCATCGAAATAGACGTACATCGGGTCTTGCGACACCACCGTCGTCAGCAGTGTGTCGTCGGCGGTTGCCAGATTGCCGACGGTCACCAAAGCCCGGCTTGCCCGTCCAGAGACCGGGGCGCGGACCTCCGTGAAAGATAAGTTGAGCTTGGCAGTCGCCACCGCGGCTTCCGCGGCATGCACATCCGCCGCACTTTGGGCCTGCGCAGCGCGCCGCAAATCCAGCTCTTCATGCGAGATGGCATTATCGTCGATCAAGGCCTGGGCGCGTTTGTTGCGGATGGTCTCCAACTGCTGCGCCACGCGTGCACGAGCCAATTGCGCCTGGGCATTTTCCAGGGCGGCGCGGTAGGGGCGGGGGTCGATTTGGAACATCAAATCGCCTCGCTTCACATCCTGGCCTTCTTTGTAGGCGACTTTCTGCACGTAGCCGCTCGCGCGTGGCCGTAACTCGACTGTGTCGATGGAGCTGATGCGGCCTGTGTATTCGTCCCATTGTTGCACCGGCTTCGAGATGACCTGCGCCACCCCGACCTCTGGGGGCGGCGGTTGTCCGCCGCTGCTGGCCTGTTCGTTGTTGCAGCCGGCTGCGGCCAAAATCCCAGCCAGCAGCCAGGAGGTGTATTGGATCGTGCGCATGGTGTACCTGTTGGAATATCGGTGGTGAAGGATGACGTCAGTGTAAGAATTCATCGGGCTATGGTCCTCGCCCCTTGTCGTGCAGTATCCGGCAGGCTGTGAAACATAGTCAATATATGAATGATGCAGGTATGAATAATTTATGATTGAAAGGACCTGCTTGGTTGAAGTACCGTAACTGTACGATGAAACGTGTCACAATTGCCCCGCGAGTCAGAGCCAAGGAAACGGCATCCGTCTCTCCGTGTATCTCGACGGTGCCACGGCACCGATTGGTCGAACTGTTGTGGAGCTTCGCCCCGGCCTATCAACGCTGGTCGGAATCGCTGTTGGTCGAGAAGGGGCTTTCTCCTCAGCGGTTGCGTATTCTCGGGTCGATTCATGAGCGTGGCCCCAGGATCATGAGCGACCTCAAGAAGGAACTTGGCGTCACGGCTACGAATGTCACGGCGCTGGTCGATTCCCTGGAGAAAGACGGGTTGGTCGTGCGGAGACGACATCCCACGGATCGGCGGGCCACCGTGATCGAACTCTCGGATAAAGTAATGAGAGAGCTCTCACCCCGCTGTACGGAGTATAAGGAACAAGTCGCAGAACTGTTTTCAGATTTGAGCGACCAGGAATGCAAAGCGTTTGTCAAAACGCTGGAGAAACTGTGGAGTCGATTGCAGCGCTGAAGATATTCAGAATGGTGTCACAGCCCTGAGCCTTTCGATAGCTCAACAGCGATGAGCCCACCGGTGGAACTTACCGTGCGGATTCCCCTATCGCATCCTCTCGATCCTGTCGTCGCTCCCATGTGATGTATTGAACGAGAGGAAGCACACAGAGAACTCCGGGAATCGGGTATCTGTACAGCGACCATGGTTCGAGCCGCAGCCTTGAGCCTATCAAATTCATCGTACAGCGTGTCCTCCTCTCGACGTATGCGTGTTTGTAGCAGGAAGAGGATGTTGCCAATGTCCCGTGTCGGTTGATGGTGCCTGCCAGCGTTGTGGCACGGCTCGAAAAAGCTCATCACCTCCTTCGAAACGCCTGCCATATCTTTCGCAAGGAATTCCAACGTGCGCTTCAGGTCCGCATTATATTCGGCGGCTTCGAACAGGACCGGGTACAAGTGCGTGTCTTCCAATTTGAAGTGCGCCAAGAGGCGGGCTTTTGCCTCTCTCAGTTTCCTCTGCGCTTCAAATTTTCCAACGCCAATCCACTGCGCGGCTTCCACCAAGTTGGAGATGAACACATGTTGCAATTTCAGTGTCGCGGTTAAATTGGTCATGAGACTTCCTACTCCTTCGTTCTATCTATGGCTCAGCTGATGTAAAATCCCGTGGGAATCAGTGAGCAATTGGTGATGTAGACATTCCGAGCCCGACCGTCATTCACAGAGGTCACGCCTCGCGGTCGGTTCGCGGCGATGCCGGGGGATGCGGGCGCGGATTCATCTGAAGAGGGTGTCAATCTGAAGAAAGGGCGGATGAGATCTGAACAGGAAATGCCGGCCAGATAGCCCGCGTCAAGGACCAGGCCGGCGATCCCTACGGACATAAGGAGTCTGAAGTGAAGCGGCATCATCTTGTCTTTGTAACCGTAGCACTGATCTTAAAAATGTCTGTAGGTATGAGTCGGATAGAGACCTGGGGAAATTCACGGGGTGTAGGTGTTTAGTTGTCAGCTTTATTCCTACGAGATTTCTTCGGAGGTACCTGAGGGCGCGGATGTGTCGAGCCGTCGGTCTAGCGCGCATGTTGGTAGGTCCTGGTGACGCGCGCGCCTTCTCGCGGGATGTCCTTCTCATATAGCAACAGCACGCGGCTGGGTTCGAGCAATCGTGGCTTCGGAAGTTGCAGACCCTGAAGGGGAGCAAACTATTCGTGGCACCATTTCCTAGGAGCCTGTCCGAGTAATCGCCCGACGAGCAATGGAAGCCGCCTTCTTAGAAGATGATCCGATGGTCTCGGCAGGGACTTGGTGATACCCACAGGGAGAGCGAACGCGTGGAGGCTTCACAGT